>JGI26260J51721_1000798_pt1 | contig 13993 bp, 14 predicted proteins | sample SaaInlV_120m_DNA_4_FD_51721 | JGI IMG/M metagenome (IMG submission 51721)
CTGGGGCCTGATCCATCCGATCCAACGTTCATCTGGATGGCGGGACAAGGCGGGTACGGATTTCAAACTGCCCCCGCCGCAAGCCAGTTGGTCGCGGATCTTGTTGGGGGGCAAACCCCGCAAATTCCCGCCGACATGGTTGAAAAACTGACCCCTGCGCGCTTGGCCTAGGCCACCGCGGCCAACAATTCCCAAGACCGCACTGTCATGTAATCCAGCGCGCATTCTCCGTCTGGCAGCACCGTTTGTATCGGCACACCTTCGTCGAACATAACGCCCTGATCTTGCAATGATATTTGGATTTTGGATGTTAATCCAGCGGCCTTGGGCACGCTGATATTGTCATGGCTGACGGCCAGAGATTTCGCCCGAACCAACACCGCATCCGTCCCAAACATCAACGGCACGCGGACATGTTCGAACAACACGCGATGTTGTGGCCCAACATTCAAATCGGCGCGCGGCAATCCAAACCCCTAGAACGCAAGGAATTTTGGGGCAACTGGATGGTCAAAGAACTCGATGAAATTGTCGCGCGTGACCAGATGCAGGCCCCCGGCAGANGAGGTCGCGTATATGCGCGCGATCCTGCACGAACAGACCCGCAAAGTGAATAAAATTCGCGACACTCACGCCCCGTCGCACGGGGATTTCCACAGTGAAAACATGATGCTAGGTCCAGGTATGACCTATGGATTTGATTTCACCGAAGCCCGCGCAAAAATGGCCGTCTATGATGTCGTGGATTTTCTGAAATGCGACATTTACCGCGACGCGCCCGTGGATCAGATCGATGAAGCGGACATCACCAAGACCCATCGCGACATGTTTTTCAAAGGCTATAAACACAAGATCGACAAAGATGTTTTGAACGTGTCCCTGCGCGGTCGCATGTTGCTGGATTGGGTGTCCATCACCCGCAACAGCCACGCTAAAATTCGCGCCGACCGGATCCTCTACCGCAAACTGAAATCCCGCCTCGATATCGCATTTTCGAAGGCTTAATTCAGCACGACCCCTGCGCGGTTAACTGCAAAACCATGCCCCTGACCGTCATCACAGCGAACTCCAGTCATGGCCATGTCACAGGTAAAATCAAAGAGAGACCATTGCGATCCGTAACTGATTTTGCCCAAAGGCGCGGGCCAAAAGACGTCCCCGTGACAGGTCCAACGGACAACCGGACTTTGTCCATGCGTCAGGATTACCGTACGGGTGCGATCCAGATCGCAGGTGGGATCATCGTCGCCATAGTCGGGCGGCAAATCCCAATCAGCAGCGAACACAAGGCAGACCATTGGAACCTCGTCCAAGGATTGCGCATTATACAGATCAACGTAACAGCGGATGTTGCCGCTCGGGCTTGAAAACCCTGCCGNCAGCGCAGGGCTGGCGAACAGGCAGGCCATAATCAGGGCATTAAGCGCCGTCAGCATTCTTGCGAATAGTCTCGTTCTTGGGGTCATAGGGGCTGTCCTGCACAACTTCTGCGTCCCACAGTTCGCGGAAAATCCGCACCTTAACCTTGGTGCCGACCACTGCCAACTCGGGCGACAGATACCCCATGCCGATGGATTTCCCAAACGCTACGGAATACCCGCCCGACGTGAGGCGCCCGACCTTTTTACCATCCAAAACCAGCGCCTCGTGGCCCCAAGGATCGGCATCCGCAGGCCCGTCAATCAGCAACGTCACACATTTGGATCGCACACCAATTTTCACCATCGCATCCTTGCCATGGAAGTCCTTTTCAAGGTCCACAAACCGCGGCAAATCGGCTTCAAGCGGGGTCGCATCACGGCCCAATTCATTGCCAAAGGCCCGGTATGATTTTTCCTGCCGCAGCCAGTTTTGCGCCCGCGCGCCCACCAGTTTCATACCAAACGGCTCGCCCGCTTTCTCAAGCAAATCAAATAGGTAGTTCTGCATTTCCATCGGGTGATGAAGCTCCCAACCCAACTCACCCGTGTAGGCCACGCGGATCGCGTTCACGGGGCACATGCCCAGTTCGATCTGTTTGGCGGACAGCCATGGAAAGTTCTTGTTGGTCAGCGCAGTTTCAGGATCGGGGTCACTAATCACGGCCTGCAAAACGTCGCGCGACTTCGGCCCCGCAATCGCAAATACGCCCCACTGCGTCGTGACATTCTGGCATTCGATCCGGCCAAATTCAGGTTCTTTGTCTTCAATCGCCTTACGCAGGAAATCTGCGTCATAATCCGTCCACGCCCCCGCGGACACGAGGTAAAAGGACTCCTCGCCCGTGCGCACAATGGTATATTCCGTGCGCGTCGTCCCGTGCGCGGTCAGCGCATAGGTCAGATTGATGCGGCCCACACGGGGCAACTTGTTGGTGGTAAACCAATCCAGAAACGCCGCCGCACCCGGCCCCTTAACCACATGCTTTGTGAACGCCGTCGCATCGATCAGGCCAACGCCCTCACGGATCGCTTTGGCTTCGTCGACAGCATGCTGCCACCACGCGCCACGTTTGAACGACCGCCCGTCATGGTCAAAATCATCAGGCGCATCGACGGGTCCAAAATAATTCGGGCGCTCCCATCCATTCACGAACCCGAACTGTGCACCACGCGCCTTTTGGCGGTCATAGGCCGGGGCTGTGCGCAATGGACGACAGGCGGGGCGTTCTTCATCAGGATGGTGCAGGATATAGACGTGATCGTAACATTCTTCGTTTTTGCGCGCGGCAAATTCCGTCGTCATCCAGTCGCCGTAGCGTTTGGGATCCAGCGACGCCATATCAATCTCGGCCTCGCCCTCAACCATCATCTGCGCAAGGTAATAGCCCGTGCCACCCGCAGCAGTGATCCCGAAGGAAAACCCTTCGGCCAGCCACATATTGCGCAATCCGGGCGCAGGTCCGACCAGCGGATTACCATCAGGCGTATAACAAATCGGGCCGTTGAAATCGTCCTTCAGACCGCTTTCCTCACAGCTCGGCATGCGGTGGATCATCGCCATATATTGTTCTTCGATCCGCTCAAGGTTGAGCTGGAACAAATCCGCACGAAAACTGTCCGGAACGCCGTGTTCAAACACCGCAGGCGCGTTCTTTTCATAGACACCCAAAATCCAGCCACCACGTTCTTCGCGCACATAAGATTGCGCATCCGCATCACGGATAACAGGGTGTTCAGGATTGCCCGCTGCGCGATATTCAACCAGCGCAGGATCTTGATCCATAACGATAAATTGGTGCTCAACAGGGATCGCTGGCATCTTGATGCCCAGCATTTTCGCCGTGCGTTGCGCATGGTTGCCCGACGCGGTCACAACGTGTTCAGCGGTGATAACAATCTGTTCGTCAGACGGCACCAGATTGCCGCCCTTTTCGACCATCTTGGTACACGTCACCTCCCAGGCTTCACCATTCCAATTAAACGCATCCGCCTGCCATTTGCGCACAATTTCGACGCCGCATTGACGTGCACCTTTGGCCATCGCCATCGTCACATCGGCAGGGTTAATATATCCGTCCTCGGAATGATAAATCGCACCCTTAAGGTCGGAGGTTTTAATCAACGGCCAGCGCGCCTTGATCTCGTCTGGTGTCAGCCATTCCACGGGCACGTCGCAGGTTTCAGCGGTGGACGCGTACAACATGTATTCTTCCATGCGTTCGTCCGTCTGGGCCATGCGCAGGTTACCGACAACGGCAAAACCCGCGTTCAACCCCGTCTCAGCCTCTAGCTGCTTGTAAAAATCGACTGAGTATTTGTGGATATGCGTCGTCGCAAACGACATGTTGAACAGGGGCAACAATCCCGCGGCGTGCCATGTGGACCCGCTGGTCAGCTCATCGCGTTCCAGCAACATCACATCGTCCCAGCCCGCTTTCGCGAGGTGATATGCAATCGACGTGCCAACGGCGCCGCCGCCGACAACCAGTGCTTTGACATTCGTTTTCATGACGCCGACTCCCTAACGCTTTGGCACAAATTGCCCCAATCACACGCGTCGCGCGAAACCCACCCGACCCCAAATCAATCAAAACCGACCATGTCTGCCATTATATCCCGATCAGGGGGTTGCAGCGGCCTAGATGCCGTTACGGCAACCCCGTTCAACCAATGGAAGAACCTGTAGCATTTACAAAGTGTTAATTTGTGAGGCAATTTAGAGACAGGGAAAGGCATCGCCACGATTTCCCCTAGGCGGATTCACAGACCGCCCCTCTATTGACGTTAGAGTAACGTAAGAGAGCGGTAAATAAAGCGGTCCCGCGAGGAGAGCAGTATGACACGTATTAGTTTGGCAGCGCTTGGCGCATGCACCCCCCGAAATCACTTCGCGGGCGGATAATTTCGACACGTTTGGCTCCGGTTTTTCCGAAGCAAACGATTACACACGCCGACCTGTTGGTGCGCGGTCTGAAAATGACTTTATGCGGTTTTCAACAATGGGACCTAGCTAAGGTCCCTCGGTAACGCATGGTGCGGCGGGTTCGCCGCGCCCCTACAACATCGCCGGAACAACAAGGTCTGGCGGGCGATGCCCGTCGTCAAACGTCTTGATATTCAACAAGACTTTCTCCCCCATCTCTATGCGGCCCTCAACTGTGGCCGATCCCATATGGGGCAGCAACACCACGTTTTTCAGCTCTCGCAGACGCGGGTTCAGGTCGGTGCCGTTCTCATAGACGTCCAGTCCAGCACCCGCGATTTCGCCTGCGCGCAGCATCCGCGTTAAAGCGTTTTCATCGATCACTTCGCCGCGCGCCGTGTTCACGATCACCGCATCGGGTTTCATCAACTTCAATCGCCGCGCGTTCATCAAATGGAACGTCGCAGGGGTGTGCGGGCAATTGACGGAAATGATATCCATTCGCGCCACCATCTGATCCAAAGATTCCCACCACGTCGCATCCAGCGCATCTTCGACCTCTGGGCGCAGGCGTCGGCGGTTGTTATAATGGATCTGCATCCCGAACGCGCGCGCCCGTTTGGCCACCGCCTGCCCGATCCGTCCCATTCCCAAAATTCCCAAACGTCGCCCCGCGATCCGCCCGCCCAGAAGGGCGGTGGGCGCCCAACCGTCCCACGATCCTTCCTGCATCTCCGCCAAACCTTCGGGAATGCGCCGCGTGACAGCCAAAATCAGCGCAATCGCCATATCGGCCGTGTCCTCGGTCACAACGCCGGGGGTGTTGCTGACCAGAATGCCGCGCTGTCGGGCGGTTTGGACGTCAATATGATCAACCCCCGCCCCGTAACTCGCGATCAGCTTGAGCCTCTCCCCCGCTTGGCCGATGACCCCTGCGGTGATGTCATCCGTGACAGTCGGCACCAGCACATCGCAAGTTTTCATGGCCGCAACCAGCTCGGCTGGTGTCATCGGGGTGTCGTCGGTTCGCAGGGTTACATCGAACAATTCACGCATCCGCGTTTCAACTGCATCGGGCAACCGTCGCGTGACGGTAACACTTAGGCGTTTGCTTAGCATGAATTGGCTCCCCTCGCTTGCCCGAACCGGCGTTGCATGACAGTTTGCGTGCAAAGGTCCGGTGGCACAAGAACCACCAGCAAAAATGCACAGACCAAACGAGGGCAGTATTATGAAAATGAACCGCGCACGCGCTGTATGTATCGCTGTTGTGATGGCATTTGGTGCCCCCGTAACCGCACAAGAAAATGTGACCGCAATCATCGCCGTCCAAGGCGAGCGCGGCCCTGTTACGAATTTGCCGATGCCGCGCTACGTGTCGCTTAAGGCGAACGAAGCGAATGTACGTCGCGGCCCATCCCTGTCCCACCGGATTGACTGGATTTTTGCCCGCCGTGATATGCCCTTGCGTGTCGTCGGTGAATACGGCCATTGGCGCCGCGTTGTGGACCGCGAAGGCATGGGCGGNTGGGTGCATTATTCTATGCTGTCGGGCAATCGCACGGTCATCATCGACCACGACCTTCTGACATTGCGCGGCCAGCCTATTCCAAATGCCACCGAAGTGGCGATGCTGGAACTCGGCGTGATTGCGGACCTTGGCGAATGCATTGCCGATTGGTGCCGCCTGCGCGCAGACGGTTACCGTGGCTGGGCGCCCAAATCATCCCTGTTTGGCGTCGCCCCGGATGAGCTTCGCGACTGATCTAAGCCGCCAATCCGCGCCCCTTTAACAACGCCGTCGCATCGGGCATGGACCCGCGGAATTTTGTGTACAGCGTCGCCGCATCATCAGACCCGCCAGCGGACAGAATGAACTCTTCCAGCTTTTTGGCCATGGTGGGATCGAACGGGCCGCCATTTTCCTCAAACGCCTGGAACGCATCCGCGTCCATCACCTCGGACCACATGTAACTGTAATAACCGCACGAGTATCCATCACCGGCAAAGACATGGGCGAAATGCGGCGTTGCGTGGCGCATCTGGATGGCATGGGGCATCCCGATATCTTCAAGAACTTCCGCCTGCTTTTGCATCGGATCAGCGGGTGCATCTTGGGTTTCATGAAACGCCAGATCAACCAGCGCAGACGCCACATATTCCACCGTGGAAAAGCCCATATCGTAAGTCGCAGCCCCCAACATGCGGTCCAACAGATCGCGCGGCATCGGTTCACCGGTTTCGGCATGCACCGCAAATTCTTCCAGAACTTCAGGGACTTCCATCCAGTGTTCATACAGCTGGCTCGGCAATTCCACGAAATCACGCGCCACGGATGTGCCTGAAATCAGCTCATACGTCATATCAGACAACATCTGGTGCAACGCATGCCCGAATTCGTGAAACAGCGTGCGCGCATCGTCATAGGACAACAACGCAGGCGCGCCTTTTGACGGTTTGGCAAAGTTGCATACGTTGATCACTTGGGGGCGAATATCACCCGCCAGTTTCTGCTGGGACCGCATCGCACTACACCACGCGCCCGACCGTTTTGAAGACCGCGCAAAGTAATCCCCGATGAACACCGCCATGTGCTTGCCGTCGCGTGTGACTTCCCAAGCGCGGCAATCCTCGTGATACATCGGCGCATCAATCGGCGTAAATTCCAGCCCAAACAGGCGGTTTGAACAGGCGAATGCCGCGTCGATCATCTTATCAAGCTGCAAGTAAGGCTTCAGCTCTGCCTCATTCAAATCATGTTCCGTTGCGCGGCGTTTTTCACTGTAATAGCGCCAGTCCCAAGGCTCCAACGGGCCTTGTTCATCATCGTTGTGCATCATCGCCTGAAGAACAGTCGCATCCGCCAGCGCGCTCGCCTTGGCGGGTTCCCAAACCTGCATCAACAATGCGCGCACCGCGTCAGGCGTCTTGGCCATTTCGGTTTCCAGCTTGTAGTCCGCGAAGGTATCATAGCCCAGCAAATTGGCCCGTTCCGCCCGCAATGACAGCGTTTCAGCGGCGATATCGCGGTTGTCGGTCTCACCGCCCATGGCCCCGCGCGACGTCCATGCCTCATAAGCTTTCTGACGCAAATCGCGGCGTGGTGAAAACTGCAAAAACGGCACAATCAAGGACCGAGATAACGTCACAACCGGCCCGCGCGCCTTCTTGTCTTCCCCCGCAGCTGTCGCCGCTTGAATGACAAAATCTGGCAGTCCCGTTAGATCATCCAGCGGCATAAACCACTCTCGTTCGTCCGCCAAAAGGTTCTGTGTGAACCGAGTACCCAACACGCTAAGCCGCTGTTTCACATCCGCCAAACGATCCGCCGCATAGCCCTCAAGCTCCGCACCGGAACGAACGAAATTGCGGCGCACCAACATCAACACACGTTGCTGTTCATCGTTTAGATCCAGCGTGTCACGAGCGGCCCAGATCGCCTCAATCCGCGCAAACAATTCCGTGTTCGCCGTGATTTCGGATGAATAAGCCGACAGCATTGGCGAAAAGTCCCGCATCAACCCTTCGCGCACATCGTTGCTGTCTGCTCCTGCCATGGCAAAGAACGGCGCCAACGCCTTTTCCAGCGGCGTATCGGCCATCGACAACGCCTCAATCGTGTTGGCAAACGTCGGGTCAGACCCATCACAAATCGCAGCAATCGCAGCGCGGCATTCCTCCAAAGCGGCCTCAACCGCAGGCGCGAAATGTTCGTCCTTGATCAGATTGAAGGGGGGCAATTCGAACGGAGTGTCCCAAGTGTCGCGCAGCGGATTTGTCATTAAGATCTCCTTTGAAACTAACGTAGGCCTGCGCGCGGATGGCTACAACCGGAGTTCGGGCAATGCCTGTTCTAGATCAGCCGCAAACAGGGCAATCCGCGCGAGGTTTCATCGAAATTGTCCGTGTTTCCGCATAAAGCGCATCATAAATCAGCATCCGCCCCCGCAACCCTTCCCCCGCGCCCGTTAACGCTTTGACAGCCTCAACCGCCATCATCGCCCCAAGGACACCGGGCAGCGGGCCAAGAACACCACCCTCAGCACAACTTGGTACTAAAGATCGATCAGGAGCTTTTGGAAAAATACATTTATAACAAGGCGTTCCCTGCTTTGGATCGTACAGGCTGATCTGGCCTTCCCACTGGGTCAACGCCGCTGAAATCAACGGAACACCCGCCTTGGCACAAACCTCGTTCACCAAATACCGCGCCTCGAAATTATCCGTTCCATCCAACACAAGATCGTAGTCGTTAACCAATTCGGCGGCGATAACACGGTCCAATTTGCGGGTGTAGGGTTTCACAGTGACATATGGATTCAGGGCGGTTATCGCCTCAGCTGCGGAGTGTGCTTTGGACATCCCGATGCGCGCATCCGTGTGGATGATTTGCCGTTGCAGATTAGAATTGGCGACCGCGTCGTCATCAATCACCCCGATTGTGCCAACCCCCGCCGCCGCAAGGTATTGCAATGCAGGCGCCCCCAAGCCCCCCGCGCCGACCACTAGCACGGACGCGTCCTTCAACGCTTTTTGCCCCGCGCCACCGATTTCGCGCAGCACAATGTGGCGCGCGTATCGGTCCAACTCCGTGTCGGTAAAGGGTCCCGCATTTTCGGGTGGTTCATAGTTGAAAGACGGCGCGCCGCTCGCCCTCGCACGCACGCCGTGCAGCAAATGAGAATACCCCCAGCCCAACAATCCAGCCACAATGATAAATATCCACAGCACTGGCTCTCGCCCTGTGTTCTCCCGCAGGGGGTGTCCGTCGGGTAAAACAATGTGCATCGCGACGACCGCGATCATCAGCAACGCGACCATCATGAACCGCACAGCACGCGGTACGCCAATCGCCCAACCCACGCCCCACAGCACGCCGGCCATGGATAAAACGATGATCATTTCACGCTCCTAAAAATCAGGTTCCGGTGGACCCAAATCCCGCCGCGCCGCGCACGGTGTCATCCAGTAGTCCGATATCGAACGTAGCCTGCACAACCGGCGCGACCACCATCTGCGCAATCCGCATACCATGCGTAATCTCAAACGGCGCATCCCCGCCATTTTGCACGATCACGCCCAACGGGCCGCGGTAATCGCTATCAATGGTGCCCGGACTGTTGGGCAACGTGATCCCGTGATTCAACGCCAATCCCGACCGAGGACGAAGCTGTATTTCATACCCCTCAGGCGCCGCGATCCGAAGCCCGGTGGGGATCAGCGCGCGCGCACTAGGTTGAAGCGTAACACTTTGATTATCCGTAAATATCGCACGGATATCAGCCCCCGCCGCACCCGACGTTTCATAGGTAGGAAGGCCGAAGCTCTGGTCTGCATCTTCCATCCATTCAACCCGAACTGTGACCATTATGACAAAGCCTCAGCGATGCGCGCCGCCAGCTTTTGGGCCACCTGATCCTTGCCCATACGCGGCCAATCCTCCGCACCTGTGGCACTGATCAAGGCCACGTCATTTTCTGCGCCGCCCATGATCCCCGTTGCCGGCGATACGTCGTTGGCAATAATCCAGTCGCAGCCCTTACGTTTGCGTTTTGCCGTCGCATTTTCGATCACGTTCTGCGTCTCGGCCGCAAAGCCGACGACCAATTTCGGGCGATTGTCAGATCCGCACACTGTCGCAAGGATGTCTGGATTCTCTGCAAACTCCAAAACGGGCAACCCGTTGCCATCTTTCTTAATTTTCTGATCCGAAGCGTTCGCCATGCGCCAATCGGCAACGGCCGCAGCAAACACGCCTACGTCCAAATCCGTTAACGATTGCACCGCGTTCAACATCTGTGCTGCCGTCTGCACAGCTACCACTTCAACGCCCACCGGCGCGGCCACATCTGCTGGCCCCGTCACAAATGTCACTCGTGCGCCTAGCGCAAGCAACGCCCGTGCAATTGCCGTGCCCTGCGCGCCTGATGACCGGTTCGCGATGTAGCGCACGGGATCAATCGGTTCATGTGTTGGCCCCGACGTGACGAGGATATGTTTCCCCTTTAGCGGGCCGTCATTCACCGCAGCTTCAATCGCACCGATGATTTCCATCGGTTCCGCCATACGGCCAAACCCAAATTCACCACAGGCCATGTCGCCCTCATTGGGGCCGCACGTCAAAATACCATCTTTTTCTAAAATCGCTAAATTGCGCTGCGTCGCCGCATGCTCCCACATCCGGACATTCATGGACGGCGCAATCAACACACATTTGTCCGTCGCCAACAGCAACGTCGACGCCAGATCATTGGCCAATCCAGAAGCCATCTTAGCCATCAAATCCGCCGTCGCAGGGGCCACGACCACAAGATCAGCGGCGCGGCTCAATTCGATATGGCCCATTTCGGATTCATCATTTAGATCGAACAGATCTTGGTAAACCTTCTGCCCCGCGAGCGCTGAAACGCTTAGCGGAGTGACAAATTCTGTCGCAGCAGAGGTTAACACAGGCACCACATCATGACCGCGTTCGCGCAAACGTCGGATCAAATCAAGTGATTTGAACGCCGCAATGCCGCCGCCAATGATTAATAGAATTCTCTTGCCCATCGGACTCATCCCTTGGTTCACCGACCAAAGACTAGGCGCACGGCCACAAAAGGGCCAGACACGAAAATGCCGCCCCGATCAGGGCGGCATTTCAAATTTTATGTCTATTACAGCAGGAAGTGGTGTACTTCTTTGCTTTGCCCTTCGAGGTTTTTGCGCATTTTCCCAAATGCGGCGGCCTCAAGCTGGCGGACCCGTTCTTTGGACAGCCCCAATTCACCACCAAGGCTTTCCAACGTGCGCGGCTGATCACGCAACTTGCGCTCGCGAACGATGAATTGTTCGCGGTCATTCAACGACGACAACGCTGTCAAAAGCCACTGGCGCAAAGTGTCTGTATCATGTGAATTCTCAACAGTTTCAGACGCTTGATCGCTTTCATCTTCCAACGCATCAATCCATTCACGCCCTTCGTCTTCGCTCGATTGGGTGGCGTTCAGGGAAAAGTCGGACCCGCTTAATCGGCCTTCCATCATCTCGACGTCATGCAGCGGCACGCCGACTTCAGTCGCGATTTTCTGGCGCATATCGTGACGATCCAAGACCTCTCCGCGCGCTTGTGCTTCCCGTTCCAGGCGGGCCTGAACCCGACGAAGGTTAAAAAACAGTGATTTTTGCGAAGATGTGGACCCAGTTCGAACCATCGACCAGTTGCGCATCACATGATCCTGAATGGACGCTTTGATCCACCAAACAGCATACGTCGAAAACCGCACACCGCGATCGGGATCAAATTTGTCCGCCGCCTTCATCAATCCCAAAGACGCCTCTTGGATTAAATCATTCATCGGGGCGCCGTATCTTTTGAATTTCGACGCCATTGAAATCGCTAAGCGCATATACGCTGTGATCAACCGGTGAAGCGCTTGCTCATCGCGTTCATCACGCCATGCATACGCCAGTTTCAATTCAGTTTCTGCGTCTAGAAGTTCTGCTTTCATCGCTGTGCGCGAAAGGCTCTGGTCATAACGTCCATCAAAGGCCATGTTGGTTCCCCCTAAATCTGTCGTGGCAGTGCTTTGCTTTTTGTTGTGTATTAGATACGTGTCGTTAATCCCTCCGGATCATAGAAAGTTTCCACCGTGCCCTTGCCCTCCCTCACTCTTGTCTTAGGCGGCGCTGCATCCGGGAAATCAAAATATGCGGAAACCCTTTGTTTTCAAACGGAAAAATTACGTGTCTATATTGCCACTGCGCAGGCCTTCGATGATGAAATGCGCGCAAAAGTTTCTGATCATCGTGATATGCGCGGGGCGAATTGGTTAACAATCGAAGCCCCGATCGATGTCTCGGCCGCCCTATCAGGTCGCTCACCCTCCGAAATCGTCCTGCTGGATTGCGCGACCCTTTGGTTATCCAATGTGCTACTCGCGGACATGGATGTGGAAAAAGCATCGGACAGTTTCCTCGCAGCCCTCATCGCGTGCCCCGCCCAAGTTATCGTCGTCTCAAACGAGGTTGGCCACGGAATTGTGCCCGACAACGCGCTCGCCCGGCAGTTTAGAAACGCCCAAGGAAGGCTGAACCAAAAACTGGCAGAGGAATCGGCCTTGGTCGTACAAGTGATCGCTGGCTTGCCTCAAACCTTTAAGGGAACCTTACCGTGACGGTCATATATTGGGTGCGCCACGGCCCGACCCATGAAAAGACGTTTGTCGGCCATCGTGACGTCCCAGCCGACCTGTCCGATGCCGCCCAAATCGCCCGCCTGTCTGCGGCCCTGCCTGCCAATGCTCTCGTTGTGTCGTCCGATCTCAAACGCTCAATAGACACTGCAACGGCCCTGAAAGGCGCGCGGACGCGGTTGCCACACCGCACCGGGTTACGTGAATTTGATTTCGGCGATTGGGACGGTATGCACTTTAGCGACGTGTCCAAAAACTGGCCTGACCTGAGCCGATCTTATTGGGAAACACCCGGCGACGTCGCCCCCCCCAACGGCGAAAGCTGGAACGCGGCCGCCGCCCGCATCACGGCGGATATCACCGACCTCACCACGCAGCACCCGCGCCGCGATATCATTGCTGTGGCCCACTTCGGCGTGATCCTGACACAGGTGGCGCAGGCCGCAAATATAGCCCCCTACCGTGCGCTGTCCCACCGGATCGACAACTTTTCGATCACCGAAATTCAGATTCGGCCAACATGGGGCGTGGCGCGGATCAATCATCTTGCGTGACGGCAAAGGGCACAAAATTAAATTTTCCCGTTGGTCAGTACACACGTAGGATTGCGCCATGACATATACCCTAATCCTTGGAAATCGGTTGTATTTTAGCTGGTCCATTGCGGCCTACATGATGGTCAAAAAGTTCGGCCTATCAAATCAAGTCGATATCCAAATCGTTCTTCCCCAAGAAGAAGCGGACGTCGCGCGGTTCCTAAAAGACCACCCGCCAGCCAAAACATTGCCCACTCTCATCACGCCAGACGGCGTCGCCGTGTCGGACAGCCTTGCCATCGCCGAAGAACTTTCAAGCCGCTTTCCTGACGCAAAAATGTGGCCCGTGGATGCAAAATCCCGGGCGCTTGCCCGCACGGTCGCGGCAGAAATGCATTCGAGTTTTGGCGGATTGCGTGGCAATTGGCCCGTCAATTTACGCCACGTTTTTGAAGGCGCAGTTCCCCCTCCCGAGATCGAAAAAGAACTCGACCGGCTCGAACTTATTTGGGACAACGCCCGCGAAAAATCCGGCAGCAAAACGCCTTGGCTTTGCGGGGACTACAGCCTCGCTGATGCAATTTTCGCCCCGATGGCCGCGCGACTGGCCGCCTATAAATTCGACACACGCCCCGTCACAAAGGCCTACGTTGCAGCCCATCTTGCCGATCCAGCGTTCAAAAAATGGCGCGCGGACGGGCTTGCCAATGATCCCGTCATGCCGAAATTCGACCTTGATTTACCAACTTCTGCTTGGCCGAATTAACCAATAATTCGAACCGTTTACCTTTCAGTAACCATCTTTGCGTTAAGGATCATTAACGGTTCGGGCTCAGCGCGCGGGGCTATCATCGCGTGCTACGGGTTGCGTGCACGATTGCCGATCTTGACGGGTCGGCGGGCGTTCACAAACCCCATATCGCGGAAGCCGTCGGT
>JGI26260J51721_1000801_pt1 | contig 13919 bp, 12 predicted proteins | sample SaaInlV_120m_DNA_4_FD_51721 | JGI IMG/M metagenome (IMG submission 51721)
CATTGTCACGCAGGGCACGAGCCGTGAATTCGCTGGTTAAAGACAGCGCAATCACATCGGGGGCGGGCCCGTCGATTTGCATTAAAAAATCGGCGATTACCTGAGCATAAAAACTCGGAGAGTACGGTAGATCCCCACGCTGCGACCGACCAAAACCCGGCAAATCTGGCGCATAAACCACACGCGAATCAGCAAAGCGTTCAAATAACGGCTTCATTTCCATGGCACTGGGGGCTGCATTGATGCTGTGCAGCAAAATCAATGGACGGTTACCTGAGGCTTCATCCCCTGGATCAGAACGGTAGCAGCTCAACTGAACCCCTCCCGCCACCGAAAAATTGCAGATATCCGCAGCCATCGCCTTTTCTAAACTCATAGTATTTTCCGGGTCATCGGCAATAATGTGCGCCTATTGTTACACTTTTTATGTTAATTGTGGTTTACACTTATAAGCCTAAGTTCTACAACGGAAAACTCGAATGGCAGCACCCTACCCCTTTACGGCTATTGTGGCCCAGCAAGACATGAAACTGGCACTGCTGATCGCCGCCGTCGATCAAGGGGTCGGTGGCGTGCTCATCATGGGCGATCGAGGCACCGGAAAATCCACCGCAATAAGAGCTCTAGCTGCTTTACTGCCGAAGATTCCAGTCATCGCTAACTGCGCATATAACTGCGACCCTGAACGCACTCCAGCAGGTCAGTGTGACAACTGCCAACAAAACAAGAATCAAGTCGTCAAGACAACGACCGTGAGCATACCTGTAGTCGACCTCCCCCTTGGAGCAACGGAAGATCGTGTTATCGGCGCCTTAGATATTGAGCGAGCTTTACACGCCGGTGAAAAAGCGTTTGAACCCGGACTCTTGGCAAGAGCTCATCGTGGGTTTTTATATATTGATGAAGTCAATTTACTAGAAGATCACATTGTCGACGCACTGCTTGATGTCGCGGCTTCAGGTGAAAACGTCGTTGAACGTGAGGGCCTCAGTATTAGGCATCCTGCTCGCTTTGTACTGGTGGGCAGTGGCAACCCCGAGGAAGGCGAGCTTAGGCCGCAACTGCTCGATCGATTCGGACTGTCAGTGGATGTGGCGACGCCTCAGGATGTGAAATCGAGAGTCGAGATTATTCGACAACGCGATCGTACGAACAAGACCCTGAAGGTTTCATTAAGCAATGGCGACGCAAAGAGTCTGCACAGCGAAGTCGCATTGAAAAAGCAAGACTGCAGGTCGGTCTCGTGAATACGCCGGACGAAGTGCTGGAATTTGCCGCTTCACTGTGTCTTCAGCTAGGCACTGATGGACTGCGCGGCGAGCTAACATTACTGCGTGCCGGGCGTGCCCTTGCCGCTTTAAATAAAAAAGACCTATTGACCTGCGAAGATATCCGCAATGTCGCACCTATGGTGCTACGGCACCGCTTGCGTCGTGATCCTCTAGACGAATCGGGAAGTGATAGTCGCATTGCGCGCGTGCTGGAGACCATGGTCGTCTCATGAAGCCTTCCTCGGCGTCTAGCCATTGGGCACTTGCCGAAGCGGCGTTAGCCGCATTTTCAGTCGCACCGCATGCACTAGGCGGCCTATGGGTCCGCAGTCCACCAGGCCCAGTAAGAACGTTATTTCTCGAACTAGCTGCCGAGTGGCAACTCAATGCAACCGCCAAACGAATTCCCCTACATGTTCAAGAGTCACGCCTACTAGGCGGCATTGAGTTAGCGCAAACACTGGCTACCGGCAGGCTACATTGGGAGAGCGGACTGCTGGCCCAGAGCGACGGGGGCGTTGTGATACTAAGTATGGCCGAACGCGCGCAGCGCCAAACCGTTGCGCACTTGTGTAGCGCCTTGGATACAGGAACTCTGAAGCTCGCTCGTGAAGGTTTAAACCAATCAGTTCCCGCGGCTTTTGGCGTTATTGCCCTAGACGAGGGTCTTGAGGGAGAGCATCCTCAAAACGCATTAACAGAACGCTTGGGGTTACGAGTTGACCTAGGAAGCCTGAGCGTGCACGACGCCCTATCGAGTGACGTAGATCGCGCAAACCTGATTAATGCCCAAATGCGTTGGATGTCCGTAGCAGTTCCAGACTCGCTTATAGAAGCCTTGGCTGCAACCACGCTGGCCCTAGGCATTGATTCACCTAGAGCTTTGGTACTGACCTCTCGATTGATCAAAATACTAGCGGCGCTTGAAGGCCGCACTGAAGCCATCGAAGTTGATTTGGAGCGCGCCGTAGTTATGGCTCTTGCGCATCGAGCAACGCGACTGCCCGAACAGCCACCCGAGGAGGCAGACGAGGAACCTAGCGAACCCGAACCCCAAGAAGCCCAAACCGAACCCAACGAGCAAGAGCCAAAAGAAAACAAGGACCAACCCACAGACGCACCCCCTCTAGAAGCCCTGATTGAAGCAGCAATAGCCTATATACCGCCGGGCTTACTCGCCTCGCTACGGCAAGGGCACCAACCGCGAAGTAAGAGTTCAGGTGGTGGGAAATCGGGAACCCAGCAGCGTCATAAGCAACGTGGACGTCCTGTAGGTACAGAGCCAGGNGACCCACGCAGAGGGGGNCGGCTTAATTTAATGGCGACTCTCAGAGCCGCCGCACCTTGGCAAACCCTGCGGCGTCAGCAAGCCACCTCTGCTCGACAAGGGCAGCTGCANATTAAACCCTCAGACTTTAGAACCACGCGGTTCCGCCACCAGCGCGAAAGTACGACACTCTTTGTAGTGGACGCATCGGGCTCTGCCGCAATGCACCGGATGGCTGAAGCCAAGGGGGCCGTAGAGCTCCTGTTGGCCGATTGCTACAGTCGTCGTGACAGCGTNGCTCTGATTGCGTTTCGAGGAAANAAAGCTGAACTTCTGTTACCCCCGACGCGGTCGCTTGTACGGGCTAAAAAAGCCTTGGCAGCGCTCCCTGGCGGCGGCGGCACGCCCTTAGCCCATGCGGTAGAACTCACAACCTTGCTTTCAGAACAAATTTTACGTGATGGCGCGACACCTACGGCGGTTTTTCTGACCGATGGCGTCGCCAACATCGCCAGAGACGGCACACCCGGTAGGCAGCGTGCAAAAGAAGAAGCCATGACCGCTGCGAAGCAATTTAAAGCACTAAAAAGCCGAGCGCTAGTCATCGATGCATCGCCCCGCGCCCAGCAAAAGGCACGTGAATTAGCTGACGCCCTAGGAGGCCAATATCTAGCGATGCCGCAGGCTGATGCCAAAGGACTTCGAAATATTGTGCAATCGGCTGAGGCCATAAGTTGAACCTNCGAGATCTACCCAAGTTTTGGCCAAACAGCGAGTACAGCCGATTTATAAAGGTTGATGATATCGACTGGCATGTTCAAATTCGCGGGACAGGTCCTGCACTACTCATGATTCATGGCACGGGTGCGTCGACACACAGCTGGGCCGCGCTTGCGGACAAGCTGGCCAATCAATTTACCCTAGTCATGCCCGATCTACCTGGACAGGGATTTAGCAGCCCGCTGCCGCCGGAGGATGTGTGCATAGAGGGTTACGCCCGCGGTTTGCAGAGTCTACTTTCCGCCCTTGAGATTGATCCAAAACTTCTAGTGGGCCACTCTGCCGGCGCCGTTATTGCAACCCATTTAGCACTGCACCAACAGTTTTCGCCTGCAGCCATCGTCTCGTTAAACGGCGCTTTCCTCCCCTTCGGCTCAGCGGCGGCACCTGTATTCAACCGCTTAGCGCAGTGGTTATCTAAATCTCGGCTTTTGGCTTACATTACCGCAGCGCACGGCATGTTTAACCGACCTATAAGGAACATGCTGGTTGAAACCGGCTCTAGTCCCAGCGCAGAAATGTTGCAATGTTATCGGGAACTAATTTCCCGTCCTGATCATGTGACGGGCACGCTGAAGATGATGGCAGGTTGGGATCTCGCTGATCAACGACAGGTTTTACCTAGCCTCCGCACCCCGTTGCATCTAGTCGTTTGCACCAACGATCGGACCGTTTCTCCCTGGCAATCTGAGCGCCTATCCGAGTTTGTCACCTGTTCAAAACTTTACAGGGTGCCTGATCTTGGCCACCTCGGACACGAAGAAGACCCCACGCCTTTTGCAGACATTATTCGAGCAGCTTTACCGGCCAAAATCTGACGCTATTCACTGGGGTTTTGGACTGATAGACTGTCAGCCGGGCTTGACACAGAGAACGTCAAAAATAATGAACACGCAACTTGATCTGGCAAAGCTTGGTACCCAAAATTATGGCCCTCTTGACGAGCGGCCCCACGCGATCGTTATCGGTAGTGGTTTTGGTGGACTTGCTGCTGCGGTGCGGCTGGGCGCGCGAGGTTACCGCGTGACCATTCTTGAAAAGCTCGATGCCGCCGGAGGCCGAGCTTACGTTTATCATCAAGATGGTTTTACCTTCGACGCAGGCCCGACAATTATTACAGCACCCTTCTTGCTCGAGGAATTGTGGGAGCTTTGCGGCCGCAAGCTTAGTGATGACGTCGACCTCCGACCGATGGATCCGTTCTTCAGGATTCGCTTTGACGATGGCCGAAGCTTCGACTATTCAGGTGACCGAGAGAGCAACATTGAACAAATCAAGACCTTCAATGAAGCGGATGCCGAGGGGTACCTAAAGTATTTAGATGCCAGCGAGCAACGTTATCGCGTAGGTTTTGAGCGACTCGGATTTAAATCTTTCGACAGCCTGTGGCAGCTCATTCGATTCCTACCGCAACTCATCCGTTTACGCAGTGACCGAAGCGTTTATAGCCTGGTCTCTAGCTACATCAAGGATCCGTATTTACGACAGGTCATGAGCTTTCACCCGCTGCTCATAGGCGGCAATCCCTTTTCTGTAACTGGCATTTATTCACTCATTTCTCACCTCGAACAAAGCTTTGGCGTGTGGTCAGCCATGGGAGGTACAGGACGCTTAGTTGATGGTTTTGTATCGCTGATTGAGGGACAAGGCAGCCACATTTTCTACAATACTGAGGTCGCCCAAATTAATACAGAAGGCAGGCGGGCAACGGGCGTCACGCTAAAGACCGGCGAAACATTAAACGCTGATATTGTAGTGTCAAATGCAGACTCCGCCTGGACTTATCGTCATCTTTTGCCCGAGAACAAGCGCAAGCGCTGGACCAACAAAAGACTTGATAAGGCCGCTTACTCAAATGGCCTGTTTGTCTGGTATTTTGGTACACAGGGTCGATATGAGGATGTCCCTCACCACTCGGTATTACTGGGACCTCGCTACGAAGGCCTGCTCAAAGATATCTTCAAACACAAAGTTTTGAGTGACGACTTCAGCCTCTACTTACACCGGCCAACCGCAACCGACAGCTCCATGGCGCCCGAGGGTTGCGATACATTTTATGCCCTTGTCCCCGTACCCCACCTCGATGCTGGCGTTGACTGGCTCGAACATGCCGAAACATTTCGACAAGCAATCGAAACACGGTTAGCGGAGACCGTGCTTCCAGACATTTCAAATCGCATAATGACCTCCAGACTGCTGACACCGCTAGACTTTCAGGATCGCCTGAACTCCTTTAAGGGTGCTGGATTTAGCTTCGAACCCCGGATTAGTCAAAGCGCATGGTTTAGACCACACAACCAAAGCGAAGACTTTGATGGCCTCTACCTAGTTGGCGCCGGTACCCACCCCGGAGCAGGTATTCCGGGTGTCATCTCCTCCGCCAAAGTACTCGACGAAGTCGTGCCTCATGCCACTACTATCAGAACTCGCTGAACTCCCTACCCCTCATACGGATCTGGCGCATTGTCGTCAGACGTTATCCGGTGGCAGCCGTTCGTTTTGGGTCGCCTCGCAACTACTACCCCCAACCCTGCGCAACGACGCGTGCGGACTCTATGCATTTTGCCGCGAGGCCGATGACCTAATTGATGAAGGCGATGACGCCGATGCCGCACTTGCCCAACTGCATGAACGCCTTGACGGGATTTACAGCGGAGCGCCTCAGGAGCGCACGGTTGATCGGGTATTGCAGCGCATCGTAATACATCATCAGCTGCCACGAACGCTGTTAGAAGCCTTGCTAGAGGGCTTCGCTTGGGATGCAAGCGGTCGTCACTACCATACCTTGTCCGATGTCTTCGCGTACGGCGCAAGGGTGGCGGGTGTCGTGGGCGTCATGATGGCCGTCCTAATGGGCGTTCGCGAATCCAACGCCCTAGCTAGAGCCGCCGATCTCGGTGTCGCCATGCAACTAACCAATATCGCGAGAGATGTCGGCGAGGATGCCCGAGCTGGACGCCTGTATTTACCGCGACAAATGCTGGTTGATGCGGGCATTGATCCTGAGTCCTTTCTCCAAGCGCCAACATTTTCACCCGCACTGTGTACGGTCGTTGAGCGCTTATTACTCGAGGCGGAACAGCTGTATCGACGCAGCGAGAGTGGGATTGCATTGTTACCCGTAGGAGCAAGACCTGGCATTTATGCCGCTAGATTGCTTTATGCCGAAATTGGACATGCCCTGCTCAAAAGCGGCGGCAACTCGATAGACACCCGCGCGTACATTGGTATGGCAGGCAAGGCAAGACTGGTTTTAAGAACCCCGCAATGGGTCGCGCTGAATAAAGCCGGACTGCACGAGTCAGCGCTGCCAGAATGTCAGTACTTGCTCGATGCTGTAGAGCAGGCGCAAACAGCACAATCCACAGAGCTGCATCATAATTCGGTTTTTCGCCGCATTTATCGGCGCATGGTTTGGACCTTAGATCTATTTGCAGTACTCGAAGCAAGACAACAAGCTGCAGCCTCGGGCCATAATAACGCGCTTAGCGAGGGACATTCCTAAGCATTGCAAAACCGTCGTGCGCATAACTCGCCTGCGAATCCGACCAGCCGCAGACTCACCCCGGGCTTACTTCGCACCGTTGACCGAGCAATCTTTGACGTCAGCAATCCGAAAACTACCGATATCTTGACCCAACCACGAACTTCATTACTAGGGTCGCACCAGAGGCCGACGCGGCATCCGAAAGGGCAGCAGCCATTGCATCCAAGGTCGAGTAAAACGATCAAGGTGCAGGCTTTCGTGCATGACTTTACGCGGTCCTAAACCCGTATCCAAATCCAATACGGAACGTGCATAAAAAGGCGATTCTTCAAGAGTCTCAATGACACGCGGTTGACCCGAAACAGTTCGACATAGACGTTGAGCACGCCATAACGGCGTCGAGGAAATTGGTGTATCTCTGCCAGAATCAGCGAGTTCGTAACAGGACATATCGGGGTCATAACGCAGGCCAAGAGATCGACGTTCGCCGTTGGTCAAGGTGGCATCGTAATGAATGTGACCAGAGCCAGCCTCTGCCGCACTACGCTGCCAATGCCAGTTAAGAAAGGTTTCCTCTAGCGGCACTACGCCCGCATTGCAGTCTAGATAAGCCGCNCCCTCCCATGCGATGCCGGGCTTTTTCATCGTCACTTTAACCCGCCCTGCAGGGGCTGCCGGCCACCATCGATGGAGTCCGTCAGGATCAAGTTCAAAAGACCGTTGCCCCAGTGCTGGAACGCTGAGTTCAATCTGCCCTGACAGGCGGGTAGGCCAAGGATTGCATACCTCATGAATGTGAAAGGTAAACCGCTCGTCGCCACTCTGCTCTACCCTGCTTGGGCCAATAACAATTTGATCGCGTCCGCGCTTCAAATCACCCGCCCCCCTTTCAGTCAGCGACCATCTCCGACGATCTGGGCCGTAGAGAATAGCGTTCACGCTGCAGAAATTTTCGGGATTACCGGCGTGTCGACGCCGAGCACGATAGTAATAGGGGGAAAATACGCTACCCACAAAAACGATAATGGTTAGGGCGGCTTTGCCATCATCGCTGAATGCATCCAAGTACCACCAGCGGTATCCGCCATCAGGAACTTCTGCATCAAACCCCAATGCCTTGCCGGCAATCTCCTCCTGCGGCCCATTTTTTGGCATTGATCCCATGACACGCTTCCCGCACTGAAAGTGTAATATATCTTGAACATCTTATATGTCTTGTTTACTTTACAACAAACCTTCCCATCAATGGAGGCTTATGCCATGGGGAAAGAGTCACTCGATTGTGAACATACCCTCTCCCTTGCCATACGCGAGGCTACAGGACAGGGCTGCCCGCCACTGCTTGCAAAAGCGCTGGACTATGCTGTCTTTCCGGGCGGCGCTAGGGTACGACCTCGCTTGTGCCTCGCTGTAGCACTCGCCAATGGCAATTCAGAGCCGCGACTGGCGTCTGCTGCTGCAGCGGCTATCGAGTTGCTGCATTGCGCATCGCTCGTTCACGACGACCTACCCTGCTTTGATGATGCCATTGAACGTCGCGGTAAACCCTCCCTCCATGCTGCTTTCGGGCAACGCATCGCCGTACTTTCGGGTGATGCCCTCATCGTGGCCGCTTTTCAGCAATTGGCAGAGCTCGGTTCTAGCGTGACCCACCCAGTCCGAATGGCACAAGTCACTGCAATTGTCGCTGCGGGAGTGGGCGGACCCATGGGCATATGCGCAGGACAGGCGTGGGAATGTGAACCCCGAGTCGAGCTTGAGCACTACCACCAAGCCAAGACGGGGGCCTTGTTTGTTGCGGCAACCTGCGCGGGCGCAGCTGCAGCAGGTGTGCCCTCAGAACCCTGGCGCGAACTTGGCAACAGCATTGGTGAAGCCTATCAGGTTGCTGACGACATTCAGGACGCCATTGCCGATACCGCCACCATCGGCAAACCAACGGGCATTGATGTCGCCCTCGATAGACCCAGTGCCGTGCGGGAACTGGGCCTACAGGGTGCGGTAAAACGTCTAGAGCGTTGTATCGAAAAAGGGCTGGACTCCATCCCCGCCTGTAAGGGCCGCGCCCTGCTACATGACGTTGTCCAACAACAATCAAACCGTTTTTTCCCACAGGGCATTAAACATACGGCGGCCTAAGCTATGTCTGTACAGGGACAGTTAGTGAGCAATGACACCCCAGGTTATTCGACATCCTGGCGATTACGCTGGCATCAATACCGCAACAAGTTAATCGCCAATCCACGCTTTCAAAAATGGGCCGCACGAACCCCCCTTGTCCGGCTTATCGCAAATCGGCGAGCCACCCAACTTCACCACATCACCGCGGGCTTTGTGTACTCCCAAACCCTCGCCGCTTTCGTAGAACTTGATATTCCTAAACTGCTTGCAGACGGGCCTGCACAAACGGACAGACTGATATCCGCTACCGGCATCCCTGAACCCGCCCTGCTAACACTACTGAAGGCTGCTAAAGGTTTAGGGCTATTAGAGTGCTACGAGGGGAATATTTGGGGCTTAGGGGAGCTGGGTGCTGCCATGCTTGCCAATCCTGGCATAGCCGCAATGGTTCGCCATCATCAACACCTCTACGCCGACCTCTCGGACCCAACTGCACTCCTCCGTCAGCGTGAAAAGACCGCGCTGGCGAACTACTGGGCCTACGGGGACGTGAAGAAAGGTGACATTAATCCCGAGACCTACAGCGAACTGATGGCAACTTCTCAGGGGATGATTGCCGATTACGTGCTGGACACCATCGATTTCAATGACAAAGCACGGCTCGTAGATATTGCCGGGGGTACAGGTGCTTTTGCACGCCGCGCGGTAGCCCGATTCCCCAACCTTCGAGCCACCGTTTACGATTTACCGGCGGTGACCGAGCAAGCAGCCGCAGCACATAACAGCAACGACACGTCTAATGCCCTGCAATACCAGGGTGGCGACATGTTCGAGGATCCGCTTCCCGAGCAAGCTGACATCATGAGTTTAGTGCGTGTATTGCACGATCACGACGATAAACCTGCCCAGCATCTCATCAATAAAGCGTTTCAGGCCCTATCTTTAAACGGCCAGCTGATGGTAGCCGAGCCCATGGCAGAAACCCCCGGATCAGAGTCGATTGGACACACCTATTTCGGATTTTATCTCTGGGCAATGGGGAGCGGTCGCCCGCGAACCTCAGCAGAACTCACCTNAATGATGAAAATAGCGGGATTTAACAACGTTCGTGAAGCCAAGAGCCCCATGCCCAGCCTTGTGAGGGTGCTCATCGGTGATAAAATCAATGCGTAATCTTTTGTTGACAGTTTGAAATGTCTCTTTAAACTGACACCTATTGAAAACAGAAATTTATTGTCTTCAATAAGGCAAATAACAAGAAGCTAAAGGAGCTAAAAACTCCGGAGCCTTTGAATGACCCAGGTAGCAACAGCTGTAGTTTTTGAGTCACCCGGGAACCTCTCGTTACGCGAGGTTGGCCTTCCCGACTGTGACGCGGCTGACTGTTTAGTTGAAATTGACTACTCAGGCATAAGCACAGGTACTGAGCGCCTCTTATGGGACGGCCGCATGCCACACTTTCCCGGATTGAATTACCCACTAGTACCCGGTTATGAAAGCGTAGGTCGAGTGATCGATGCTGGCAGCGAATCCAAGATAAAAGCTGGTAGTGTTGTCTTTGTACCCGGAAGTCGAGGCTTTGAAGATGTCGCCGGACTATTTGGTGGCGCGGCACGAAAGCTGGTCGTAGATTCAGCCCGACTAGTACAACTGCAACCCGATACTGGCTCTGAAGGCGTTCTGCTGGCTCTTATTGCAACCGCTGTTCATGCGATTAAACGTTTCGAAAATGGTGCACTGCCTCAGTTAGTCGTTGGCCACGGCGTTTTAGGTCGCCTTGTCGCCAGAATATGTCAATCTTTAGGGGCTGAAGATCTGCGCGTTTGGGAGCAGGATCCCGCGCGACGAGCTAGCGGTACGCCCTACCCCGTACTCGATCCCAAGGATGATACTGCAAGTCGCTACGAGCGAATTTGTGATGTTTCGGGTGACGCCTCGATTTTAGAAACGCTTCTACCTAGCCTCAGCAAAGGCGGTTGGATCGTGTTAGCGGGGTTTTATCACAAGCCCATACAGTTTGATTTCCCCATTGCATTTATGTCGGAAGCGACCTTGCGCATAGCCGCAGAGTGGCAGCCAGAAGATCTTGAGTTCGCCCGAAGCTTGCTCACAGACAATCGAATCGAAGTGCAGGATCTCATTACCCACCAATACACCGCCCAAGACGCCGCGCCAGCCTATGACAAGGCGTTTTCTGATCCCCTTTGTTTAAAAATGATTCTTGACTGGAGGGCCGTATGAGTCCCAGCGAAGCACAAGTCTATGACCCAGGCCTAGAGGCTAGCGGCGAACGCGCTGACATGATTGCCAGCTCTACCGCAGAAGCCCCGAAAACCCAGATTATTGCAATTTATGGGAAAGGTGGCATTGGAAAGAGTTTTACGCTCTCTAACCTGTCTTACATGATGGCACAGCAAGGCAAAAAGGTGTTGCTGATAGGCTGTGACCCAAAAAGTGACACCACATCACTACTCTTTGGTGGCAAAGCCTGTCCAACCATTATTGAAACCGCGGCTGCCAAAAAAGCGGCGGGAGACGAAGTCAGAGTAGAAGACGTTTGTTTTAAGCGCGACGGCGTTTATGCCATGGAACTTGGTGGCCCTGAAGTCGGACGAGGCTGTGGTGGCCGAGGCATCATCCACGGCTTTGAAACCCTCGAAAAACTTGGCTTTCATGATTGGGACTTCGACTATGTTTTGCTCGACTTTTTAGGCGACGTGGTTTGCGGCGGCTTTGGCCTCCCGATCGCGAGAGACATGTGTCAAAAAGTGATTGTGGTCGCCTCCAACGACCTTCAATCCTTATACGTGGCAAACAACGTCTGCTCTGCGGTCGAGTATTTCCGAAAATTGGGCGGGAACGTTGGTGTCGCAGGCATGGTCACCAACAAGGACGACGGTAGCGGAGAAGCTCAAGCGTTCTGCGAGGCAGTAGGCATTCCCGAGTTAGCCTCGATACCGGCCAATGACGATATTCGCCGCAAAAGCGCCAACTACGAAATCATAGGTACACCAGAAAGTGAATGGGGATCCCTCTTTGCAGGTTTGGCCAGCAACGTGGCCGAAGCACCACCGGCCCAACCGGCTCCACTGACACAAGACGGCCTTCTAGAACTTTTCGATGGCGATACGGTTGGACGCAATGTGGTACTGCAACCGGCAACACTCGCAGACCTCTGCGATGTAACAAAGCTTGAGCAGCCTTCCCTTGAGGTCGTCTACGACAATGTCTGATCACGCATCAAATAGTCCGGAAACTATTCCACTGGTGGCAGAGGATGCGACCGATGCACCGGGCTGTGCTGGAAGCTCCCGAACCCTGCGTGATCAAGCGGCAGGTCAGGCCAATCAAGAAACACTCGATCAGTACGCTAAAGACTACCCCGTAGGACCTCACGATCAGCCTCAAAGCATGTGTCCCGCATTTGGATCCTTAAGGGTTGGCCTGAGAATGCAACGCACGGCAACAGTCCTGAGTGGCTCAGCTTGCTGTGTCTACGGATTAACGTTTACCTCACACTTTTATGGCGCACGCCGAACCGTAGGATACGTACCCTTCGATTCCGAATCCCTGGTTACCGGCAAACTCTTTGAAGATATTAGAGAGTCAGTCCATACCCTGGCTGATCCTGCTAAATATGATGCAGTGGTTGTGATCAACCTTTGCGTGCCCACCGCTTCAGGTGTTCCATTAGATCTTTTACCAAAATCTATTAACGGCGTACGGATCATAGGCATTGATGTGCCAGGCTTTGGCGTTCCTACCCATGCTGAAGCGAAGGATGTGTTGGCTGCTGCCATGCTTAAGTATGCGCGTTCCGAGGTGTCCGCTGGTCCTGTGGCTCGCCCTACGAGCCTAGAGTCCCGAGACAGCAAACCTTCAATTGCACTTTTGGGTGAAATTTTTCCTGTCGACGCCATCGTAATTGATCGATTACTAAGGCCACTGGGTGCCAGTGCTGGTCCTGTCGTTCCCACGCGGGAGTGGCGAGAGCTTTACGCCGCATTAGATAGCAGCTTAGTCGCTATGCTTCACCCATTTTACAGCGCCTGTAATCGAGAGTTCGTTGCGGCAGGTAAACCAGTTATTGGCTCCGCCCCTGTCGGTGCCGAGGGCACTGCCGAATGGCTCACCGCGATAGGTACAGCTTTAGGTACGCCTGCCGATGTGATGACTAAACACCGCGACACGCTGCGTAAATCAATTGCTGAGGCCATTGCTGCAAACCCAATCAAGGCGCGTATGACGCTCTCGGGTTATGAGGGCTCTGAATTGCTCGTCGGCCGCTTACTCGTCGAGAGTGGCGCTGACCTGCGTTATGTCGGCAGTGCCTGTCCCGGCACAAAGTGGAATGCGCACGACAAGGAATGGCTCGAGGCACATGGCGTCACTGTTAAGTTTCGAGCTTCGCTTGAAGACGATACCTGTGCTGTAGACGCATTTGAACCAGACCTTGCCATCGGCACCACGCCGGTTGTGCAACACGCGAAGCAGAAAGGCGTCCCTTCGCTGTATTTCACGAACTTAATTTCTGCTCGACCGCTTATGGGTCCTGCTGGAGCGGGTTCGCTCAGTCAGGTGATTAACACAGCGGTGAATAACAAATCACGCTTNGCCGCCATGGACTCATTCTTTGANGGCGTAGGGTCAGGCGATGCAGCGGGTGTTTGGACTGAAGACACTATCAACCGGTCGGGTCTAATCAAAACGAGGGAGGTTGCCTGATGCTCGTCTTTGATCATGACAGAGCAGGCGGCTACTGGGGCTCGGTATATGTGTTTACCGCGGTGAAAGGACTGCAAGTAATCATTGATGGTCCCGTGGGCTGCGAAAACCTGCCCGTTACCTCGGTGCTTCACTACACCGATGGCTTGCCACCTCACGAGCTCCCTATCGTTGTTACCGGGCTTGCTGAGGAAGAGCTAGGACAGAAAGGAACCGAAGGCGCGCTGCGCCGTGCCCATCAGACTCTAGATGCAGAGCGCCCAAGCGT
>JGI26260J51721_1000805_pt1 | contig 13888 bp, 10 predicted proteins | sample SaaInlV_120m_DNA_4_FD_51721 | JGI IMG/M metagenome (IMG submission 51721)
CGTAAAATTGGTCAACGTGCTCACTAAAAATCAAGAAAAGTTAATCCGCAGCCTTGCACTACGCAAGAACCGAAAAAAGTCGGGACTATTTGTAGCGGAAGGTTTGAAGTTAGTCACGGATTTAGTGAGTGCGGGGTTATCGGTGGAAAATATCTTCCAGACTGAAGGCAGTTTGGAGGCGTTTGCAGGAGTAGCGCCTACGCGTGCTATTAGTTCGCAAGAAATGAAAGGCATAAGTTTTTTAGAAACGCCCAGTCCAGTATTGGCACTTTTCAAACAGCCCGAACGTTTAGGGGATTTCCATGTAGACGCGGGATTTATTCTATTACTCGATCGTGTTCAAGATCCCGGAAACATGGGTACGCTGCTGCGTACTGCGCTTTGGTATGGTGTGGAGCACATTGGTTTAGTGAAAGGCAGTGTAGATGTGTTTAATCCCAAAGTGGTTCAAGCAAGCATGGGTGCGTTGGCACATGTGCAGTGCGTGGAGAAGAGTGCAGAGGAATGGGTGGAATGGAGTGCATCGAAAGGCAGGAGATTGCTTGTAGCGGATATGGATGGGACGCCGGCTGCTGAAATGAATTGGACAGCAAAAGATATTTTGGTCTTAGGAAACGAAGGTCAGGGCTGTGACGATGCATTTAAAGCCGTGGGAGATAAAGTGACGCTCCCGGGAAATGCTGCTAAGATGGAAAGTTTAAACGTAGCCATCAGTGGAGCTACGCTGCTGTACGCCTATGCGAGCTCTTCAAACGCGCTTTAAAGCGTAGGTTCAATAACACTCCTCCTATAACCAATGCGATTCCGAGGAACATCTGGCCGTTCGGAACAAAATCAAAGAGTACAATATCCCAAGTTAAAGCGAAGATGACGCCAATGTATTTGAGTGGAGCGACAGTATTCACTTCGGACAATTGGTAGCTTTTAGTCATATACAATTGGGCAAATTGTGTCATTATACCAATGGCGAAAAGTAGCGCGAGATCTGGAAGGGAAGGAGTGACCCAATTGAATAGGCTAAAGACAATCATGACAGGTGTGGCGACGAGTGGGAAATACATCACCACTACCAGCGGGTGTTCGTCTTTCAGTTTTCGAATGGCATTGTAGGCGAGTCCTGAAAAAATACTGGAGCCAACACCCAAGGCAAGGAGCGCAGGCGGTATCTGAGCGCTTGAGCCTTTAACAACCACGATGCCGATAAAGGAAAGTAAGAAAAAGAACCATTGCGCCCATCGTGTACGCTCACCGAGAAGGAACCCGGCAATGAAGGCTGTGAAGAACGGGCTGAGGTATTGTACGGTTACGGCCGCGCTTAGCGGCATTTTCTGAATGGTGTAAAAGAATACCGTAAGTGCGGTCGTTCCTGCTACTCCCCGAACAACTAACCACTTTCTGTTTACGCCCCAAGGAGAGATGCCTTTGCGTTTGAGCAAGGTATAACTGATTGCAAAGGTGATCAGCGAACGAAAGAGGACCAATTCTGTCGCAGGTAAATGTGGCAGGTACTTCACCATCAGGTTGACGGCAGCGAAGCATCCCACTGAAATGAGCATGTAGCGGATGCCGGTACCCACTATTCGAAGGTGAAATTGATCAAAACGGCTTGATTGCGCAGGGCATCAAAAGCTTCGACTTGTGGTGTGCCGTCTTGCACTAAAAGGTCAGTTAATCCCCACGCAGCCCTTATTTGCGGGGAAAATTTGAAGTATTCGAAATAAAAATCGGCACCGAAACCCACTTCATAATCTGCAACATGGCGCTGCAATTTGAACAAACCATCGTCAACGACTTTTGCTTTTGAAGCAAGATCATTAGTGTACCGAAGTCCGCCCATAAGGTAGAGTCTGTAGTTGTCTATTCGGACGCTTTTAAATTTCAAATGAAATGGGAATTGAACATAGGAACTTTCGATTTGACGGGTAATAATCTCTCGTTCATTCGTAAACGGATTGACCATATCAAAGTGCAAGTTGCGCACGGTGGCGGCGAACCCTGGAGTAAAACGCAAATCTAAATGTTCCGTTAACCGCAGGTTGGATACAATGTTGATGTTATAGCCTGGCAGCGCCTCGCTCGTTACTCCAAACAGGTCCGGTTGTTTGCTGAGGTCCACAAGATCCATGTTAAAATCGTACCAATTCAGGCCAATGTGAAAGCCAAAATGCAAGGGTGTTTTATCGAACAACGGTTGATTCCGCAATCTCGAGAATTGTGCAGAGGCGAGTACCGGTGCGCACAAAACAACCCAAATGAGTACTTTTTTATTCATTCTTACTAGAACGTTCTTAGGCCTCTTTTCGTGCCTGGTAGATGGTGGCAATGCCAAAAGTAACGGGTCGCGTGCGCTTCGGTGTTAAGCCAGCACGAACGAGTTCTTTTTCAAATGCAGCGCCATAAGGGAAGGCTTCAACACTCTCAGGAAGGTACGTGTAAGCACGCGGATCTTTTGAAACCAGTTTGCCAACCGTAGGCAGAATAGCTTTGAAATAGAACCAATAGAGCTGTTTGAATGGGAAATAGCGCGGTTGACTGAATTCCAGCACCACCAATTGGCCACCGGGCTTCAATACGCGCATCATATCCTTCAAGCCGTTGTGTAAATTTTGGAAATTACGCACTCCGAAGGCAACGGTAATGGCATCAAATGTCGCATCTGCGTAAGGCANGTTCTCACTATCGCCGAGCTCTAAGACAATTTTCTTNCTCAACCCTTTTTTNGCGACTTTTCCGCGACCCACCTCGAGCATTCCTTCGCTGATATCNGCGCCGGTTATATCCGCACCGGTTCCTTTTGCTAGAGCAATGGCTAGATCTGCCGTTCCAGTAGCTACGTCAAGCACTAAAGTGGGAGCATCCGCTTTAACCATACGGACCACCTTGCGTCTCCATCCTTTATCAATGTTGAGCGACAATAGGTGGTTGAGCAAATCGTAACGCTTCGAAATGTTGTTGAACATTTCAGCTACCTGCTCTTTTTTTGCTGCTTCGCTGTCGTACGGTTTAATGTTTTCTGCTCCCGCCATTGTTTGTAATTTGATGCGCAAAGGTAGGCTATACGGCTTAACTTCGCAGTTATGAGTAGAAGAAGAAATACCAGTCAAGACGGCGCCGATAAAAAACGGAAGCCGCTATCGTTAAAGGACTTAAGTCAGCTTCGTAAAATCTTTTCGTACCTACGTCCACACCGTGTTTTGTGGATCGTCGGCTTCTTCTTCCTCCTCATAACCATGGGGACCTCGCTATTGTTCCCGAAATTGTTAGGAGGGCTTATGTCTTCCTCTGCGGAGAATTTGCGTGGCAATATGGTTCAAATGATGGGGCTGTTGGCGCTGCAAAGTGTGGCGGGTTTTTTCAGAGTGGTGATTTTTGTCATCGTTACAGAGCGCGCACTGGCTGCCCTNAGGGAAGATTTGTACGGNCATTTGGTGCACTTGCCCATGGCGTTTTTCTCGAGCAGGCGAGTAGGCGAGTTGAACTCTCGCGTTGCTTCGGATACGGCACAGATTGGGGAAACGCTGACGACCACATTAGCAGAATTTTTGCGCGGGCTATCCATGGTCATTGGCGGGATAGCTATTCTGGCGTTTACCTCCATTAAACTCACCTTATTCATTGTAGCGGTCATTCCGCCGTTCATGATTGTCACCTTGTTTTTCGGTCGCTTTATTCGCAAATACGCGAAACGCGTGCAAGACGAAGTTGCGGCATCGAATACCATTGTTGAAGAAACTTTTGCGGGGATTCAAACGGTGAAGGCCTTTGCTAACGAAGCCTGGGAAAGAAGTCGTTATGCCAAACGCATTCAAAATGTTGTAGGTCTTGCCGTAAAAGGTGGCTACTACCGCGGTGCTTTTTCTAGTTTCATCACTTTTGGGTTATTTGGAGCAATCGCATTGGTCATCTGGTTCGGGGCAGGCATGGTGCATGAAGGAGAATTGGCCGCAGAAAAACTCAACGAATTTATTTTGTATGCCCTGTTCATCGGTGGTTCTATTGGTGGATTGGCCAACGTATATGCCCAATTACAAAAGGCCATCGGTGCAACGGAAACCATCTTCGGACTGCTCGATGAAACGGTAGAAATGGAGCCGGCACAAGCACCTGCACCACCGATCGAAGTAGGGTCTATTGCAATGAAAGAGGTGAAGTTTAGCTATCCTACTCGTGCCGATGTTCCCGTTTTAAAGTCTTTGAGTTTCGATTTACCGCAAGGTCAAACGCTGGCATTGGTCGGTAAAAGTGGCTCAGGAAAGTCGACTATAGCCGCACTATTAATGCGCTTTTATACCGCATTCGAAGGGGAGTTCACGGCAAATGGTAAGCAGGTTACTGCGCTTGATTTACAGTCTTGGCGCAGTGCACTGGCACTGGTGCCTCAGGATGTTTTGCTTTTTGGAGGTACCATTCGCGAAAACATTACCTACGGAAATACAGCGGCCACTGATGCAATGATTATCGAGGCAGCGAAGGAGGCCAACGCATGGGAATTTATCGAAGGCTTTCCAGAGGGTCTCGAAACGACTGTCGGAGATCGAGGGGTTCAACTTAGTGGTGGTCAGCGTCAGCGCATCGCTATTGCTCGAGCGCTTTTAAAGGATCCACAGTTGTTGATTCTTGACGAAGCTACAAGTGCTTTAGATAGCGAAAGTGAACATTTAGTTCAAGAGGCGCTGGACCGATTAATGAAAGGGCGCACCTCAGTGGTGATTGCGCACCGACTCAGCACCATCCGCAAGGCGCATCAAATCATCGTTTTGGAGGATGGCGCAATCATCGAACGCGGTACACACGAGGCGTTGATGAAGGAAGCAGGCACCTATGCTGAGCTGATCAAGCTGCAGGATGTAATGGGTAGAGATGTTCGTGACGAAGAGAAATCGGACCAATTGTAGGCCAACCTAAATTCATGTAGTATCTTAGGAATGATGAAACAAATCCTCAAACATCCAGCGGCAAAAATCCTCCTGAATAAATACTTTTTGACGGGAATCAGTTTTGTGATTTGGATGATTTTTCTGGACACGAATAATTACTTTATTCACGCTGAATTAACTGCGCAGATTGACGATCTCGAGAACGATATAGAGTTTTACGAAGAGGCGCTCGAGCGGGATAAAACGCTTTTAGAGCAATTGGTAACCGACCCTGAGGCTTTTGAACGATATGCTCGTGAAAACTTTGGCATGCACCGCGAAGGTGAAGATATAACCATCATAGAATTTGAATCCTCAAAGGATGACTGAAACAACCTACCGCGCCTATCCGCATGGAAAACGTGTGGCACCACTTTATACCGAGGCGCCTGACCAGCAGCCCGGTTTTCGCTCCAACCCGTGGTGGGTAATGGTGCAAGAGCATGCCGTTGAGAAAGAATTTGCGGCGAACGACTGGGCATTAGAGCGATTGAAGCACGGTGCCAGCGGTCTGCTTTTTTACCTGTACGATCACCAGTATTTGCCACGCATTCTTCGCGATATTGATTTACGCTACATCTACTTAGGGCTCGTGGTGGAAGGGAGCGGACCGGAAGTTATGGAGGCCTTACTGCATCATGCGCACAACGAGATTTTACCGCTAGATAAAATGAGTGGGTTCGTGAATATTGATCCGGTTGAAATTGCAGCAAGAACAGGACATTGGGATGAAGCGAAAATGTACGACCTCGGCGAACTAAGTAGGTTGACCCCGCCACAGTTTAAATACATGTGCGTCAATGCGAATTTCTATGGTGCATGTGGAGCTTCAGCTTCTACGCAACTAGGCTTAGCACTAGCTCATCTAGATTTTTACCTCGATGCCTTTGGTGAGGTTGGGTTAGAACAGTATTGGTTGGCACTAAGTGCGGGCACGCACCTCTTTGAGGAGATGGCGAAGATTCGCGCCATGCGTTTGCTTTGGGGCAGATTGCTTGAGACGTACGGCCTGCCACAAGTGCACTTAGAGATCTACGCAGAAACCGGCATTCAACAGCAAAGTGCATTGGATGTAGAAACAAATCTTTTACGTGCGGCCTCTGCCGCGTTTGGCGCCATTACAGGTGGTGCGGATGCCCTACAGATTCGCCCTTATACAGCGGTGCTGGGTGCAAATGATGCGGAAGCTGAGCGATTGGCTTTGAACCAGCATTATCTTTTTGCCTACGAGAGTTTCCTGGACCGGGTTGAAGATCCTGCGGCAGGGTCTTATTTTATCGAGACGTTGACGCAAGAGTTGTGTGAATCGGCTTGGGAAATTGCGCAAGAGGTACGCGAAATGGGCGGGATCTTGACGGCGCTCAAGTCGAATTGGATTCAAGATAAAATTTGGAAGGAGGCGAGCGAAGCTGCCCCAAGTGACTACTTAGGAGTGAATAAGTTTCCTGCTGTAGCTGGATTCCCTGAAGGTTTCAAGCCTGCAGCANCAGTAAGTCGCGCAGTACATCAAAAGCAGTTTGCGGAATGTGAAATAGAACCATTACGCCCGGTTCGTTGGGCCGCTGCATTGGAAGAAGAACACGGTAAAAAAGCGTAGGTATGAGTACAAATTCGAAGTGGACTACGCCAGAACAAATCGTGGTAAAAAAGAACTACCAGCGCCAAGACCTTGAAGGGGTAACTCATTTGGGGACATTGCCCGGTACGCCGCCATACGTGCGTGGACCCTATGCATCCATGTATGTGGGTCGACCGTGGACCATACGCCAATACGCAGGGTTTTCCACTGCGACGGAGTCGAATGCCTTTTACCGTCGAAATTTGGCGGCAGGGCAAAAAGGATTGTCTGTAGCCTTTGATTTGGCCACTCACCGGGGCTACGATAGTGATCACGAACGGGTTTTTGGCGATGTAGGTAAAGCAGGTGTTGCGATTGATTCCGTTGAGGATATGAAGGTGCTGTTTGACGGCATTCCATTAGACCAAATGTCTGTATCGATGACGATGAACGGCGCCGTTTTGCCGATTATGGCGTTTTATATCGCAGCGGCGATGGAGCAGGGGGTTGAATTGGACCAATTAAGCGGAACCATTCAAAATGACATTCTCAAGGAATTCATGGTCCGCAATACCTACATCTATCCGCCGAAAGAAAGCATGCGCATCATCTCTGATATTTTTGCGTATACGAGCAAGAACATGCCGAAGTTTAATAGCATTTCTATTTCTGGCTACCACATGCAGGAAGCGGGAGCTACGGCCGATATAGAGATGGCATATACCTTGTGTGACGGATTGGAATATATTAAAACAGGTATGGATGCCGGTTTAGATATCGATGCCTTTGCACCACGTTTGAGCTTCTTCTGGGGCATAGGAATGAATCCGTTTATGGAGATTGCGAAGATGCGCGCGGCCCGATTCCTTTGGTCGAAACATTTAGAAGCATTGGGTGCTAAAGACCCCAAATCCATGGCGTTGCGCACCCATAGTCAAACTTCGGGATGGTCCTTGACCGAGCAAGATCCGTACAATAATGTTACGCGTACGGCTATTGAAGCCATGGCAGCAACTATGGGCGGCACGCAAAGTTTGCACACCAACTCTTTGGATGAAGCCATAGCACTTCCAACAGATTTTTCCGCGCGAATTGCCCGAAATACACAATTGCACTTGCAATTAGAAACCGATATTACCTTTACGGCCGATCCGTGGGGCGGATCGTATTACGTGGAGAAACTCACTGCGGATTTGATCGATCGCGCAACGGCGCTGATGGAAGAAGTGGAAGCACTTGGGGGCATGACGAAAGCCATTGAAGCGGGTATACCGAAGCTGCGTATTGAAGAAGCTGCAGCAAAAAAACAAGCACGTATCGATAGCGGATCGGATATTATCGTGGGTGTAAATGCATTTGAAAATGGTGCGCGCGCCGAACTCGATATTTTAGAGGTGCGCGGGGATGAAGTGCGTGAAGCCCAAGTGGCTGGCTTAGCCGCCCTGCGTGCGGCGCGCGACANGCAAGCAGTCGATAAAGCACTTACGGCATTGTCAAAATGTGCGAAGGACGGAAAAGGAAACTTACTNGCTTTGGCTGTAGAAGCAGCGAAGGTTCGTGCAACGCTCGGGGAGATTTCTACTGCTTTAGAGGAAAATTGGGGCCGCTATGTAGCGAAAACTCAAACGATCAGTGGCGTTTATTCTAATGAAATGAAAATGAATAAGGATTTTGAGGCGGCTCTCTTGGCATCTGACCGATTCGCTGAAAAGGCTGGGCGCAGGCCGCGCATAATGGTTGCGAAAATGGGACAGGACGGTCACGACCGTGGTGCCAAAGTGGTGGCAACCTCTTTTGCAGATTTAGGCTTTGATGTGGATATGGGACCGCTTTTTCAAACCCCAAAAGAAGCCGCAAAGCAGGCGGTAGAAAACGACGTTCATATCTTAGGGGTGAGCTCCTTAGCAGCCGGACATAAGAGTTTAGTTCCTGCTGTNTTGGCAGAATTGAAGGCGCTTGGNCGAGAGGATATTTTAGTGATCGTGGGTGGTGTGATACCNGCTCAAGATTATGAGTTCCTGTACGATCAGGGAGTAGCCGGGATTTTTGGTCCGGGTACAAAAATAGCCCAAGCGGCAACCGCCATATTGGATATTCTCATTGAGATGGAAGCATAAAAAAAGCCCCGCAACGCGGGGCTTTTTTATGCAATAGTATAGGGACCGCCTATTTAGCTTGACGCTTGCGGTCACTCTCGTTCAATAAGATTTTTCTCAAACGAATACTTTCCGGTGTCACCTCTACATATTCATCCGCACCAATGTATTCCATTGCTTCTTCCAAGCTGAATTTGATCGGTGTAAATAAGGCAGAGTTATCATCCTTACCTGCGGCGCGCATGTTGTTCAATTGTTTTGCGATACAAGGGTTAACAACGAGGTCACCTGGACGATTCGCTTCACCAACAATCTGACCGCCATAGAGCTGTTCCCCTGGTTCGATAAAGAATTTACCACGATCCTGGAGTTTGTCCATGGAGTACGTGCTGGCTTTCCCCGCTTCTTTAGCGATAAGAACCCCCGAAATACGACGGTCCATATCTCCTTTATACGGCTGGTATTCCTTTAAACGGTGCGCCATAATAGCTTCACCGGCTGTCGCTGTGAGTACGTTGTTACGAAGACCCATGATACCGCGTGAAGGAATCTCGAACTCCAAACGAGTAAGGTCATTCTTCGCTTCCATAACGAGTAATTCACCCTTGCGTTTGGTGACCAATTCGATGACTTTACCGGCACTTTCTTCCGGTACATCAACGGTCAATTCTTCGATGGGTTCGTGCTTCTTACCGTCTACTTCCTTGAAGATTACCTGAGGCATCCCNAATTGCAATTCGTACCCCTCACGGCGCATGGTTTCAATCAANATCCCTAAATGGAGGATACCGCGACCGTGCACAATGAATTGGTCAGCAGCACCAGTATCTTCAACTTTAAGCGCCAAATTTTTCTCTGTTTCCAACTGCAAGCGTTCGCGAATCTTCTGCGAAGTCACGTGCTTACCCTCTTTACCGAAGAACGGAGAGTTGTTGATGGAAAACAACATGCTCATTGTCGGCTTGTCGATTTCCATTGTAGGTAACGCCTCTGGGGTTTCAGGGTCAGCAATGGTATCGCCAATCTCGAATCCATCAATACCATTTACAGCGACAATCTCACCTGCAATGGCTTCATTCGTTTTAGATTTTCCTAAGCCTTCAAACGTCATCAATTCTTTGATGCGTGCTTTTTTTATTGTTCCATCTCTATGGCATAGTGCAATGGGCATGTTCTCCGTGATCTTACCACGGGTAACGCGGCCAATGGCTATACGACCGGTAAATGAACTAAAGTCTAACGACGTAATTTGCATTTGCAAAGGACCTTCTGAAACTGCTGGTGCAGGAATGGTCTCTACAATAGTATCTAGAAGATAAGTAATGTCATCCGTCTTCGTTTGCCAATCCGGTCCCATCCACTTCTCTTTTCCTGAGCCGTAAACCGTCACAAAGTCGAGTTGCTCTTCTGTTGCATCTAGGTTAAAGAACAATTCGAACACTTGGTCGTGTACCAAATCTGGAGTACAGTTGGGTTTATCCACCTTATTGATCACCACAATAGGCGTTTTACCTAATGCCAACGCTTTTTGAAGTACAAATCGCGTTTGTGGCATAGGTCCTTCAAAGGCATCTACTAAGAGAATTACCCCATCGGCCATGTTCAATACACGCTCAACCTCACCACCGAAGTCACTGTGACCCGGTGTGTCGATAATGTTAATCTTAGTATCCTTCCAACGGATACTCACGTTTTTAGACAAAATGGTAATCCCGCGCTCACGCTCCAGGTCGTTGTTGTCCAGTAATAGATCGTCAACCTGTTGGTTGTCACGGAAAAGCTTCGCAGTGTGAAGCATGTTGTCTACCAAGGTGGTTTTACCGTGATCGACGTGGGCTATAATAGCAATGTTGCGCAAGTTCATGTGCCGAAAATTATTAAGGCGCAAAAGTAGACTCTTTTAGGGTCGTAGACTAACTTATTAAGGAGCAGTTTTTACTAACCTAAACCCCTTAATTATGGAATGCTTACCTCAATCGGTGCCTGTAGGGCGCTGCCTCGCTTTTTCTTGCCTTATTTTCATAGGCGCAAACCAATGTTTATTCGCTCAAAATGAGCGTGATACAGCCGTTTTTGTGGATAAATCGGTTCCTTTAACAATNTCGAAAGATCCAACTTTCGACCGATTCGATTTTAACGATGAAGATGGAAATTCTGCCGTTTACACCCCCCGTTTTTTAGATGAAACCGATCAAAACGGTGAACAATTGCGTTTTCAACGTCCTCCAGGTCAGCAGCAAAAGGTGGTTTTTGATTTTCTAACCACCGGAAAGAATGCGGCTGCTTACACCTGTGAATTGGTCATTGATTCTACTTTTCAGACGCAAATAATGAACTGTTGCGATGTCATTACCCCCTCGACGATCCTAGCGCCTCACGTAGCTATTCGAAAAGGCGGCGCAAACCTGAGTCTCGCCCATTATCCCTTGAGTTCTTATTATCCCATCGTGGCCTTTGGTGATGGGACACTCTATGCAACAGGCAGTAGCGGTTACTTTTTCCTTCCGCCCAATCTCTATTCAGGAAATCAGCCGTTACCATTAAAGGGACCGGGCCCGCACAAAGTGTATTGGCTCGGTGAGGATCACCCTGATGGTTCATCTTTAGTCGTTCCGGAAACAGAAGAACGCATAGTAGAGGACGGAACAGTTCGGTTTGTTTCAGGTAAATGGCAACGTCGAATTAGGCTGCAGTAGTGTAAAGAATTCCTTATGTTGCATGCTCAATTAGAAGCTATGTATAGTACACCTTGGATGAGTGATATTGTGGTAGGAACCATGCGCTGGGGAATCTGGGATGCCAAATTTACTACTGCGCAATATGAGGCCATGATTGAAAAGGCGATGAGCCTAGGAATGAGCACTTTTGATCATGCAGATATTTATGGAGATCACACTACGGAGGCTGAATTTGGAGCTGCCTTAAAGTTGCATCCAGAGTGGCGTTCACAAATGGAATTGGTCACTAAATGCGGTATCATTCGCGTTTGCGATCAGAAGCCGGGGCACTACATTAAGGCTTATGACTTTACGAAGTCGCACATTTTACAAAGCGCAGAGGACAGTCTTCGAAACCTACAAACCGATTATCTCGACGTGATGCTCTTGCACCGTCCAGACCTTTTGATGGATCCGGATGAAGTAGCGGAGGCCTTTGAGATGCTTTACACCAGCGGAAAAGTACGCAGTTTCGGCGTCAGTAACTTTACGCCGTCACAAGTGAAATTACTTCAAAGTACAGTGCCTGTTGGGGTACATCAGCTGGAGGTTTCTGTAAAAGACGTTAGTGCTTTCGATGATGGTCGTTTAGACCAATGCACATTGGATGGGATCGTACCCATGGCTTGGTCCCCATTGGGCGGAGGAAAGTTACCTGAAGCTGTTGTTTCAGCGCTCAGTGCATTGGCCGTAGAATTTGAAGTGACGCCACAGGCCATGGCGCTGGCCTGGTTATTACAGCATCCCTCAGGTATATTGCCTGTAGTAGGAACGACAAAAGCGGAAAATTTAGAAGCGGCGCAAGCAGCGCTTAATATAAAATTGGACCGTCAACAATGGTATACTATTTACCAGGCAGCAACAGGAACTACACTACCCTAATATGGAGGTAAATGAAAATCTCGCGCTTAGTGCGGCGAATTATGAAAATCACGTAGGACTGAAATTTCAGCTCTATAACAGTCTCTTTTTAACCCTACCGCTTGACGGAATCAAAAACACGGGAATCTTCATTCCAGTGTTGAACGAATTCTGTTTGGCAAAATTGGCTGAAGGACACAGCCCCGTTCAAATAATAGCCCAGTTTTTTGAGGAATACAAGGACGGTGAAAATAGAGCGGAGCAAATCAACTTCCTATTCAAAGTAATTCAATACATCGAGCGACAAGTAGTCTTGGTAGATGCTCTTGAGGATGCTGCATACGGTAAACTGAATAACCTCTCTGGTAAAGGTTCACTCAGTGAATTCATGATGCGTATGGAGCGTGCGGGAAACTTAGAAGATTTGATGAATAGACTTCAAGATTTCTCTATTCGTCCAGTGCTTACTGCACACCCTACACAGTTTTACCCGGGTCGAGTACTGGCCATCATTACAGATTTGACTGCAGCCATTCAAGAGAACGACCTTGGAGCCATTCGTATGTATTTGAAACAATTGGGCAAAACGCCCTTTTTTCAAAAAGCGAAGCCTACTCCCTACGATGAAGCCATCAATTTGATCTGGTACCTGCAAAATGTTTTTTACCAAAGTGCAGGGGACATCACGGCCGCAATGCGCCGTTCATTGCCAAACTGGGACGGTACGCTCAATCTCATTAATCTAGGCTTTTGGCCAGGTGGTGATCGTGACGGGAATCCTTATGTTTCCGTGGATACCACATTACAGGTAGCAAATAGATTACGAGATGTTCTGTTGCAATGCTACTACCAAGATTTACGAAACTTGAGAAGGCGTATTTCTTTTTCCGGTGTCTATGAGGATCTAATGGCCATCGAAAAGATGGTATTGCGCTGCATTCGTCACCAGGATGAATGGGATTTTAAAATGTTCCGTTCCTCATTGCACAAGGTCTTGAATGATTTGCATGAGCACCACGACAGTATCTTTGTAGAATTAGTGGAGGAGTTGCTCGATCGTGTAGCATTGTTCGGGTCGCACTTTGCAAGTATAGATCTCCGCCAGGACAGTCGTGAGATTAAACGCGCTTTCGATGCTGTCGCGGACCAATTAGGATTAGAAGTCCCGTCAACCCCGGAAGAACTTTTTGCATTAGAGGCACATTGGGACGGCACACTTACAGGCGATGATCGAGTTGATGATACCTTACAAAGTTTCCGTGTCATTCGCGAGATCCAAGCGAAAAATGGACCGAAAGGGGCCCACCGATACATCATTTCCAATTGTCGCGGTGCTATGGATGTCGCTCGTGTTTTTGCACTTGCCAGATGGACTGCATTTGGGGATGAGAAAATCAGTGTAGATATCGTCCCGCTTTTTGAAACTATTGATGATTTAGTAGGAGCAGGCGCAAGCATGAACACCCTGTATTCGGAGTCCAATTACCGCCGTCACTTGACGCAGAGAGGAAACAAGCAAACCATAATGCTCGGGTTCTCTGATGGAACAAAGGATGGTGGGTACATGAGTGCGAATTGGAACATCTATAGAGCTAAAGAAAACCTCACTCGTATTTCGAAGTTGAATGACATCGATGTAGTATTCTTTGACGGTCGTGGCGGACCGCCTGCACGTGGTGGGGGTAACACACATAATTTTTATGCTTCCCTAGGACAACACATTGCTTCTTCAGAAATTCA
>JGI26260J51721_1000806_pt1 | contig 13887 bp, 14 predicted proteins | sample SaaInlV_120m_DNA_4_FD_51721 | JGI IMG/M metagenome (IMG submission 51721)
GTACAAGTTAATGGATTAACCACGATTGTTAGCATTACTTGGGGTAGTCGAAAAGCTGTGGTAATTAAAGCTTTCGATAATAACCAGAATAGTATTAAGAGAGAGTTAAGAAGGCCAGTACTTAACGCGACTGATTTATTAAAAGAGGCATCTGATCAAGCCTTAAAAAGTACCATTACTGATAATCAGGAGGAGACACTGAAAGAATTTAGAAACAAGCAGCTAAGTGAAGAGCAGAACGAGAAGGTCAAGGATGTGGTTGAAAAAAAGCCACTTCAAATAGAGGTTAAAGAAGAGATTGAACCATTAGATGAACTACTTCAGCGGTTAGATGAGTTGTGGAGAATGGAAGAAGCCATCGAACTCTTATCAATGGTAGACTCTTTAAGAGACGAGGGTTTAGATAGTGCAGTATTCAAAGCAGCGGAATCGCTAGAAGATCTTAGTATAGAAAAACTTCAACCAGCTATAGAAGGTATGAAGGGTATGGATAAAGAGGGTGAGAATAGGGAGAAGCAAGCGAAGGCATCTAGTGATAAATTAAAGGAGTTACTAGCCACGANCACTGTAGAGGTTCAAGAAGATAATGTAGCGCGTATAAAACGGTTGCTAAAAAATGGATGGTTAGTGAGTGTGGCNCAAGAAAATTTACAAAAACTTGCAACGGCGGTAAACAAGGCACGTTCGCAGCAGCTTGTACTTGCAAATGAAAAAGCGATAAAAGACACCTTGGATTTATTNTTAATTCANGAACCGCTATTAAGTCAGTTACTNTCTGAAAAACGAATGAGTCTTAGTTCTGCGATGCGGACGATTGAATCAAAAATGACAGCTGGTAAAAATNTGGATGCTGATATTGGCTATGCAATCACAGCATTAAACGATATCAATCAAGCGTTGTATTTTATACTAGAGAGTGAAAAATCAAGCTTAAATCAAGCAAAGAAGGACTGCAAAAAAGGTAAACCAGGTACCTCAGGAAAACCCTCATCAGCAGGAGAAGGTAAAGAAGGAAAAAAAGGTACTCCGAAGCCCTCAAAAAAACCAGGGGGAAGAAAGAAGGGAAGAACTGGTGAACCAAAGGAGGGACAAGAGGGAAGTAAGCCTGGTTCATCGGGTAAGCCAGGTGAAAAGGAATTGTTAAAGAGAATTGAAGCGGCAAAGGAAGAGATTGTCAAATCAAGTGATCGTTCAGAGGAGCTTTTGGAAAACATAGAACGATTGAAAGAAGAAGTATTATTTAATACGGAACTAACAGAGAGAGATCTGAACGAGCTGGAAGAGCGGTTATGGCGTGTTGAGGAAAGCGTATTTAATAAAAAAGAATTAGGCGAAAGTAGAGACAGCGAGTCAGGAAACGAATCAAAATCAAAAGGCGGAGAAAGCATTGATTTTAAGGTGTTAAAATCCAAAGAGACCGACTTACCTTTACCGGTGCTTAAGAAGCTGTAGAAATGGATGTAGATGTACAGTTGGTTGTTATGGTGAAGCGGGCAATTCAGGAGCTCAATCCATCGTTACGATTAAAGAAGATAGATGTTCACGGTTGTTCAGATGAAGAATTGTTAGTTATAAATAAAGAGCATCTCAATCATGATTATTACACGGATATCATCACGTTTGATTATTCCCGTGGCGACAGAATAAGCGGTGAGCTTTTTATAAGCCTAGATCGGGTAAAGGATAATGCCCAGGTTCTTGGGGTGACCTATAGCTCTGAATTAAGAAGAGTTGTGGCGCATGGTATTCTCCACTTGACAGGGCTAAAAGATAAGACTGAAGAGGAAATCAAAGTAATGCGTCAAAAAGAAGATGAAGTGTTAGCTTATTTAGAAAAGTATGGTTCTTGACGAAAAATATGATGTAATTGTAGTTGGAGGCGGTCATGCGGGCTGCGAAGCAGCGTATTGTGCCGCGAAGATGGGCGCCAATGTTCTGCTTATTACAATGAACATGCAAAGCATTGGACAAATGAGCTGTAATCCCGCAATGGGCGGGGTTGCGAAGGGCCAGATTGTTCGTGAAATAGACGCATTGGGAGGAGGAAGCGCACTCATAACGGATAAGAGTATGATTCAGTTCCGTATGCTAAATAGAAGCAAAGGACCTGCCATGTGGAGCCCCCGGGTGCAAAGTGACCGCATGTTGTTTGCCCAATATTGGAGGGAGCTCTTGGAAGAAACACCGGGACTAAATATGTTTCAGGACATGGTTATTGGACTAAACGTGAGTGATAACACTGTTCATGGCGTTAGGACTTCGCTAGGATTAACGTTCGAGGCAGATACGGTAATTATAACCTCAGGCACATTTATGAACGGGCTTATCCATGTAGGAGATAAGAACTTTGGAGGTGGTAGAGCTGGTGAGCGAGCAAGCACGGGTATCACAGAGGAGTTGGTTGCTATGGGTTTTGAGGCCGGTAGAATGAAAACGGGCACACCTCCACGAATAGATGGAAGATCATTGGATTTTTCTGTAATGGAAGAACAGCCTGGGGACGAGCAACCCGGTCAGTTCAGTTTTGAAGGCGATTATGTGCTCAAAAACCAGAGAAGCTGCTGGATAACGCACACCTCACAAGAGGTTCACGATGTTCTTAAGAAAGGATTTGATCGNTCCCCTCTATTCAACGGAACGATTAGAGGCACAGGCCCGCGTTACTGCCCCTCGATAGAAGATAAGATTGATCGATTCTCTGAAAAAACGTCGCATCAGATATTCGTAGAGCCCGAAGGGTGGAATACTGTAGAGGTTTATGTTAACGGCTTTAGTTCCAGCCTTCCCGTAGAGATACAATATGAGGCCTTGCATAAAGTAAGAGGTTTTGAAAGTGCAAAGTTCTTTAGGCCGGGATACGCCATCGAGTACGATTATTTCCCGCCAACACAGCTTAAACATACGTTAGAAACAAAGCTCGTAAGCGGCTTGTATTTCGCTGGTCAAATCAACGGTACCACAGGATATGAAGAGGCCGCTTGTCAAGGTCTTATGGCTGGTGTAAATGCCGTGTTAAAGACGCGCGGTGAGGATCCCTTTATTCTGGGAAGAAACGATGCATACATAGGGGTTCTAATAGACGATCTTATTACTAAAGGCACAGAGGAACCGTATAGAATGTTCACTTCAAGAGCGGAATATAGATTGTTGTTGCGTCAGGATAACGCGGACATAAGGCTCACTAAATTAGGCCATGCGGTAGGTTTAGCATCAGAGAAAAGGGTTGCCTTATTAAACGAGAAAGAGCGTTTAATTTTAGACGGTAACNCGGCGTTGGATAAAAACNTGCCCCTNGCGTATGTAAACGAGGTTCTCGAGCGACGNGGTGAAAAAAATGCAACGGAAAAAACAAAGACGAGTAAGCTGGTTGCCCGGCCAAATTTGAAGCTTGANGATTTTAGCACCAAGTTCGAAGACAAAGAATGGTGGCGTTCCGATGTTATAGAGCAACTTGAAATAGACATTAAGTACGGCGGATATATAAGTCGTGAACGCGAGAACGTTGAAAAAATGAAACGCCTGAACACGAAGAGCATTCCAGAAAAGTTTGATTACGATAAGGTCAAGGGTTTAAGTTATGAGGGGCGCGATAAGCTTAAAGCGATTCAGCCGGCAACGATAGCACAAGCCTCAAGAATCAGTGGCATTAGTCAAAGCGACATACATGTGTTGCTTGTATATATGGGTAGATAAGGTAATAGTTTCACGTGAAACACTATGAGAGAAGAGTTAACGCATTGTCCGGCATGTTTAAAAAAAGACACATCCTTTTACCAGTCGGTAAAAGATTTCAGCACGAGTAAAGAGATCTTTGATATTTGGTCTTGTGGACACTGTTCCCATTTGTTTACCAATCCTCGCGTAAAGGAAGATNTAGTAGGTCCTTATTACGACAACCCAGACTANATCAGCCANACGGATGATGATACTTCTGTNTTTGCAAAAGTGTATCAATTTTTGCGTGAGATTAATTTGAATTGGAAACACGGCCACGTTCAAAAATATGCTGAGGGAAAATCACTTTTAGACTACGGTTGCGGAACGGGCCAATTCATGCAAAAGATGGCCTCTAAAGGCTACGAGGTCCAGGGTGTAGAGATTAACGAAGGCGCACGGGAAAAAGCCTCTAAATATGGGAGTGTTTATAGCGCCGTAAGCGAGGTAAAGGACAGGGTAGACGCAATTACGATGTGGCACGTTTTAGAGCACGTCTATAATTTGGATGAATTGCTTCAAGCGTTTAAATCAAAACTCAAATACAACGGAACACTACTAATTGCCGTTCCCAACCCAGAAAGCCATGACGCACAGCATTATGGCGTGCATTGGGCAGCTTGGGACATCCCTATTCACGTTCACCATTTTACCAAAAAGAGCATGAAAACCGTGTTAGAGCGTAACGGATTTGAATTACAAGAGGTTTTACCCATGTCTTTGGATAGTTATTACATCAGCCTGATTAGCGAGCAGTATAAAGAAGGCGCTCCCACAAAACGCACACGTCATTGGTTGAAAGGTCTTGTCCGAGGAACCATCAGCAACATTAAAGGAGGTAAGAAAATAAGAGTTCTTTGATTTACGTCTTTAAGAACGCTTAGTTACCACGGAAGGCGCTATATAACGCATAGGAAGTATGCGTTAATGTTGTTTTTACATGAACGTTTCTTTCCAGGTCGTTGAGACAGTCTCCAAGTGACTTTGTAATACCGGAGGCGCCTTTTGGAACCACGGCGCCGCTTAGCTTCTGGACGTTGATTACACCGAGGTCTGTAGCACTGTTAGGGGTGTTTTGAACATTGTGGTAAAAGCCACGCTCTAAAAAATGTAAAGACCTGAAAATAAGGGTTTTAAGAGACTCTTTTGGCAGAGAAGCAAGCTCGTTTACTACCGATGTAATTTCCACGGGCACCCCTTTGTAGCACGTTCTCATCCATTCAGCAAAACGATCAATCTGAGTGNTTTCGGGATCATCATAAGCGGTTATTGCAGCGCCCAGGTTTGGAGCGAACACCATGCTTAAAAGCCGTTTTGTTTGTTCAGGGCTATTTTCAAAGTGTTGGTCGAAAGATGATTCGTCTAGTGGTTTGCAAGACCAAGGTGCACATCGTGACACGATGGTAGGAAGTAGCTTGTTTTTTCGATGCGAAACAAGAATAATGAACGTATTGGGCAGAGGCTCTTCTATGAGCTTAAGCAGCTTGTTAGAAGCGGTTGTTTTAATCTGTTCAGGCATCCATATCAGGAGCACTCGGTTTCCGCCTTCCGCAGCGGTTAAACTAAGCTTTTGCTGAAGATTTTGAATTTCCTTTACAGGAATTTGCAATTGCTGGTTTTTGCTTGTGATCTGCCTTTGCCAGCTGTCGGGATCAAGGAAGGGATTTTTTAAGAGTGCTTGTCTGAAGTCTTTTAGAAAATCGTCGGCCGTGCCCGTGCTTCCGCCGCTTACAAAAGGAAAGGTGAAGTTTAAATCAGGATGCTCAAGTTTTTCTACGCGCTTACAGTTTCTNCATGTTCCGCAGGCGGTTTTTGTCTCGCAGAGAAGCGTTGCCGCTAATCTAAGGCCAATGGGTAAAGGATCTTCTCCNGCGCCGCCATAAATAAGATTTGCATGATGAAGTTTTTTGCCGGCGTGAGCAGCAAATAATTGGTCCATCAAATCTTGATTGTTATATATGCTGAACATCTAATGTAGAGTGAAAATTGGGTAGTAAATTGGGCGCTGAAATAACACTCAAAAATATATGAAAAGCTTCGACTTTAAAGATAAGAAAGTTCTAATCCGTGTTGACTTTAACGTACCGCAGGATGAAAACCTTGCTGTTACTGACAATACACGAATTATGGCAGCGGTACCAACAATCAAAAAAGTGTTGGCTGCAGGCGGAATTCCGGTTTTGATGAGCCATTTAGGCCGTCCAGATGGAGCGCGTGTTCCAAAAATGTCTTTGAGTGCGCTGGTCGGTGAAGTTGAAAAGGCGGTTGGCGCGACTGTTCATTTTGCGGAGGACTGTATTGGTCAGGCGGCTGAATCGGTTGTTGCGAAAGCAAAGCCAGGTGAAGTGGTGTTGTTAGAGAATCTACGTTATTACAAAGAAGAGACGAGCGGCGACGAGGGATTTGCTAAAGCTTTGGCAGTATTAGGCGATATCTATTTGAACGACGCGTTTGGAACGGCCCATAGGGCGCATGCCTCAACGGCTATTATTGCACAGTTTTTCTCACCAGAGAACAAAGGGTTCGGTGACTTGATGAATGCTGAGGTTGAGAGCATTTCAAAAGCGCTGGGTAGTGACCGTAAATCTACCGTTGCTATAATTGGTGGGGCCAAAGTCAGCTCAAAAATCGGAGTGATTACCAATATGATTGACAACGTTGGCACTGTAATTATTGGTGGCGGTATGGGCTTCACTTTTGTGAAGGCGATGGGCGGCGCCATAGGAACGTCTTTAGTCGAAGACGATAAGCTAGACTTAGCGAAGCAACTAATTGAGGAAGCTAAAGAGAAGGGGTGTAATCTTTTGATTCCTGTAGACACCTTAATTACAAAGGACTTCGCAGATACGCCAGCTGAGCGTGTATGTCCTATTGGGGAGATTCCTGAAGGTTATATGGGGCTAGATAACGGTCCGCAAAGTGTTGCAAATGCTTTAGAGGCTTTGGCATCGAGTAAAACCATTATTTGGAACGGTCCTATGGGCGTGTTTGAGTTTGAGAATTACGCGGGTGGAACCAAAGCGGTAGCACAAGCCGTAGCAGATGCAACAGCAATGGGCGCGTTCTCGCTTATTGGCGGGGGAGACAGTGTGGCAGCAGTGAATAAGTTCGGTTATTCCGAAAAGGTAAGCTACATCAGTACGGGTGGCGGCGCAATGCTTGAGTTTCTTGAGGGAAAAACACTTCCTGGCGTAGCGGCGCTTAGTTAAGCAGGAATAAGGCTTTCTCCAATACTAACGAGGTCGAGTAAAAAGGGGTAACAAACAGAATTGGTCACCCACGAGGGGTGGCTGAATCCCAATGCCAAGCTGGATTTTCGTGTAGGCAAACGTTAAAAGCGTCAGCCAAAAACAGGCTTTAACAAGCCCGAATATGGCGCCAAGCACGCGGTTAATACCACCAAGGAAGATGGAGCGGAGAATTTTATCCAGTAGTTTGCCTAACAGCATAACGATCAGATAAAATCCAAGGAACACGAGAACGTAAGAGGTCAATTGAATGTACTTCTCTCCGACAAACGAGGTGATATACGGCTGCACCTGTGAATGAAACAGAAAAGACACCGCGACACCGCCTATTACAGCCACGATTCCCGCGATTTCTTTCACAAAGCCTTTCCATATACCTTTAGCAAGAAGAAAGGCGCAGAAAACAACGATAACAAGGTCTAGTCCAACCATAATAGCGGCAAATTAATGAGAAGCAAAGAATTAAAGCAAGATTGGGAGCGATTAGTAACAAAACTTACGAAACAATTTCCCGGCGATGGAGATTTAGATTTAGACGGGGTTTTACTTCTTATTGGAACCCAGGAACTTCAGATGGGTTATATCAAAATGAAAAAGGACGTGAAAATTAACGTGCTTCACATTGCTATATGTACCATTCTAGAACCGTTCGGTTATTATGAATTTGAAAANCGNGATGAAGAAGGCTGGCCCCATTTTACTGCGCTTAAGCCGCTACCAAACCTAAAAGCGGGTGAGCAAACCATATTAATGAAAGAAGCGGTCGTGCAGTACTTTAAGGCAAACGGGTATTTATAAAAAAAGCGGGCTAGAGGCCCGCTTTTGTATTCGTAAGAAAAAGTTTTTAGCATCCAGGATCACTAGGATCATAAGGGAGCAAAACGATTTCTGTTTCTACAGTCTTATTGGGCTCTAGTTTAATAAAGCCACAACCAATGTGCGTAAATGGATTTTCGCCGCGTGTTCCTAATACTTTGAATACAGCCTCATAGTCGTATTCAAATTCTACGATCCCGTCTAAACCNGTAACTCCGATAAAATAAGCTTCCTCACGGTAGCCAGGGACGTCAACAGAAGCTTCAACGGTTACGTTTTGAATAGCAACACCGCTTGGATTAGTTACTTTAATTCTAAAGGGATAAGTAGGGTTTTCTATCTGACATCCTGTAAGGAGCAGTGCCGAAAAGGCAAAAAGAGCAATAATACGTTTCATTATTCTACACAGCCGTTTGGTTCGCCGATGGGGTAAATTACAACATTTACTTCAACTGTTTCGCCTTTTACAAGTCGAACGTAATTACAGCCTTCGTAAATCATCTTCCATGCTTTCAGGTCATAGTAAGCCTCAAAGCCCGAGCGAAAGATGAGTTCCCCGCTAGGGTCGGTAAAGTTGTACCATTCCGTTGCACCGGCAACAGGGGCAAACATTTTAACAGCAGCGTTTTGAATAGGGACACCATTCTCGTTCACTACTTTTACTTTCACGAAGTATTCGTCTACAACCTCTTCTTGACAAGAGGTAAGAACAAATCCTATGAGTACTAAAAGAATAAATCGTTTCATGCGGGGAATTCAGTAATTTTGCCAAATCTACAACAAAGCTAACGTATTAGAACGGCCAATTATGCTGGAAAGAGTTGAAAATTTAAAAAGCCAGGTTGAAGCTACCTCCCTCACTAACAAGGAAGAAGCTGAAATTTTCCGATTACAGTACCTCAGTAAAAAGGGTGCCATTCAGGAGCTTTTTAAAGCATTCAGAGAAGTTCCGGCGGATCAGAAAAAGGCGTTTGGCGCCGCGCTAAACACTCTAAAAGATCTTACCGAAGCCAAGCACAAAGAGGCTTTAGAAGAATTAGAGTCCTCAGCTGTTGTGGGTCAAAACAGCGATGTAACGCGCCCAGGTCAACCGCTAGAATTGGGGTCCATTCATCCAATTAATGCGATAAAAGATGAGATTGTAGACATTTTTAAGCGCATTGGTTTTAATGTTAGCGAAGGCCCCGAGGTTGAAGACGATTGGCACAATTTTACCGCACTAAATTTCCCAGAAGAGCACCCTGCTCGAGACATGCAGGATACGTTTTTTGTTCAACGCAACCCGGATTGGGCGCTAAGGACGCACACTTCTAGTGTCCAGGTGCGCGCGATGGAAAACAATCAGCCACCTATTCGTACTATTAGCCCGGGACGAGTGTTTAGAAACGAGGCAATTAGCGCACGAAGTCATTGTATTTTCCACCAAATAGAAGGGTTGTACATAGACAAAGACGTCAGTTTCGCTGATTTAAAGCAAGTGCTGTTGTATTTCGCCCAGGAATTCTTCGGTAAAGCTAAAATACGCATGCGTCCCTCCTATTTTCCCTTTACAGAGCCCAGCGCTGAGGTTGATGTTTACTGGGGGTTAGAAAACGAGATCGATTACAAAATTACGAAAGGTACAGGATGGCTCGAGGTAATGGGCTGCGGCATGGTTGATCCAAATGTTTTACGCGCCAGCGGAATTGACCCTGAAGTGTATACTGGATATGCTTTCGGAATGGGGATTGAAAGAATAGCAATGAACCGTTATCAGATTCCTGATATTCGACTGTTCACAGAAAACGACAAACGTTTTTTAGAGCAGTTTAAAACGGGCTTATAAACAATACTCTTGGTAGTAAAGGTCAATTGCTCTAGCCAATAGATGGTCTTTAGCTGTAACGATATTTCCGTCGTCGTGTGTAGAAAGAGATAGGCGAACACACGTATAGTCAACGTGTATGTTCGGATGATGGTGTTGTTGTTCCGAAAGTGCCGCTACCTCATTTACAAAATCAATGGCCTTCATAAATGTTGGAAATGTGAACGAGCGTCGCAATGCTCGCTCTTGCTCTTTCCATAGATGCTGCGTTTTTTCCATAAGGTTAAAATAAGAAAAGCCCGGCCGAAGCCGGGCTTTTTGATAAGAAATCGGCGCGCTGACGCTTAGTCAATAGCTGATATTTTCAACATATTTGTGAATCCACGCTCTTCGATAGGCATAGATGCAATATTCACAATAAGATCTCCCTCTTTTACAGTACCGCTCTCTTTAAGAATGGCTTTGATGTCTTTAAAGCTTTGATCAGTGCTTTCCATTTTGTCGTAGAAGAACGCTTCTACACCCCAAACCAATGACATTTGGTTCATGATTTGACGGTTTGCCGTGAATACAATGATTTTTGTTTTAGGACGGTGTCCAGCAATTTTTAATGCCGTGTAGCCGCTAAAGGTCATTGTTAAAATGGCTGCTGCATCTATCTGATCTGCAATTTTAGCTGCATTGTAACAAATGGTTTTAGTGATGTACCGCTCGTTCTTTACAGAAGGTTCATTCTCAATATTTGGCTTCACATCGAAAGTCGATTCCACATGAGCAACAATGTTTGCCATGGTTTCAACCACTTTCGCGGGGAATTTACCAACGGAGGTTTCACCCGAGAGCATTACTGCATCTGCACCATCACACACAGAGTTTGCAACGTCGTTAACCTCAGCTCGAGTAGGGCTTTGGCTGTCGATCATGCTCTCCATCATCTGCGTGGCGATGATACACGGCTTTGCTTTTAAATGACATTTTTCAACGATCATCTTCTGTACCATAGGCACGGAAGAATATGGAATTTCAACGCCAAGATCGCCACGAGCCACCATGATTGCATCTGTAGCATCAATGATTTTATCGATATCTACAACGGCTTCGGGCTTTTCAATTTTTGAAACAATTTTCGCAAANGAGCCAAAGTCATTAATGATTTTACGGAGTTCGTTGACATCAGCGGCATCGCGAACAAAGCTCAAGCCAATCCACTCAACACCTTCTTCCATTGCAACGATCACGTCTTCCAAGTCTTTTTTGGTCAGACACGGTAAGCTTACTTTCGTGTTGGGAAGGTTCACCCCTTTTTTACTCTTGAGCGGTCCGCCTTGGATAACTTTAGTAACGACAGTATCCTTCTTGTTGGTCTCAATAACTTCGCACATCAGCTTACCGTCGTCAAGCAAAATATGCTCACCGGTATTAACGTCCTGAGGAAACTGCTGGTAGTTCATGTAAACCAATTCTGCGGTACCACTGACTTTGTTTGTTGTAAAGGTCAAGGTATCCCCTTCGTTGATAACTGCGCCCTCCTCTACATCACCGATGCGAAGCTTTGGTCCCTGAAGGTCGGCAAGAACAGCTGTCTTGCAGTTGAATTCNTCGTTCANTTCTTTAACGAGGCGAATGGTCCGGCGGTGCGTTTCGTGGTCTCCGTGTGAAAAGTTCACTCGGAAAACGTTTACACCGGCCTTGATCATGTCCTTCATGACATCTTTATGCCATGAAGCGGGCCCCATGGTTGCAACTATTTTGGTGTTATTAGAGGTTTCTAATTTCATACAATAAATGTGTTTCTCGTTGTGTTAGTTGTGTGTGTGCCTCAAAATATTGGGCGGTTGTGATTCTTTCGTTTCGTTTTAGGACGGTTTCCAAATCGAACGCAAAGTCCGCATTTTCTACCATTAAAACATAGTCCCAGTGTTTAACAGAAGGTAAAAGATGCTTTTCTGGAATGCTATCAAACAGACTCCAGCGTTCTTCAGCTTGGGTTTGGGCACCGGAACTTAAATTGGCTACCATACAAAGGGATTCGCCAAAGGGGTCCAAGCCGTCAAAAACATTGTATTCCCAAATAACATCATTTTCCCATTCGTCTTCTGGCTCTGGCCTNCANACCANNCGCATGCCGTATTGAACGTTTAGCCAATAGGCCAATTCATAATCTTTTAGCGGTGAACGCACGCCTACGGCACTGAAGTTCATCTTCAGCTGGGAAAGCGCATCTATGTGTTTCACTCTAGCCATTTGTTAGTTCCGCTGTTTGATTGTAAAAGATCTTCGCAGCAGCTTCTTCCCCCTTTTTCTTTGAGCTTCCTTCTCCTTGTGCGACCAGCTCATCTCCAACGTACAAACCCATGGTGAACGTACTGTTGTGTTGTTCNCCTAGNCGAGCCAATTCNTCAAAGCGAAAGCTGAGTTTTTTCGACTGGAAGTACTCAATGACTTCGCTTTTGTAATTGTGCGTAGTTAAGAGCAAATCAGAGTCCTCGATGAAGGGAAGGACGATGGCTTTCATCACAAAAAACTGGGTTTTTTTAAGACCTAGATCGATGTAAACAGCACCTACCAGTGCTTCTAAAGCATCACCGTAGATACTGTCACCGTGGTTTCCTTTTAAATTGGCCACCAACATGTTCGGCAAGCCCAATTCGTCCGCGACCCTATTGAGGTTATTTCGTGAAACCAACTTGCTCCGAAGTTTAGTTAAATACCCTTCGTCTTCCTTTGGAAATCGGTAAAATAGCGCTTCAGCAACGACTAAATCAATGACGGCGTCTCCTAAATATTCGAGACGTCGTTGTTGCGCTCCCCTTTCTTTTTTCGAAAAGGATATGCGCTAGAATGACGAAGTGCAAGTTTATACAACGAAAGATCCTTGGGCCAATACCCAATGATTCCCTTGATTTCATTTTTGAACCGGGACGGCTGTAAAGAAAGAAATACCTGGGAAAGTCTACTCATTTATTCAGCCTTCTTGAAGAGGACAGAGGCGTTGTGACCTCCGAAACCGAAGGTGTTGCTTAACGCTGCTCTAACCTCTCTCTCCTGAGCCGAATGGAAAGTAAAGTTAAGTTTAGGATCAAGGTTTTCATCGTCGGTGAAGTGGTTAATGGTCGGTGGGACCATTCCCGTATAAATGGCCATAATAGAGGCCATTGCTTCAACAGCACCAGCCGCACCAAGGAGGTGACCTGTCATACTCTTCGTAGATGAAATATTCAGGTTGTAAGCGTGTTCTCCAAAGACTTGCTGAATAGCCTTTGTTTCAGCTATATCACCTAGTGGTGTGGATGTACCGTGAACGTTTACGTAGTCTATATCTTCTGGCTTTAGACCGGCATCTTCAATGGCGTTGGCCATTACGTTGCGCGCGCCCAAACCCTCTGGATGTGGTGCGGTAAGATGGTGTGCATCGGCGCTTAAGCCGCCGCCGACCATTTCAGCATAAATTTTAGCACCACGCGCTTTAGCGTGTTCGTACTCTTCTAAAATGATTCCTGCGCCGCCTTCACCCATGACAAATCCATCGCGCTCAGCGTCGAACGGTCTAGAAGCGGTCATAGGGTCGTCGTTTCTCGTGGAAAGCGCATTCATTGCGTTGAATCCACCCATTCCTACAGGATTGATAGCCGCTTCTGAACCACCGCTAACGATGACATCTGCTTTACCCAGTCGGATCAGGTTGAACGCATCAATAAGTGCATTTGTAGAAGAGGCACATGCACTTACTGTAGTGTAGTTTGGCCCGCGNAAACCGTGCTTCATGGAGATGCGACCAGGCGTAATGTCTGAAATCATCATCGGAATGAGGAAGGGATTAAAGCGCGGATTGAGGTCGTTATCAACGAATCCTTTGACTTGCTCAAAGAAGGTGTCAATACCGCCAATTCCAGAACCCCAAATCACGCCGATGCGATCTGGGTTTTCTTTTTCAAAATCCAACNCGGAATCGGCAATAGCCTCGTCGGCTACTACCATCCCGAATTGTGTAAATCGATCCATACGACGGGCTTCCTTGCGGTCGAGCAAGTCGTTGGGAGCAAAATCTTTGACCTCACACGCGAAGTGTGTTTTAAACAATGAGGCGTCAAATCTCGTGATGGGTCCGGCACCGGATTTTCCAGCAAGGAGATTCGTCCAAGTTTCTTCGGCTGTGTTGCCCACGGGTGTGAGCGCACCTAGCCCTGTTACTACTACGCGTTTCAGGTTCATAAAAAAGACTTTTGCTTATGCTAAAGCTTCCTCGATGTAAGAGATAGCTTGACCTACTGTACCAATGTTTTCAGCTTGATCGTCAGGGATCTG
>JGI26260J51721_1000807_pt1 | contig 13880 bp, 16 predicted proteins | sample SaaInlV_120m_DNA_4_FD_51721 | JGI IMG/M metagenome (IMG submission 51721)
CATTGAATACTTACAAGCTGATGTAACATTTAAATATACGTACTTTGAAATAACGTAAATATATAAGTTTACACAGAGTATACAGAAATATGTCCTTTCTGTATACATATAAATAATTTTATACTATGGAGATATAATGAATAGCCTAGAAACAATACTTGAAATGTGGAAGAAAGATTCAGTCATTGATCAACTCGAACTGGATAAGTCAGCTCGAGATTCTGCAAAGCTTCATTCGAAGTACTTAGAACTATACTCAGTTAATAAATTAAGATTCAAGAAATTAGAACTTGAATTTAAAGTATTATTGAGAGACAAATTTATGCATTACAATGGTAAACTTACCCAAGCTGAAATGGACGCAAAGGGTTGGTCATATGATCCATTGAATGGACTTACGGTATTAAAAGGTGATATGGACAAATGGTATGATGCTGATCCATTAATCCAAGAACATCAAGCTAAAATGCATTATACGCAAGAAATGATAGACACACTAAAAGAGATAATGGAAAATGTCAAGTGGCGTCATCAGAATATTAAAAACATAATCGAGTGGAATAAATTTACTAGCGGGATGTAATGGAAAAAATTATAGTCAAAAAGAAGAATGAAGTCTTCCTCCATGTTGTGACCGAACCAGGGATAGAGATGGAGTTAACAGAACACTTTTGTTTCTTCGTTCCAGGGTATAAATTCATGCCAGCGTACAAAAATCGTATGTGGGATGGCAAAATACGCCTATTTGACTTAAGAAAGAAGGTGATATATGGTGGTTTATTCAAATATATCAAGGAATTTGCCCAAGCTAGAGGGTATGAACTCATTTGCGAAGACAATTCTATGTATGGAAGGCCCGATACTGAAGAATTGCATGATATAGAAAGCTTCCTGAACAGTCTGTCACTCTCTGTGAACGGAGTAGGTATAACACCCCGGTCGTACCAACTTGATGCACTGTCGAGGGCGCTACGGGAAAAGAAGTCATTGCTTTTAAGCCCTACGGCTTCCGGAAAGAGTCTGATCATATATCTGGCTATTCGATACCACTTAGAAATGAATCAAGGAAACGTACTGCTGATTGTACCTACAACGTCGTTAGTTGAACAGATGTATTCAGATTTTGGAGATTATTCTGGAACTGATGAGTGGAACGTAGGTGATAATTGTCATAAGATCTATTCTGGTAAAGAGAAGTATAACATAAAGCAAAGAGTTATTATTACTACGTGGCAGTCAATCTATAAAGAAAACTCTAATTGGTTTCAAGATTTTGGAATGGTTGTTGGAGATGAAGCTCATAACTTTAAGGCAAAGTCGTTGACATCTATACTAGAAAAATGTGTTAACGCTAAGTACAGGATTGGTACAACAGGAACCTTGGATGGATCACAAACACATCAGTTAGTACTCGAAGGTTTGTTTGGTCCAGTATTTAAGGTTACCACAACTAAAAAGTTAATGGAAGAGAATTCCTTATCACAACTAGACATATTTGTCTTGCTATTGAAGTATAGTGATGAGTATTGTAAGCTTGTATCTAAAATGAAATACCAAGACGAAATTGATTTTATTGTAAAGTACGAAGCTAGAAATAACTTTATAGCAAACTTAGCTATGGATCAAGAAGGTAATTCTCTGATATTGTTTCAGTTTGTAGATAAACATGGTAAACCATTACACGATTTATTAAAGAAGAAGTTCGATGAGCTTCCAAGAAATACGAGGAGATTATTCTATGTCTCAGGTGAGACCGATGTGGACACGCGGGAAGAGATACGAGCGATCACAGAGAAACAAGATAACGCGATCATTGTCGCTAGTATGGGCACTTTCTCTACAGGTATTAATATTAAGCGCTTACATAACATTATATTTGCTTCACCAAGTAAGTCTCAAATTCGGGTTCTGCAAAGCATCGGTAGAGGATTAAGAAAGTCAGCTGATGGTATAGATACTAAGGTATTTGATATTGCTGATGATTTACATTGGAAGTCAAAAAAGAACTATACATTATTACATGCTGCTGAGAGGATCAAGATTTATAGTAAAGAGAAATTTGACTATAAAATTCATGATATAAATATATAAATGGAATCTATTAAAAATATTGATATAAGACACTTTAAACTAACGAATAGCGAAGACCTCATTTGTTATGTCCAAAGTTCAAGTGAACACGCCTTTATCGTAGAACGACCTGCGGTCGTAAGGGTATCACCTGATGGTACTTTTACTTTTGGAGATTGGTTTCCCTTCTCTGATAAGAAGATCTATAAAATTATGAAAAGGTTCGTGATCAATCATACTGAAGTTGTTGAAGAGACCAAAGAGTCTTACATCAAGTATTCATGTCAAGATATGATTAGAGATGAGATTAATCGTGATCTAGAAGAGTATGAATTGGAAGGTGAATCGATGATTGAAGATGACATTAGAGATGAAGAAACCATTGAACCAACCATACATTAATTGTTGTATACCCCTAACCTCCCCGGTAACATCTATATTATATCATACTTTCGACCATTTGTAAACGTTTAATTCACCTAATAGTGAAAAAAAATAAAATAAAATAATTGTTTACATTTGACCCAAACTATGATATAATATTACATTATTAGGAGATATAAATGACCACTAAAATCAAACCAAAAGCTAGGCCACACTATGTCAATAACAAGGAATTCTCATTAGCAGTAGTTGAGTACGTTAAGACCGTAATAGAAGCTAAATCTAAAGATGCTCAAATCCCTAAGGTTCCAAATTACGTTGCTGCATGTTTCATGAAAATATCTGAAGGACTGTCTCACAGACCGAACTTCGTTCGGTACACTTATAGAGAAGAGATGGTAATGGATGGTGTTGAAAACTGTCTAAGAGCTATTAATAACTATAAGATTGAAACTGCTACTAGAACCGGTAATCCAAACGCATTCTCGTATTTTACTCAGATTTGTTTCTTTGCATTTATAAGACGTATCACTAAAGAGAAGAAGCAGCAAGAAATCAAGTTTAGATACATTGAAAGAATGGGTATTGAAGATTTTACTGCTATGGGTATGGATGATAATGGAGCTGCTCAAACGTTAGAATATGTAGATACCTTAAGGCAGAGGATCGATCAGATTAGAACTAAGGATGCTAAGATTAAAGAGTTTGCGAAGATCGAAAAAGAGAAAGAAAAACTAGAATTGTTTATGGTGTAATTATGAAAGTTGCTATATTGAATGATACGCATTGTGGCGTAAGAAACTCGTCTGATATATTTTTAAACTATCAGGAGCGTTTTTATGAAGAGATCTTTTTTCCATACCTAAAAGAGCATGGTATTACAAACATTTTACATTTAGGAGATTATTATGAGCATCGCAAGTTTGTTAACTTCAAGGCGCTTAATGCTAATCGTAAACACTTTCTTGAGCCTATGCGTGATCTTGGTATTACAATGGATATTATTCCTGGCAACCACGATGTATATTTCAAGAATACAAACGAATTATGCTCACTCAAAGAACTACTTGGCTACTTCACATCCAACGTTAATATTATAATGAAACCTACCGTCTTAGATTATGANGGTTTAAAGGTTGGTGTATTACCTTGGATTAATAGCGCAAACTATGAAGAATATACTAAATGGGCTATGACATGTAATGCATCTATTCTTGGAGCTCATCTTGAGTTAAAAGGATTTGAGCTTATGGCTGGTATAACTAATCCTCATGGTATGAACGCTGATATCTTTTCTAGATTCGAAAGTGTATTAACTGGTCATTTTCACACAAAATCTAGTCAAGGAAATGTTCATTATCTTGGTAATCAGATGGAGTTTACTTGGTCTGATTGTGATGATCCTAAGTACTTCCACATCTTAGATACTGAGACTCGTGAAGTTACACCAGTGCGTAATCCCATTACTATGTTTAAAAAGATAGTATACGATGATGCTAAAACTGATTATAATACTATTGATGTTTCAGAGTTTGAACATAAATTTATTAAGCTTATCGTTGTAAACAAAACTGATCTTTATATGTTTGATCGTTTTGTTGATAAATTACAAAGCATTGAAACGTATGAACTTAAAATCGCTGAAACCTTTGAGGAGTATCTTGGTGACAGCGTGGAAGATGAAAAGGTATCATTAGAAGATACTGGAGTCTTACTTGATACTTATGTCGACGCAGTTGAAACTGATTTGGATAAAGACCACATCAAAGTCGAATTAAGAAAACTATATACTGAAGCACAGAATCTCGAGGTCGTATGATACATTTTAAAAGCGTCAGTTGGAAGAATTTTCTTTCGACTGGCAATGATACAATTAAAGTACAGCTAGATAAAACAGCATCAACATTGGTGGTAGGTTCAAATGGCGCTGGTAAATCCACAATGCTGGACGCTCTTTCATTTGGTCTATTTGGTAAGCCTCATAGAGATATTAAAAAAGATCAGTTAGTTAATAGTATCAATAAGAAAGGTACTATTGTTGAAGTTGAGTTTAATGTTGGTAATTCTGAGTTTAGAATTCATAGAACTATTAAACCTGGTAAATTTGAAATATGGCAAAACGGTAATCAGATAAATCAAGCTTCTAATGCTCGTGATTTTCAAAAGTACTTAGAGCAAAATATTCTTAAGTTAAATCATAAATCATTTCATCAAGTTGTTGTATTGGGTAGTAGTTCTTTTATTCCATTCATGCAATTACAGGTTGGTCAGCGTAGAGAAGTTATTGAAGATCTATTAGACATTAATATTTTTAGTAAAATGAATTCATTATTGAAAGAACGCAATTCTAAGATTAAAGAAGAACTATCTGAAATAAACCATTCATTAGATTTATATAAAACTAAAATAGATACTCAGAATAAATATATCAGAGACTTACAGTCTATTAATAAAGATATGATTAAGTCTAAAGAAGATTCCATATCGGCATACGAAGTTGAAGTTAAAGGCTTAGTAAGTCAATCTGGTGAACTTGGAAAGAATCTTGACGCTTTAACTGAGATCGAAAACTCTAAGCACGAAGATCTTAGTAGAAAAATATCTGATATTAAATCTGAAGATAGAGTATATAAGTCTAAGATTAAAGATTTAGTTAGTGATGCTAAGTTTTTTGAAGAACATGAACATTGTCCTACATGTGATCAAGACATTGATGTATCTATTAAAGAAAGCAAATTATCTAAGATTAAGCAATCAGCTGCAGATATTCAAAAAGGGATGCAAGAATTAGAGGCTGATAATACAGCTACTTCAGCTCACTTAGTAACTTGTCAAAATAATATGAAAGAGCTTTTAGCTAAGCAACGTCACATTAATAGTAATAACGATAAGATTAATCTAATTCAAAGAGAAGTTGAAAAGATTCAGAAAGAAATTAGTACATTGTTACAATCATCTGGAGATATAAAAACTGCTAAAAATGAACTTGATGATCTAAGAGACTCTAAAGATACTATTACTGAAAAGAAACTTGCTTATGTTGAAGAGCGTACGTACAATGAAGTAATCGGTGAAATGCTTAAAGATACCGGTATTAAGACTAAAGTTATCAAACAGTATTTGCCAGTAATGAATAGACTTATTAATCAGTATCTTCAAGTCTTAGATTTCTTTGTTGCTTTCCATCTCGATGAAAGCTTTACTGAAACTATTAGGTCACGTCATAGAGATGCATTTAACTATACATCTTTTAGTGAAGGCGAAAAGCAACGTATCGATTTGGCTTTACTCTTTACTTGGAGACAGATTGCTAAGATGAAGAACTCTGCTGCAACTAATCTTTTAGTATTGGATGAAACCTTTGATTCTTCTTTAGATCATGATGGTATAGACAATTTGACTAAGATTCTAAATACACTCGAAGATGGCACTAACGTCTTTATCATCTCTCATAAAGGTGATATACTAGAGAATAAGTTTAGATCTAAGATTGAATTTATTAAAGATCGCAACTTTTCTAAGATCAAATAGTTATAAGCATATAACAAAATGATCTAAAATAATTGGGTTTATTTCACTCGAAACGTTTACAATGCCCCTGGACTATGATATAATATACATATTATACGGAAAGGGGCAATACATGTATCATAATTCTAGCTTACCAAAACTCTTAGCGAAAGAGAATATCTCTATCAGACATGGTAATTATCAGACTCCATGGTTTGATATCAAGAATCGAGTGCTTGGTCTTCCTTTGTGGAAAGATATGGGTAAAGACGTATATGATCTATTTGTAGGTCATGAAGTTGGTCACGCGTTAGAAACTCCATATGAAGGTTGGCATGATAGTCCTGAGAAATTAGTTGGATGTCCTAGGTCATACATTAATGTCGTCGAAGACGCTAGGATTGAACGAAAGGTCAAATCACGTTATCCTGGTTTAGTTGGTCCATTTTCTAGAGCATATGCTAAATTGTTTGATGATAACTTCTTTGGCACTGACGATATTGATATGTCATCACTAAGAATCATTGATAAGATTAATCTTCAAGCTAAAGTTGGAGCTCACGTAGAGCTTGAGTTTAATGATGAAGAACAAGCCTTTATGGATAGAGCAAATACAACTGAAGATTTTCAAGAAGTTCTTGATCTTGTTAAAGATATCGTAGCTTATGATAAATCACTAGAAGAAGACAAAGACGAAGAAGAAGATAACAGCGACGATCAAACTGAAGAACCTAACGATGATTCTGAAGAAAACGATTCAGAAGGTTATGATAGTGGAGATGAGGAAAGCGAAGAAGAGACTGATGCTCCAGGTTCTTCAGATGAGGAAGATGAACAAGCAGAAGAAGATTTAGACGAAGATCAAGCTCCAACAAAAGGCCGTGAGGGAAGCGTTTCTATTACTGATGAAGCTTTTAGAAGTAATGAAAGTTCTCTTTTAGACATTGATGAAGATGGTAGACAGATTCTTGCAGTTGAAGATATTTCAAAAGAAGTTAAAAAGGATATTGTTATACCTTATGCTGAACTCAAGGCTCAAAGACAACTACGAAGAGATACTATGAATCTCCACGTAGTGGCAGAAGTTAATTCTCTCGAACAACAATTTCCTAAGTATATGAAAGATGTTAAAAGAAGCGTTGGCATAGCAGTAAAAGAGTTTGAAATGAGAAAAGCTGCTACTCAGTGGGCAAAGGCTACTACAGCAAAAACCGGTGTTATTGATGTCAACAAGTTATATTCATACAAAACTAATGAAGACATCTTTAAACAAACAACTAGATTACATGATGCTAAAAGCCATGGTATGATTATGTTGATTGATTACTCTGGTTCTATGTATGAATCATTACCTAAAGTTTTAGAGCAGTTGATACACTTGGTTCTCTTCTGTAAGCAAGTCAATATTCCGTTTGATGTTTATGCATTTACTACAACAAATCAAAAATTAAACTACTACGATCTTCGTAACAGAGGTTTACTATTTGATGGAGATATGGATCTTGATGATCTAGCAATGCCAATGTTAACATCGTCAAAGCTTAAAAAAGCTGATTTTATTGACTCTATCAAAGCTTTATATTTAAGAGCAAAGGGATCATATTACGTAGCTCGTGAAGTATCTGCTCCATGTGAAGACTTTGGTTCTACTCCGCTTAATCAAGCTTTAGTTATGGCTCACTCTTTAATTAAAGAGTTCAAAGGTAAAAATGCAGTTGAAAAAATGAATTTAGTTGTACTATCTGATGGTGATGCTAATCGAATACAAGCTTTTAGAGATGGTGGACTTGAAGATAATAAAGTCGAAACTCGAGGAATGTTTAAAGGTATTAACATGAGAATCGATGGCAAAATGGTTAAAGCTGAAAATACTAATAACGTTACTCAAGCTTTGCTCGAAAACATAAACAAGCGATACAACACTAGTACTATTGGCTTCTTTATGGCAGATGATAACAGAATGTTTAATCACAAAATAGCTCAAATTCATGGCTGGGATGATAGTCACAGAAACGAAGCTAATAAAGAATACAGAAAAAACAAATGTGTTGTTCGTAAATCTGCCTTAGGCTACGATGAATTCTACTTGATCAAGGGTGGTAACAATTTGGCTGTTGAAGATGATGAATTTGGTGTTACTTCTGACCAAACTAAAAATCAAATGGCAAACGCATTTAAAAAATACTCAAAGAGTAAGAAGCAGAACAAAGTATTGATGACAACCTTTGGAAGGATCGTAGCATAGTGAATCTCTGTGAACTTGTTAAGGTTACCCTATTGATACTTAAATTAGATTCACTCAGCGTGATGTGTATAAGAAAGTGTATTTTTATAACTAAATGATCTAAAAAAAGTGAATTATTTTCACCAAAACTGTTTACATAACGCCTAAACTATGATATAATATACCTATATTAAATGATAAGGACCTACATTATGAAAGATATGAAAATCTCAACCCAAAACATTCTAAATGAACTGGCTACGAACTACCCAGATCAGACTTCTTTTCGAAAAGGTCTGATAGAAAGTACTGGTAAGACTATGGGTTATACCGGTAAAGACTACAATCCTCTTATGCAAAAGGAAAACAGAGTTAAAATCGGAACTTATGATCTAACAAGTATGCTTCAGCCAGTTAAATCAAATGTGATAGATATATCACCAAAGGCTAAAATGCAATCAATTGTTAACGAAGAAAAATCATTCGCAAAAGCGGATCCTACATTTGTTCCATGGGGAGCATTCAGTGACATCGTTAAGATGGTCAAATCTGAAATGTTTTTCCCAGTCTATATTTCTGGTCTATCTGGTAACGGTAAGACCTTCATGGTAGAGCAAGCTTGCTCAAAACTAAATAGGGAGTTCATACGTGTTCAAATCAATCCTGAAACAGACGAAGACGATCTCATTGGAGGTTTTAGACTTATCGATGGAGAAACTGTATTCTCTAAAGGCCCCGTTCTTAAAGCTATGGAGAACGGCGCAATTCTACTGCTCGATGAAATTGATAGAGCTACAAATAAAATTATGTGTCTGCAAGGTATACTTGAAGGCAAGCCTGTTTTGGTTAAAAAGACAGGTGAAACAATTGCTCCTAAAGCTGGCTTCAATGTTATAGCAACAGCCAACACTAAGGGTAAGGGATCGGATGATGGTCGATTTACAGCAGCTTCTATTATCGATGAAGCTTTCTTGGAAAGATTTACAGTTGCTATTGATCAAAAGTTTCCATCTCCAGCGATTGAAACTAAGATTCTAAATAACCACATGGCTAAATTTGGAGCTGATGATACTGATTTTGTCGAAAAGCTTATTACTTGGGCTGATATTATTCGTAAGACTTTTTATGATGAAGGAGTCGATGAAGTTATTTCAACTCGTAGACTTTGTCACATTGCTCAAACATACTCAATTTTTAAAGACAGATCTAAAGCGATTGATCTATGTATCGCAAGGTTTGATGAAGATACAAAGTCTGCCTTCTTGGATCTATACAGCAAAGTCGATGCTGGAATCGAAGAAATTGAAGCGACTGATGTCGAAACTAATGAACCCTTTTCTGAATTTTAAGGAAAACATATGAAAGATATTGAATACAAATTTAATGAAGGTAACCTGATTGCCGAGTTCCAAAATTATGTTGATTCTACATATAATGCTCACTATGGCCAAGGGGGATTACAATCCTCGGAGGTCATTATAGACCGTGGCCAAGGCCAAGGCTTCTTTCATGGAAACATTGACAAGTATAATGGTCGATACGGTAAGAAGGGTGAAACCCCTGATGAATGGCGAAAGGACATTGTGAAGATTATCCACTATGGATTTCTTGCACTATATGAACATGACCGCAAATATAAGTGAAATAAACGTTTACATTATGACAAAAGTATGTTATAATATACTATTAAACAATAAAGGTACAATATGAAAATCTCAAGTGAAACAATCAACATCCTGAAAAACTTTTCAGGTATTAACGCAAATCTGGTATTCAAGCCAGGTAAAGAACTCAAAACTCTTTCAGAAGCTAAAACCATTATGGCAACAGCTTCAATTCTAGAAGACTTTCCAGTAGAGTTTGGTGTATATGATCTCAATGAATTCTTGTCTTTGTTTAGTCTTATGGATAAACCTGAACTTGAATTTGATGATAAATTTTTAACTATGTCAGATGGTTCTCAAAAGATTAAGTATTTCTATTCTGAAATCGATATTCTTACTCAGCCAACCAAAGACATTAACATGCCAGAATGTGAAGTTGTTCTCGATATCTCATCTGCTAATCTAGATAAGATTCGAAAAGCTGCTTCGGTTCTTGGTCATTCAGAACTAAGTTTTAGTAGCCAAGGCGATAATGTAGTAGCTTCTGTCTTTAACGAAAAAGATGCTACATCAAATACATTTGATATTGACCTAGGAACAACATCCAATGAAATCTTTAATTACGTATTTAGTATTTCTAATTTGAAAATGCTACAAGGTGATTATAAGGTATCGATTTCATCTAAGCTAATCTCTAATTGGAGAAACGCTGATAATCCTTTGGATTATTTTATTGCTTTAGAGAAATCGTCAAGTTTCGGTGTATAAATAATTATACACAAAAAAGAATTAACCTTGTTATGTTTATATAATAAGGATAATATGGAGATTGCCGAATTGTCGGGATCTCTTAAATTAGTCTAAANCCCGGAGAAATACTATGACTGAACNACAAGATAAAGTCCTTCCACAAGAAGGCACCGAAGAGCAACAAGCTCCACAACTGTCCTTACAGGATATCGCAACTTTCGTACAGATTATTGATATCTGTTCTAAAAGAGGTGGCTTTGAAGGCCAAGAAATGGAAGCTATTGGTGGCTTACGAAACAGAACAGTAGCGTTTCTAAATGCTGCGTCTGCAGAGCAAGGCAAGAACGCTCCAGAAGGTATGGTACCAGCAGGTGCTGATCTTCCGGAAGAGGTTGAAGACGAAGTCGTCTAATACTGAACTAGCTTATTGCGGAGGTAGCTCCTTCGCATTTTTATTAATTTTATTATGAAGGATATATTATGGATCGCAATGAATGTGCTCGTTTAATCGAAGCGTTAAAAAAAGGTACGGTAACAGTAACCTTTCAAAAGATTGACTCAGACGAAATACGAGTCATGCCCTGTTCTCTTAACCCCACTGTTTTAGAAGCTAATGGTATTGTTGGTACTATTGAATCTATCAATCCAGAATCTGAGCACTTAGCTGTTTGGTCTTTGGATAAAGATGCATGGAGATCTTTCCGTGTTAATACAGTTCTTGGTTGGGAGGTACTTTAATGTCAGAGTTTCTTTGGGTTGAAAAATATCGTCCACAAAAAATTCAAGATTGTATCTTACCTAAACACATTAAATCAACCTTTGAAGATATTGTTAGAGGAGGTGACCTACACAATATGCTTCTTACCGGCACAGCCGGCCTTGGTAAAACTACAGTCGCGAAAGCTTTATGTAACGAACTTGATCTAGACTTTCTCTTGATCAATGGATCTGAAGAGTCTGGCATTGATACATTGCGTAATAAAATTAAGCAGTTTGCGTCTTCTGTTTCTCTCCAGGGTGGCTACAAAGTAGTCATCTTGGATGAGGCAGATTACCTAAACGCTCAATCAACGCAACCAGCATTACGTGGTTTTATTGAAGAGTTTAGTAATAACTGCCGATTTATTCTCACATGTAATTTTAAAAATCGTATCATTGAACCACTACATTCTCGTTGTACTACAATCGAGTTTAACGTTTCTAAAAAGGACGCAGCACCACTATGTGGACAGTTTCTCAAACGATGTACTAACATTCTAAAAGATGAAGGTATCAGTTATGACGAAAAGGTAGTTGCCGAATTAATTATGAAACACATGCCTGATTGGCGTAAAGTTCTTAATGAGCTTCAGCGTTATGGTAGTAGTGGTACTATTGATACAGGCATTCTTGTATCTTTATCTGAAGTTTCTCTTAATGATCTTATGATTCATTTGAAAGGAAAAAACTTTAAGGGTATGAGACAATGGGTAAGCAATAACATTGATTCTGAACCAGCTGCAATTTATCGTAAAATCTATGATAATATGAATGACTATATTGATCCACAAAGTATACCTCAATTGGTACTTATTTTGGCTGATTATCAATATAAGAACTCATTTGTTGCTGATCATGAACTTAATACTGTTGCTTGTCTTACTGAAATAATGGCTGGGGTTTCTTTCAAATGAACCCTTTTGAATATTTAAATGCCATTAACACAACCAAAAAGGATTTGATGGTTGACGATATATCGGAAAAAACGTACAGTCCATTTATGGTAAACCGTGGACTGTCGTATTTTCCTGATACAATCCTCTATGCAAATGAAATGAATTTGAATCATCACATTGACAGTCGTCTTCAGTTCGATTTTCTTATAAATATAATTAAGAAGAAACGAAGGTTTTCAAAATGGGCTAAGCCTATGAATATAGAAAACCTAGAGCTGATAAAAGAATATTATGGATATAGCAATGAAAAAGCTAAATCTGTTCTGTCATTACTAAACGATGATCAAATTAACGAATTGAAGATGAGGATTTACAAAGGTGGAAAACGAAAATAACACGGAAGTCCATTGGACTCCAGCATCGATGCTAGAAATTACTTTAAATGAACCAGATGATTTTCTAAAGATTAGAGAAACATTAACGCGAATTGGAGTTGCTTCTAGAAAAGATCAAAAACTATATCAATCATGTCATATATTGCATAAACAGGGTAGATACTTTATTGTGCATTTCAAAGAGCTATTCTTATTAGACGGGAAACCTTCTAATCTATTGCTAAATGATATTCAACGTAGGAACACAATCGCTACGTTGTTAGCTGATTGGGGTTTAGTTACTTTTGTTGCAGCAGAACAAGCAAAGGATATTGCGCCATTACGACAAATCAAAGTTATTCCATACAAAGAAAAGACGGAATGGACGTTATGCCCTAAGTACAATATAGGAAATAACAATGGAGAAAAAAATTAAGCATATTTGGAATGTATTTCATAAGTTTATGAAATCTGGCAGACTAAATAAAGTTTGCAAAAAATGTTTAAAGTAACAATAAAAGCTTTATAAATAAATGTGGATGCCGAATTGGTCGGGTCCATATATTAACCTTGCTATACATAGGAGGAAACTAAAATGGTAAGAAATACTATGAACGTACCACGTTCACTATTCATTGGTTTTGAACCAATACTAAACGAGCTTGAAAGGATACACACTGCTGGTAGAGCTCAAGATAACTATCCACCCCATAATGTTGTTAAGATCGATGCTGAAAATTTCATCATTGAACTTGCTGTTGCGGGTTTTACAAATGACGATATCTCTATCGAAGTAAAAGATGGTATTCTATTAGTAAAAGGTGAAAGGGCACATGATGATGATCGTGAATACGCACACAAGGGTATATCATCCCGCAAGTTCGAGAAGTCCTTCCGACTCTCCGAATTTGTTGTAATTGACGGGGCTGATCTTGTGAATGGGATACTTGTGGTTAACGCCAGAGTCGAAGTTCCAGAAGAGAGGCGTCCTCGGAAGATCGAAATCGGATCTACTGGGACATCAAAGAAGAAGGGTTTACTCAATGAGTAATTCCGGTGAGCAGCGAAAACTCAGTGGGTTGTAATAAACTATCTACTGGAGTCAGACTATGGGTTACATACGTAAACACAAGCACGGCATTAGATCTGGATTCGAAGCAACTTTATTAATAGCTGGGATACTAAGCATATCTCCATTTATTATGATGGTAGCTGCGAGTTCATACTAAGTCATTTTAAGAAGACGGGAGGGAGTGATCCTTCCCAACTTTTTTTAAATAAACGTTTACATTCATTGAAAAGTATGATA
>JGI26260J51721_1000828_pt1 | contig 13709 bp, 10 predicted proteins | sample SaaInlV_120m_DNA_4_FD_51721 | JGI IMG/M metagenome (IMG submission 51721)
CACGTGGAGCGCGTTGAGCAGTGTGGAGAACGCACCGTGATCACGTCGTCAGGGATTATTCACGACTACGGCCCCAACAGCACCGCAGGCTTAAATACAAATGACACGGAGGGGAATGTGCTCTTTACNGCCGGCGAGCGCAGGTTTTGCATGCGCACCTCAGCATCGATGATTTGGGAGAGTAACAAGCTTAACTTTCACGTGTTTGGCTGGGGTCCCAAGGTCGTCAGTCGTTACCGAGAAGGCGAATATCTGATTTGGGAGTACACCGATGGCAGTGTCAACAAGATGGAGCGGCTATGTGAACTGCCCGAGGAGCACAAAGTACCCCGTGCACGCGGCAGACGTTTTAAATTGTTCTAGCGGGAGTTCGCACCCGTCACAGTAACGCCTGGCGAACCAATGGAAGCTGGTCGTTCCCAAAGTACAATCGGTCCTCGTTTACAATCATGGTCGGCGAACCAAACGCACCTTTAGTAATGGCCTCTTGGGTGTTCGCTCGAAGCCGGTCCTTAATGACTTGTTCGCCGGCGCGATCAACCAAACGCTCCCCGTCAATACCCAGCGTGTTGGCCACATCGGCGACCACCGATGGGTCGTCAATGTTCCTGCCGTGCGTAAAATAGGCCTTAAACACGGCGTGAGAAAACGCATAAAGCGTGTCCTGCTCGCTCTCAAGTGCACAACAGGCCCTCATCGCCAGCACAGACTTAATGGGGTGGTGCTCGGTGGGAAATTTAAGGGGGAGATCTGCCAAAGCGGCCCACTCGTGAAGCCATGTAAAGGTATGAATGACCTTCGGGTCGGTTGGGTTCGATCGTGCCGCATAGACGCCCTGATTGACCGCATTAAAAACGCCTCCAACAAGGAAGGGACGCCAGACCACTCTCGCCTGGGTTTCCTCAATGATCGACTGAATATTGTTAAATGCAAGATAAGTCCAGGGGGAGGATAAATCGTAAAAAAAAGTAAGCTTAGCCACCACAAGGTCCTCGTAAATTCGATCCGTCTCGTTATCCTCCTAGCTGCCCCATCATGATGCAAGCCTTCGACCTGACCTGACCTAGTTTTCAGCTGCTTAAACCACCCCACTCGCCGTCTAAATGGTAAGCTAACCACGTCAAAGAACCATTAAAATAAAGAGGTCTGCATGTTAAAAGTACACGGCGTACACGGCTCACCATTTGTACGAAAAGTCCTTATCGTCCTAGAAATGAAGGGTATCCCCTACGAAATTGTCACCCAGATGCCGTTCACAGGTGATGCAAAGTACAAAACGCTTAACCCGCTCGGAAAAATCCCAACGCTCGTGGATGGTGAGTTAACGCTGGGGGACTCAAAGGTCATCTGTCGATACCTCGAATCGGCTTATCCCGACGTTGCGGTTTATCCGCCGCAAGTGGGCGATAGAGCCATGGCTGACTGGTATGACGACTTTGCCTCAGGCGCTGTTGCAGAGCTTGCCGCGGGGATCTTTTTTCAGCGATACATGCGACCCAGGGCGTTCAAGCAAGAGCCAGACGAGGCACTGATTTCAACCATTATCGAAAAGAAGTTACCGCCTTTACTTGACTACCTTGAAGGCCAACTTCCTGAGACTGGTTATCTGTTTGACCACTTTACGCTCGCAGATTTGACAATTGTGAGTCCCTTTATCAACGCCGGCTATGCGGGCTACCACGTCCCGGCAGCCACGTGGCCAAAGTTGGCCGCGCTCATTGCTAGCGTGCGAGGCGAACCCGCTGTTGTGACAATTCTCGACAAGGAGGCCAAGGCCCTTGGCTTGGGCTGAGCAGCCCCCAAAACGTTACAGGGGACAATGGTGGCGCCGGATTTCCTGCGCCACAAGCCAAAGACGGTCTTGTCCCCAGATCTCAAGTTGTACGTCGCCGTTTGCATCAATAAGCCGGTAACTGGGAACTCCCCACAGGCCGCCGTCGTACATTGACAGTCGATTCGCTTCGACCAGCCCCTCCCAGGTGGTGTCACCCAGGTGTTCTTTCGCCTCATGCCAACTCAACCCTGCTGACTCGACCACCCGTCTTAAGCCGCGACTGGTATTAGTATTAACGCCCATCGAAAATGCGTGCCTGAGAAAGCTTGAGAGTAAGTCAATGCCTTTGCCCTGGCTATCGGCCCACGGATAGAGCGAATAACAGCGCCGAACAGGTTCCCCTATCGGGTCAAAAAAGTTGCCGTAGGGCACGCCACGCCGACGCGCTTCGCGTGCGGTGTCTGAAAAAATATAAGTACCCTTTTCCCGCGTTGCTGGAACACCCCGCATGACCATCGGCAACACCGGTCTAAGGTGGAGTGTGACACCTGATTGCGCGGCTAAGGCGACTGTTTCATCAAATACAATCGAGGTGTAGGGACTTCGAAGCGAGGGGAAGAACTCAAGCGTCAGTGCGCTAGCATTCTTAACATCACCTAAGTCGACCGCTGGACACGCCGCAACAGCCGGTTCATTCGGCTCACTATCCACGCCCAGCGCAGCCAAGCGATCTTCTAGGTAGTGAAGTCTATCGACACCCCAGTACCACTCACCTTCGTAGTAAAACATGCCACCCGAATAGTGCTTAAGCGCAGTGCGTCGCTGGGTTCCGGCATCAAGTGCAGACTGGGTCGTGCTCGCGTCAGCCTCGCCGTGCTCCTTAGCCAAGCTTTTGAGCAATCCTAAGTCATCCGCCCATAGCGCCCGGCTGACCCCTGACACAAGGCCCGGCGTTAAGTGATGAGCCGAGGCCGCAAGAATCGATGACGCGAGGTCGACCAGCGACTGTGGGGGTGATTTGGCACCCAGGGGGAAATCAGTGCCGTATTGTGGGGCGATGAGTCCGGCGTCATACCGTGACAAAGCCAGTAACAGCTCAGCGTCGGGGGCGTTATCACCCTCGGGCCCTCTGACGATATGGCACTTCAACTCGACACCGTACCGCGCGGCAAACTGCTCTAAGAGTTGGCTGGCAAGGTGGCTGTACCCGTCGGCCACCTGATGAAAGTATTCGACAACGTGCGCTCTACCCGACCGCTGTCTGATACTTTCTGCTTTACGTCGTCGCGACACCAGGCGCGTTTCGCTGTGCGTGCGCGTCACAACCGTAGATACGATTCGCCGGAAAATAGGCGAAGGATCCATGGTTGCCGCACCACCCTGATCTTTAAATTGCTCTGCCATAGTCGCTATACCTTCGTTTTCCCAAGCGATATTGCTAACCCGTCCTCAGCTACTGAAGACTTAAGCCACGTGAAATCTAAACCACTTGAAACCTAAACCATTTGAAGCCTAGGCCACTTGAAACCTCGTCGACTTAAGACCCAGTCCGCCGGAGACTTACGCAGTTGACGACGACAGTAACCCACTACTCCCAAACCTCGAGGTGGTTCACCCGCGCAACTTTGTGGGTTGTTTTCAGTGAGAGAATTTCGGACAAGCCAACGTCGGCCAACACGCGGTCCAACTGCGCTTGCTCACTCGTCGTAGCCTTCGCGTAGGCGTCCTGAACACGCTGTAAAAGGAAAAACCGGTAAGGCATGACCGCCGTTTCGATCGTGGTATCACGCCAACTAAACGCACACATTCCGATCGCACGGCCTTTAAACGATCCGCCGTTAGCAACTTCCAAAACGCCCGGGCGACTGGCGATCCACTCGTTGGCAAAGCGCACATGCGCGCGTATTTCAGGAAGGTATTCCTCGGCGATATACCTTAAAAGTGCGGTCAACGTATCGGGCAACTGATCGGGTGAAACAAGACTGGGATCGAGTCTGTGCTCTACCCACTTTTCCTCCCGCGAATTCATTCTCTCAACCCAGCGACCTACGGCAGGCGCCTGTTGGTGCATCAATCGGAGTGGCGCAGGGTCTCGATTAAGGTGTGCAAATAAAGGTCCGATAAAACCATAGTCAGCAATCGTTGCCTGCCCCCCCAACAGAAATGGATGCGACCTCAGATGTGCGGAAAAAAGGGCGAGGAACTCCTGATAACTCTGCTCGACCCGGGCAAACGTTTCTGGCGTCACGCCAAAAGACACCGCAGCTTTGCGCATACGACCACTGGAAAAATCGAACGTCGCATCTCGCTCCTCATCCGACGCACCAACGGGTGCTAACGCACTGCTGAACTCGTTTCGAATAAACGCTATGTTCTCATCGTCAAAATTCCAACGATAATGCATGGCAGGTCTCAACAGGCCCTCGCCTCCAAAGAGTTCGAGCAGGTAGGCGAGCGTCTTGAGGACGCCAGACTCAGGAAATGCCGACGCGTCTTTACCGAATTCGACGTCGAGCTCATCGATGATGTTCGCCCCGTCCTGAATAAGACGCCCATCAGGACACTCAACGACAGGCAAAATAAAGCGACCCACTGCCGGTGCGACACGCTCGCTAAACTCGGGATGATTAACGCCGTACTCTACAAAGGGAACGCCGCGCTTAATCAAGTAGCTGCGGGCCTTAGCCGTATACAACGAGGCTGGCATGCCCCACAAAATATAGTGTTTCAAAGGCTTACTCCTTTTAGATTGACTGGCGCCGCATCGTGTTCTGACCGAGTCTTGGCCCGATTAGTTCGGTGTGTACACGTATTCATCGCCATCGACAAATGGCTGATCAACCGTTTTATCGACCAAAATGGCGGAGTCCATAGCCGGCGCGTAGAGCGGACCCACTGAGTCAGCATTGTGGTCTTTGAGTAAGCGCTCGAGCTGGGTAACGACGTCAGGCCTTGTGGATGCCAGGTTGACCTGCTCTGTTGGATCCGTCGCCAAGTCGAACAACCACACGTTTCTACCGTCGGTCCGTCGTTCATTGACTTGAAGTTTCCAGTCGTTGTGGCGCACCACTTGGTAGTGCCCGTTTTGCCAAAACAGCGTGTCACGCGTCCACTCAGTATCGCCCTGACCCTGTGCTAGATCCAGCAGTGGCACACCGTCTATCGCCACAGTCTCAGGAATGACGGCTCCGGTTGCGGCGGCTATCGTCGGCATAACGTCAATGTGCGCTGTCGGTGTCTCTACCACAGTGCCCGCGGGCAGTTGCGCGGGCCACTTCATAAACAGTGGCACGCGTATCCCACCTTCGAACATCGTTATTTTCCAACCTCGGAAAGGCTTATTGACACCCGGAAGCCCAATATACCCAGCGCCACCATTGTCACTGGTGAAAACGACCATGGTATTATCGGCAATGCCCTCTTCCTCCAAGGTGTCCAGTATCCGGCTCACACTGCGATCTACCGCGCGAATCATCGCCGCATAAACGCGCTTCCGGTGCGGCCTGATATCACCTACTGCCTTGTAGTCAGCTCGAGTGGCCTGCAGAGGCGTGTGTGGTCCCCAATGCGCCAAGTAGAGGAAAAAGGGCCTGTCTTTGTTGTTACGAATGACCTTAATGCTTTCATCAGTCCAATAATCTGTCAGATAGCCGCCCGGCTCAAACACGTCGTCAGACGTCGTATTAAAACTTGCCGCATAACGCATAGCCGCCCAGAGAAAACGATCAATAGGGTCAAAATCAAGCTTCGCATTGACCACATCTGGATGGTCTTCAGGAAGGTAGAGACCACTGGTCATGAGCAGGCTGTCGTCGAAGCCTTGGGCATTTGGCCCCATGCCATTTTCTCTTCCCAAGTGCCACTTGCCGATGTGAGCGGTGTAATAGTCACTGTCGCGGAGCACCTCAGCAATGGTTAACTCACCGGTCAGTAAGCCCTTCTCTTCGTAGCTGGGGTGTGCACTTTCAACGTCGGCGTCGTAATACGAAGGCGGGGCAGATGACGTTTCAACGGTCGAGGCGACGGTCGAGACCGCTCGGGCCATACCGGCGGGTGTGGGTGTAAATTCAAACCCTGTTCGAGTCGGGTACCGCCCCGTCATCAACATGGCGCGAGAAGGTGCACAGGTACTTGCCCCTGAATAAGCTTGTGAAAAGACCACGCCCTCTTCAGCCAGTCGGTCGATACCGGGTGTTTTAAAACCCTCGGTCACGCCTCCACCGAAAGTCGAAATGTCGTTATAGCCCAGATCGTCGGCGACGATTAGGATGATATTCGGAGGACGATTCTCTGTCTCAGGCGTTGCTGATCCGCCTGAAACCTCCCAAGGAATCTCACGATTAGGCGCAATATCGTCGTACCGCTTATCGGTCATTACCTTAACGGCAGCCAATACAAGGTTGCCACGCTGAAACCACAACACAGCCAACGCAATAGCCAGTACCGCCAAGACTGTCAGTAGTTTCTTCTTCATGGTTTCACCGATCCATTCTTTTTATAATCGTCGGCACAGAAGATATGGCATATTTTATGCCATATCAATAAAAACCAATGGCCACACGAAATCGCGCGGAGCGCGAACTCAGCGGTTCAAAAGGAGGTTGAGTATCCTAAGAACAATCGTACGGCCTTCTTCAAGGGAAACACCCTGATGCTCTCGAAGGCGATGCCACAGCTCAAATGACAACTGGGACTGCAAAAGCGTGCGATCAATCGCCGACAACTCAAGCACTTCAGGAATCCAGGCCTCGATATTGGCCTTGGACCATCGCTGATGCTTCGCATAGTTCGCTTTGATGTGGTCTGAGCGCCATCTCAGGCTTTGTGTCGTCATCAGCAGCATCTTATTCGCTTCGAACGCTGACGAATAAGTCTCGACCAACGACGTCAATCGGTCCTCAAGGGCGCCCTCTCTATTCCCGCCACTGAACGATGCGATCGCGGCTTGCACCGTTTGCTCATCTACCGCCGCAAACAGCTCCTCCATGTCCTCAAACTGCCGAAAAAAAGACCGAATCCCAACACCTGCCTCCTCCGAGATCTGCTTCGCTGTGGGCGCGAAGTTACCCCCCAAAATGAGCGACAAGGCCGAGTCGATCATTGCCTGACGACTCCGTTCTGTGCGGCGCCTTCGTCCGTCGGATAGTTGTGTAATTGTGGTCATGGTCTGTCGCTAGCAACTTGATTGAAGTGGGTGTTTTACCACAACTCTGTGACCAGAGCATGTCACGAGTAACGTGCGTGCCGCCCCGTTGAAGTAAATGCAAGCAGGTTTAGGTTCGCGGTTTTTGCCGACTGAATAGCCATAGACGTGGGCGCGGACATCGCCGCGAGCACACCGACACTTGCCACAACGCATTTACTCACCATTTCATAACTCGCGCGGCTACTCACCAAAACAAAACCCTCAGGTGTATTGAGACTCTGCCATCCCAACAACTTATCCAGCGCATTGTGTCGCCCGACGTCCTCTCGAATGGCCATTAGATCACCTTCCCAAGAGCACCAGGCCGCCGCATGCGCGCCAGCGGTCTGTAAGGACAATGTTTGTGCCGGCCTAAACTGGGAAATGGCGTGATCAAGTACGGTTTGCGAGGGAACGCGCGTTTCAGGCAATACGTTTAGTGGGCGCATTATCTGGTCAATAGATTCAAGACCGCAGAGCCCACAGCCACTGGGACCGGCCATCGATCGGCGACGCTCCTTCAGCCGATGCGCCGCGTGGGACGCTATTTTTGCGTCGAGCTCGATCCCCGTCGGATTGACAACACACTCAATGTCATAGATTTCACGTGCCTGCTCGACCACGCCCTCAGTGATAGCAAAGCCTCTTATAAAGTCGTCTAGGTCGGCCGGTGTTGCCATCATGACGGCATAAGAAATACCGTTAAAAGCCAGTGCTATTGGCGTTTCGACGATGACCTGGTCGGTATCGCCTAACGGCTGCTCACCCTGAAAAACAGAGCGAGCCACCGCCACTGTAGGGCGCAGGTCCTCTTCGGCTTCACCGTCTAACTGAAGGTCATCCAACGACGGCTTCCTCGACCAATTGTTTTTGTTTTTTGTCAAAACTCTGCTGACGCGCTTGCCACTCAGACGGCTGACTCACGCGCATAGCCTCCACCGCGGTAACCTTGTACTCGGGGCAATTCGTTGCCCAGTCCGAGTTATCCGTGGTAATGACGTTGGCGCCCGATACCGGATGATGGAAGGTGGTGTAGACGACACCCGGACGCACCCGATTGGATAATCGGGCACGGAGTACTGTGTCACCAATACGACTCGCAATACCGACCCAATCGCCGTCCGAGATACCTCTCGACTCGGCATCTTCAGGGTGAATTTCGAGCACATCCTCCGCGTGCCATGTTGAATTTTCTGTGCGACGCGTCTGTGCGCCCACGTTGTATTGACTCAGAATTCGCCCGGTCGTCAGGATAAGTGGGAACCGTCGGGTGCACCGCTCTGCCGTCGGGACATACTCGGTCACCACAAACTGACCCAGACCGCGTGTAAACGAGTCCACATGCATCGTCGGTGTGCCCTCCGACGCGACATCAGTACAAGGCCACTGAATACTGCCCAGCCGCTCAAGCTTTTCATAAGTCACGCCCGCAAACGTTGGGGTGAGCGCCGCGATTTCGGCCATGATTTGCTCTGGGTTCTCGTAATCCCAGTCACAACCCAACGCCTGCGCTAGACCGAGTGTCGCTTCCCAGTCGGCTTTACCACCCAACGGCTCCATCGCCTTTCTGACTCGCGAAATTCGGCGTTCGGCATTAGTGAACGTCCCGTCCTTTTCAAGAAACGACGAGCCGGGCAAAAACACATGTGCAAACTTGGCGGTTTCGTTCAGGAAAATATCCTGAACAATCAAGCATTCCATCGACTCAAGTGCCGCCTCGACGTGCCGCGTATTGGGGTCTGACTGAGCAATGTCTTCACCTTGACAGTACAGGCCCTTAAACCCACCAGACAGTGCCTCATCAAACATGTTGGGAATTCGATGTCCTGGCTCAGCATCGAGCTTGACACCCCACGCGCCTTCGAAGGTCTCCCTGACGGTGTCGTCACTGACCGGGCGATAGCCGGGTAACTCATGCGGAAAGGACCCCATATCACACGATCCTTGAACGTTATTTTGTCCCCGAAGTGGGTTTACCCCAACGCCTCTGCGACCGATATTACCGGTCAACATGGCGAGATTGGCAATGGCCATAACGGTCGTCGAGCCTTGACTGTGTTCCGTCACCCCTAACCCGTAATAGATCGCTGCATTTCCGCCCGTTGCATACAATCTTGCAGCTTTGCGTACGTCATCGGCATGGACTCCGGTATAGGCCTCGGACGCTTCAGGCGCGTTCTCGGGTTGCTGGATAAAGCTGAGCCACTGTTGGAACGCTGTCTCTTCACAGCGCGCCTTGACGAAGTCTGCGTCCATCAAGCCCTCGTCGACCACGGTGTGGGCGATCGCATTCAACAGCGCCACATTCGCACCCGGCTGTACGGGAAGGTGAAGGTCGGATTTCACGTGCGGTGCACCCACTAACTCAATGCGACGTGGATCAATAACGATAAGATGCGCCCCCTCGCGCAGTCGACGCTTAAGCCTAGACCCAAAGACAGGGTGTGCTTCAGTGGGGTTGGCCCCCATAACAACAATGACGTCAGCATCGGCGACAGAGGCGAAGTCTTGCGTGCCCGCCGACTCTCCGAGCGTTTGCTTTAAGCCGTAGCCGGTGGGCGAATGGCAGACGCGCGCGCAGGTGTCGATATTGTTATTTCCAAATCCTGTACGAACCATTTTCTGAACCAGCCAAACTTCTTCGTTCGTGCAACGCGAAGACGAAATGGCACCGATACTTTTTTGCCCGTACTTCTCCTGAATCTCCCGTAAACGCGTCGCTGCATAGTTCAGCGCCTCATCCCAGGACACCTTTTTCCAAGGCTGATCAATCGAGTCCCTGATCATGGGTTCGGTCATACGATCTTTATGCGTCGAGTAGCCAAAGGCAAAACGGCCCTTAACGCAGGCGTGTCCTTCATTGGCTTTGCCGTCTTTCCAAGGCGTCATTCGAACCACTTCCTGACCGCGCATTTCGGCCTTGAATCCGCAGCCAACACCGCAGTAAGCACAGGTAGTCGTGACTGAGTGCTCGGGAATGCCCTTTTCGATAATACTGTTCTCGGTCAACGTTGCCGTCGGGCAAGCCGCGACACACGCGCCGCAAGAGACACAGTCAGACTCTAAGAAGTTTGCTTCAGGTCCGACGCTAACACGCGAGTCAAAACCGCGCCCAGAGATGGTCAGTGCAAACGTACCTTGAGTCTCTTCACAAGCCCGAACGCACCGCGAGCAAGCGATGCACTTCGAGGAGTCGAAGGTAAAGTAGGGACTGCTTTCATCTTTCTCCAATTGCGTGTGATTTTCACCCGCAAAACCATAGCGTACGTCTCTGAGTCCTACCTCGCCCGCGGTAGATTGCAACTCGCAATCACCGTTCGTCGGGCAGGTGAGGCAATCCAGCGGATGGTCACTGATGTAGAGCTCCATCACGCCGCGACGGATTTTTGCCAATTGATCGCTCTGAGTGGTCACCGTCATGCCCGCCTCGACAGGTGTAGTACACGACGACGGATACCCCCGACGACCCTCAATATGAACCAAGCACACGCGGCATGAGCCAAACGCTTCGAGACTGTCGGTGGCGCACAACTTAGGCACCTTGATGCCTGCCTCGAACGCCGCCCGCATGACTGAAGTGCCTTGCGGCACCGACACCACACGACCATCAATCGTGAGTGATACCGCTTCGCCCACCTTTACCGCTGGGGTGCCAAAATCGGGCTGGGGTTGATAAAACTCGACCATGCTATTCACACTGCCACCTCACTGTTTTCGGGCGCGACGTCAAAATCTTCAGGGAAATTATTCACAGCACTTTTAACCGGCAATGGCGTTAATCCGCCCATTGCACACAGGGACGCCTGCTCCATGGTGTCACAGAGGTCCATTAATAAAATCAAATCGTCCTCGGTTGCACCCGACTCACAAACACGATCCAGGACCTCTCTGCCCCGCACTGCACCGATTCGACACGGCGTGCATTTACCGCAAGACTCTTTGGCACAAAAATCCATTGCAAAGTGCGCTTGCTTCGCCATGTCGACCGTGTCGTCGAACACGACAATGCCGCCGTGACCCAACATCCCACCGGCGGCAGCTAGCGCTTCGTAATCGACGGTGACATCAAGCTGCTCATTGGACAGATACGCCCCTAAAGGACCTCCGATCTGTACTGCGCGCACTGGCCGACCCGAGCGTGTACCACCGCCCCACTCATCGATGACCGTGCGTAGTGATTCGCCGAACGGTATTTCGATCAAACCGCCGTTTTTGACATTTCCGGCCAACTGAAGCGGTATCGTGCCTTTCGAACGATTAACACCGTAATGCGCGTAGTCCGCACCACCATCGGCCAGGATCGCCGTCACCGACGCCAGCGTTAAGACGTTATTCACAACAGTGGGCTGACCAAACAAACCTTCGATAGCCGGTAACGGGGGCTTCGCTCTGACAACGCCCCTTTTGCCTTCTAAACTGTTGAGTAAGGCTGTTTCTTCGCCACAAATGTACGAACCGGCCCCCATTCGAACCTCGAGGTCAAAAGAAGACCTCGACTCTAAAATATCCTGACCGAGTAAGCCCGCGTCGTAGGCGGCGTCAATGGCCCGTTCGAGCATCTGCTGGGCGCGCGGGTATTCGGATCGCAGATAAATGTAGCCTTGGGTTGCACCGACGGCGACTCCGGCAATGGTCATACCCTCGATCAGCTGAAACGGGTCGCCCTCCATCAATAGTCGATCTGCAAATGTTCCTGAGTCACCTTCATCGGCATTACACACAATGTATTTCTGATCTGAGTCAGTATCGAGTACGGTTTGCCACTTGATACCGGTCGGGAAAGCAGCGCCTCCCCGGCCACGAAGTCCGGATGCTTTGATTTCATCAACAATCGCCTGACGCGACAGTGCAAGGGCATTGCTCAAGCCCACGTAGCCACCCAGACGCTGGTAGTTCTCTAAGTCCGCCGGTGCCCCTTCACCACAGCGCTTAAACGTCACGCGCGTTTGGTTAGACAACCACGGTATTTCTGCAACTAAACCCAAGCACTTGGGGTGCTCAAAAACGGCCTCTTTGACGCAACGGATTAACTCAGGAATATCGTCTGGCGTCACGGCGGCGAAGCCTACTCGCCCTCGTGCTGAGTCGACTTCAAGCAGCGGCTCTAGACCAAAGGCGCCGCGGGAGCCGCTTCTGACAAGCTCGTAACTGAGGTCCGCTCGTGTCGCTTCGACTTCAAAACGCTGCGCCACTCGTTCTGCCCCAACGGCGACGGCCGTTGTGTCACCCGAAATGTAAACACGAATACTCATCGGTTGGTCGCCTCACTCACCAGTTCACTCAGACGCACCGAGTCAACACGACCGTGCACGTCGTCACCAATCCGAATCGAGGGTCCACAGGCACAATTACCCAGGCAGTAAACACGCTCTAAACGGTAGGTTTGGGAAGCGTGCACCTCTCCAAACTCCACACCTAAAACATGACCTACCGCCGACTCAAGGTCGCGAGAGCCCACAGCTTGGCAGGCCTCGGCACAGCAAATCTGCACCGCGCACGGTGGCGCCGGTGCTGTCCTAAAATCATGGTAAAAACTAACCACACCGTGAACTTCGGCGACCGACAGCGAAAACGCGCGTGCGATATGCTCGTAAGTCTCNGACGGNATATACCCCACCTGCGCTTGGATATCGTGTANACACGGGAGTAAACCGCCTGGCGTCTGGCAGTGGCTCTCNGTAATTTTATTAACGAGGTCTTTCAATCATTGTTGTTGGACCCAGGCCAAAAACCTGCGACGTCCAACCCCCCCTTTTTGTCTCTGCCGCTCTGTTTTTCAGAGCAATTTGTTATTGGTATTTTTCGCGATGGTATCAAGCAGTAAACACAGAGACTACAACGATTTTTTGGTAGTTATGCACCTAAACATGCGGGGCCGAACTCGACGATATTTCAACGACCTCAGGATTGAAATTACGTTGCGCTGATGNGCGCAAAGGCCTTGCTCAGTACGCTGACCCACAGGGCCTAGAGGGACNCCTCAAAAAGGGCCAGTGTTTGTGCCCAAGCACGCTCTGCTGGCTCTTTGTTGTAGACCCTTGAGTCGAGCACACACCAGCCGTGCAGGGCGCCGTCAAAAACCTCAATGTTGGCCGTTACATCGTTTGCTTTAAACGCAGCGCTAAGCACGTGCTTGTCATCAGGGTTTCGTTCGTCGTCGTTCTCAGCCAAAGCAATTAGCACTGAGGCATTGATCTTAGGAATCAACAGGTGCGGACTGTCGTCTGCATCGGTAGCCAGTGAGACCGGATGGTAAGCACAAGCGGCGCCGATGCGATCAGCACGTGCAGCGGCCGCCCGCATCACCATTGGCCCGCCCATGCAGTACCCCATGGTGCCCATGGGCCGCAGTGTATCGACCGACGCTTGTTGGTCGAGCCAGTCCACAAAGGCATTGGCATCACGCACGTGCGTTTCAGGAGAAAGGTTGCGGTACATGGGCAGGACTTTTCGCTGCGTCACCTCGTCGCTAAAGCTCTCACCGGTTTCCACGACAGGCGCTTTCGCATCGCGGTAATAGGGGTTAATGCACAGCACGGCGTAACCGCTCTCTGCAAGCCGGCTTGCCATGGCCTCGAAAGAGGGGCGCAGCGCCAAAATATCCGGCCAGATCAGTACTGCCGGATGTTTACCCTCTTTTGGGTGCACGAAGAACGCATCACAGACACCGTCGGACGTGTTTACCTGAACAGCATTAAGCGTCACCGACTGCGCGTTGGCGGTCTTGGGAACCGTAAGTGCCAATGTTGC
>JGI26260J51721_1000838_pt1 | contig 13622 bp, 14 predicted proteins | sample SaaInlV_120m_DNA_4_FD_51721 | JGI IMG/M metagenome (IMG submission 51721)
GCGAGGCCTAAATCTTTTTCTATATCGCGCCGCGTGCTCTGCCAGTAGCGCTTAAACTTGGCGAGATTGAGGGTGACAAATCTTATGGTTTCGGGCAGGCGCTCTGGGCCGACCACCAACAAGGTGATAACAGCAATAACCAGCAGTTCGGCAAAGCCGATGGAGAACATCTAGATGCTCAGCTATGAAGTATCGTATCTAAGGATTTACTGAGGACTATCCTGTTTTTGGGTTTCTTCCNCAGCGGTCGCACTCTCAGCCTCTTCAGCAGAAACCTGCTCTTGAGTATTTTCCTGNGCGGTTTTTTCATCATCTGCCATCGAGTCTTTAAACCCTTTGACCGCGCCACCAAGATCTGAGCCAATGCCCTTCAGTTTTTTCGTACCAAATAACAACAACACAATCACCAAAATGATTAATAGCTGCCAAATACTGATTCCACCTAGTCCCATTTTCACTTACCTCATGATGTGCGAGACGCTTTCTCATCCAGTCCGGATAGTCCAAAACGTCGCGCTAATTCGTTAATCACATCTTCGGCAGACAAACCCTGATCCGCCAACATAACCATTGTATGAAACCAGAGATCGGCCGTTTCTTTGACCAGCTCTTCTCGGTTTCCATCTTTGGCTGCCAATACAGTTTCGGTAGCCTCTTCACCAACTTTTTCCAGAATCTTATTGAGCCCCTGACTGTATAGACTCGCGACATAAGAATCTTCTGCATCAGCAGATTTACGCTGCTCGAGAACTCTTTGCAGTTCCAATAATATGTCGCTACTCATTGCCGTAGATCTCCTCAGGAGACTTTAGTACTGGCTCTGTCTCTATCCAATTGCCATCCTCCGCTCGCCGATAAAAACAGGAGTTTCGACCAGTGTGACAGGCGATGCCGCCCTGCTGTTCTACCTTTAGCAATACCGTATCGCCATCACAATCCAACTCGACCGCCTGAATTTTTTGCCGATTACCGGANCTTTCNCCTTTGCGCCAGATTTGCGCGCGCGAGCGAGACCAGTATGTGGCATAACCGGATTCCAGGCTCTCGGCAAGGGCATCGGAGTTCATCCAGGCCATCATTAACACGCGACCAGTGCTGGCTTCCTGCGCAATTGCAGCAACCAACCCATTTTCGTTCCAGCTAACTTGATCAAGCATAGTAGTTAAAGACTTTGACACGTGTGTTTACCAATGGCCGGGCATTATCGGCGCCTCAGGCGGCACGAACAAGCAAATAAAGCCCAGTTAAGCCGAGAATTGCTGGCGCAATTGAAGAGATCTGCGGCAGAGCCTCAGTCGCGCCCAAAAGTAATCCCGCAGCAATACCCACAAAAGCCGCGCCGATCACCGCAAAGCTCAGCCGCTTTGAACGCCCCTCTGCTGCGACTTGCTGCTTTGTTTGTTGCTCTAATATTTCTCGCGTAAGAGCGGGAAGCCGCGCCAAGTCTTCAATATAGTCGGGCGCCTTTTCTTTAAGATCCCGCAGCAACTGCCGTGGCGAGTGTTGCCTCTTCCACCATTTCTCTAAAAAAGGTGCTGCAGTTGCCCAAAGGTCGAGCTCTGGATAGAGCTGCCGTCCCAACCCCTCGATATTAATAATGGTTTTTTCCAGCAACACCAACGAGGGCATAACCTGCATATCGAATTTACGCGCCGTACTGAACAGACTGACCAGCATATCGGCGAAAGAGATTTCACTAAGAGGTCTGGCGAAGATGGGTTCGCAGACTTTTCTGATTTCAGCCGAAAACTCATGAACCGAGGTATCCGGCGCTACCCAGCCATAGTTTATCTGTACTTCGGCCACGCGCCGATAATCGCGTTTAAAGACGGCAATAAGCATGCTCGCCAGAGATTTACGCTCTGCATCTGTCAACGTGCCGACAATGGCACAATCCACTGAGATATATTGAGGTTTATCGATATTTTCCGAGGCGATAAATATGTTGCCCGGATGCATGTCGGCATGAAAGAAATTNTGGTCAAANACCTGTGTGAAGAATATCTCNACTCCGATCTCTGCTAAGCGCTTTAAATCGGTGCCCTGCTCNAGCACGGCGGCTCGGTTGTTTACCGGGATACCCTGAATTCGCTCACAAACCAATATATTGGTTCGCACAAAGTCCCAGTAAACCTTTGGCGTATAGTTGNCCGGGTGANGATCNGTATCACAGTTAAAATTGTCTCTGAGAATCTGCGTATTAGCGGCTTCNTGCTGCAAATCCAGCTCTCGTAAGATTGTCGCTTCATAGTCGGCAACTACTTCCGGAGCATGCAGTCTCTTGCCATCCGAACCGGCCCTATCAACCAGGCTAGCTAATACCCGCATTAATCGCAGGTCTTTCTGTACCTGCTGATGCACTCCGGGTCGCAATACCTTGATCACAACTCGGTCACCATTCTCCAAAACCGCCCCGTGCACCTGGGCCAGAGAGGCCGATGCCAAGGGTTCAGATTCAAATTGGGCGAAAAGTTCGTCTATTGGTGCGCCTAAATCGGCTTCAACTATTTGCTTAAACAGATGTGGATCAAAGGGTGGAACCTGATCCTGTAGTTTTTGCAGTTCTTTTGCGATGTCGTTAGGCAAGAGATCGGGGCGAGTAGAGAGCAATTGGCCGAATTTGACGTAAATGGGCCCCTGAGACTGAAGAAAGCTGCCTAACCGCTCTGCTCGAGGTACATTTTTATTTCCGGCACCAATGAGAGGGGCGGGCCAAAAGATCAACTTGGTGACTAAGGGCGCGGAAGAGGGAATTAATTCATCCAGGCGATAGCGACAAGCAAGCCACCAAATAGAGATTAATCGACTTAATGCACGCATTAGTCCGTTACCTCCACATTAGAATTTAGCTCCCCAATTCGCGCCTGAATGCGGTCGAGGCGATACTGGAGCTGACGCAGGTTCTCACGAATTTCAATGGTTTGTTCGGATCGAGCTACGCCCATATTTTCAGTTAAAAAGCTAGCGCTTACTTCTGATACTTTTTCCTTTATCACTGGAGCTCTATCTTTTGATCGTTCTAGTCCAAGAAAAAACAGCCGGGCCGGAATTTCTCCAATAAAATCACCNAGGATGTCCTCCCAGTCGACGTCTAGTTTCGACAATGATCGGCTGAGCTGCAAAAGGGCACCCACNTCACCACGTATCTCTACACCGGAAGAAGAAAAATCTGATTCATCTTTGGCAATTGANAGAGCGAGACTCATCAAAGCGGGTAAAGTGCCCGCCAAAACCACGCTAGCATCTTCATCAACGCCGTTGCTTAGGCAGACTCCGGAAGCCCCAGCTCTGAGACTAAGGGGCACCGGTGGGCTTTGACACTCCACTGCAAATGTTTTGCCCTTTAAAGAGGACAGCTCTGAAGATGCAAGCGAATCAGTCTCTAGCGCTTTGTTTATGCCAGATTCGGCCAGCCGCAGTAACTGCTCAGGAATCAAACCGAAACCCCTTGTGCAGCGCAACGACCCCACCCGTCAAGTTGGTATAGCTCACGCTATTAAACCCCGCAGTCTCCATCATCGACCGCAAAGTATCTTGATCCGGGTGCTTGCGAATAGACTCCGCTAAATAACGGTAGCTCTCTGCGTCTCCAGTTACCCATTGCCCCATTTTTGGAAGTAAATCAAAGGAATAGCGATCATAGATCATTTCCAAAGCTGGGCTTAGGGGCTTTGAAAATTCCAGCACTAACAATCTACCGCCTGGCTTTAGGACGCGGTAAATAGACTCTAAAGCCGCTTCTTTTCGTGTGACGTTACGTAACCCAAAAGCAATAGTGACGCAGTCAAAGCTCTTATCTTCGAAGGGAAGCTTTTCCGCATCTGCCTGAACCCAACGAATGCGATTGTAGCTTCCGGTATCTGCCAGCTTGTCGCGTCCAACGGACAGCATTGCATCATTAATATCCGCCAAAACCACTTGGCCCTCATCGCCAACCCGTTTGGCAAATGCCGCCGCTAGATCACCCGTTCCACCCGCTAGATCAAGGACTCTAGCTCCGCGCCGAACTCCCGAAGATTCGATAGTGATTTGTTTCCATACGCGATGAATTCCAAAGGACATTAGGTCATTCATCAAATCGTACTGGGCAGCAACCGAATGAAATACGCCGGCAACGCGATTCACTTTTTCGCTCTCAGGAACTTCGGTNAAGCCGAAATGAGTGGTTTTTTCTTCTGTCATGGACGCATTGTAGAAAAAAGGATGCGCAGCTTAACCCGAATTCGCAAGTTATTCAGCGATTTAAGGGGATTTTTGAATGCTAGTTATACCGCTGATACCGGCTCTCTATACGGTAAAAGACAACATACGACTCANCATGCAGANCGACCAACCGGATTGCTGTTGCAGGTCAAGAAAGGCCTTTTCAGCTTTGCGCTGACCGCCAAGGGAATTAGGACTGAGATCGGATACAAGGCCATGACGGAGCAAAGCGCGGCAAACATCCTCGGTGAGAAGGAAGGTATCCTTTCCGACTAGGCGCAATACCCGCGGGCCGGTATTTCCACCAAGCCGAGAACCGCGCTTCTTCAGTTCTTGCCAAAGCCCAACCACATCCTCAGCAGGCCAATCACTCACCCACCGACCAAAGCCTTCTGTTTTCTGACTTTGCAAGTAGACAAAGGCGGCATTTTCTCGAACCGCCAGTATTTTTTGGCGATTGCGAATGATGCTCTCATCTTGCATAAGTTCGTCCACGCGCTCATCTGAAAAATGAGCTACTGCTGAGGGTTTGAACTTGCTAAAGGCCATCTCGAACCCATCCCACTTGTTCACCACAACCCGCCAGACAAATCCTGCCTGGAAGATACAAAGTGCCATTTGCGACAAGTAGCGATCGTCGCCAAGCGCTCGAAGGGTTCTGACTCCGGCAGCAGATGGTAGGGAAGCTAATGCCGTAGCTTCATCGTTACCATGCCGTTCTAGAAACAGCTCATATAGCTGAGAAAAATCTTTCAAGGCAGTTGACCGCAGTTAAAGAATGACAAGATTTGTGAAAATGCCGCCTCTGGCAAGTGTTACCGAGATAATAGGCCGCTATGATCCTGTAAAATTAGTGTCAAAAGAGTGCCATACTATCTCTGCCATGTGCAACGAACCCTGCCTGGTAAAAATTGAATCATATAAGCATGAGCCAACCCAGAAACCCCTTAATGAGACTACTCGCTGAAATAGATGCGCGGCTCTACGTATTTCTGGGATTAACTGAGCAAAAACTGCACCTATATAAAGCGGCGCGGGCTATTTCTTTTACCGGAGACGGTTACGCATACCTAGTTCTTGCAGCTTTACTNCTGGTAGTTTCCCGTGANGTTGGACTGGCCGTAACCCTGAGTGGTTTTCTCGCATTTGCCTTTGAGCTNCCTGCCTACTCNGTGCTAAAGAAAACTTTTAAACGCCGCCGACCCTATCTGGTGGTCGACCGACTGGAACGAATTCACAATCCTTCTGACGAGTTTAGNTTCCCCTCTGGCCACACAGCGGGTGGATTTCTTATGGCTTGCATCGTCAGTCACTTTATTCCGGCGGCTGCCCTTCCTATGTATATCTGGGCCAGCGCCATCGGGCTCTCAAGAATATTTTTACGAGTGCACTTTGTNTCTGACGTGATCGCTGGGGCGTTCCTTGGNACAGGCTTTGCCATCCTCTCGCTAAGTTTACTTGGCTACTAGCNGCAAAAAAATCTAACTCGCAGAAGGATCCACCAATCTAATTACCTGAACATCAGGTTCTCGCCCTTTGCCTAACTCCTGTAGTTTTTTCTGGTACTCCGGCCAAAGGCGCTTTTCCTGCCGATACAAGTGGCGCAGGTATTCCCAAGTGTAAATCCCTGAATCATGGCCATCGTCAAAGTGAATGGCGACTGCATAATGCCCTACAGGTTTGACCGCTGTAATTTTTACATGACGCTTACCTGTGGGCAGCTCGCCGCCGACTCCAGCATGGCCTTTTACTTCTGCNCTCGGGCTTTCTNCCCGCAAATACTCTGCCCGCAATTCCGCAGTTTCACCGGCGTCATATTCCAGCACCATATTGCGACCCTCATCGCGGACGGCAATTTTGGCTGGAATTTTAGGGNANGTATCTTCAGTCACTATTAATCACANCCTAAAGTATGTATCTAGAGAGGTCTTCGTCTGCAGCGAGCTCCTCGAGCTGCTGATCGACGTAAGCGGCGTCTATAACCAATGCCTTTCCTTCAAGATCTGNCGAGTCAAANGACACATTCTCGAGCAGCTTTTCCATCAAGGTATGCAGCCGTCGAGCACCAATATTCTCAGTTCTCTCATTGACCGCCCAGGCAGTTTGCGCAATACGCTCAATACCATCACTGGCAAAATCTAGTTGTACCGCTTCTGTCTGCAGCAACTGCTGATACTGATTGGTGAGTGACGCATCCGGCTCCTGCAAAATTCGTTCAAAGTCACCTGCGGAAAGCGCATCTAGCTCGACTCGTATTGGCAATCGACCCTGTAATTCTGGAATCAAATCGGAGGGTTTGCTCAGGTGAAATGCTCCAGAAGCAATNAAGAGAATGTGATCAGTCTTCACCATACCGTGCTTGGTGGAGACGGTTGAACCTTCAATCAAAGGAAGCAGATCTCTCTGAACTCCTTCACGCGAAACGTCAGTTCCACTGACTTCACCACGCTTGGCAACCTTGTCAATTTCATCGATAAAGACAATGCCATTTTGCTCGACCATTTGAAGCGCTGAAGTTTTAATCGATTCCTGATCGATAAGTTTTTGCGCTTCCTCTTCCTCTAGAAGCTTCTTGGCTTGCTTGAGCGGCATCTTTCGATTCTGCTTCTGAGCATTGCCCATATTGGAAAACATATCCTGCAGCTGATTCGCCATTTCTTCCATGCCAGGCGGGGTCATAATTTCCATTCCCAGTTTTTGACTGGCCACTGCGAGTTCGATTTCTTTNTCGTCTAACTCTCCCTCGCGAATCTTTTTCCTAAAGATTTGGCGGGTATTGCTGTCGGGAGACTCGCCTGATTCCCCACCCCTGGCTGGCGGCAAAAGAATATCCAACAAACGCTCTTCCGCCGCATCCTGTGCGCGATAACTTACGCGCTCAACTTCCTGTTCGCGCTGCATCTTAATCGCCATATCTGTCAGGTCACGAATGATTGATTCAACATCCTTGCCAACGTAACCGACTTCAGTAAATTTTGTNGCCTCTACCTTGATAAACGGCGCATTAGCTAATTTTGCCAGGCGCCGAGCGATTTCGGTTTTACCCACACCTGTAGGGCCAATCATCAAAATATTCTTGGGGCTAATTTCACTGCGCATCGGTTCTTCAATCTGCATACGNCGCCAGCGATTCCGCAGNGCTATTGCNACCGCACGCTTGGCCTGATCCTGTCCAACGATATGGCGATTGAGCTCATGAACAATTTCACGAGGTGTCATTTGGGACATCGACTAAAGCTCCTCAATGGTTCGATTGTGGTTGGTGTAAATACAAATATCCGCAGCGATCTCAAGAGACTTTTCTACAATCTCGCGCGCTTCCAAGTCAGTATTGTTTAATAGTGCCCGCGCNGCAGATTGCGCGAAGGGCCCGCCAGANCCNATAGCAATCAAATCATCTTCNGGCTCAATAACGTCACCGTTGCCCGTAATAATGAGTGAAGATTCCGCATCAGCAACAGCCAGTAGGGCTTCCAATCGACGCANNATACGGTCTGTGCGCCAGTCCTTTGCCAGCTCTACAGCCGACCTCACCAGATTACCCTGATGGGCTTCTAACTTAGCTTCAAAGCGTTCAAACAGGGTGAAAGCATCAGCAGTTCCCCCGGCAAAACCGGCTATCACCTGATCCTTATATAAGCGTCTGACTTTGCGGGCATTGCCTTTCATTACGGTATTGCCGAGGCTTACCTGCCCATCTCCACCAATGCAGACTTTGTCTCCACGGCGAACCGACACAATAGTTGTACCACGATACTGTTCCATCAACTTTCTCCAAGATCATGGGNATGCATATAGGGGATACCGCTCAAAAAAACGCGGCAAGAATCTACTTNAATAGGGTGAAATGCTGTTATTTCAAGCGTGCCGCAGGAAATATGACTATTGGCTAAGATATTCAGGTATCAACAATGGAGAAACTCCAGCGCTAATCAGAATTTGTCTTGCATTATTCATCTGCGTGCGGGTTTGATAGGGACCGACAATGACTCGATGCCAAAGAACACCCTCATGACTGAAGGGTTTTACGTTGGCCTCCATATTCTGCAGCAATAAACTGACTCGCATATCTTCTGCATCGGCAAGATCCCGATAAGATGCNGCTTGCAGCCAGTAGATAAGATTGTCCTCTTCAGGNTTCACAACCTCGACATCGGAAACATCGACCTCAATATCACCTAGTAGGGTGTAGAACTCAAAGTCCGTATTCGACTCTTGTGCTGAAGAACTGTTTTCCGGAATGGCATTATTGCCAAAACCATAGTCCAACAACCACTGCCCCCCAAGAGTTGCAAAAACCCCAAGCATGAATCCGGTTATCAGCCAGCCAGAGCCAAAGCTTGTTGCCGGGCTGGAAGAAGAATTTTTTGATGCTCCGCGAGAGGCAGACTTGGCCATAAAAATCACTGCAAGTGGGACAAGCTCATTCTAGCGCTTCAGCCCGGTCAGCTAAACAAGAGTTTGCTCCAGGCTGTCATTTTGGACTGAAGGGATTTAATCCAAGCTCGCAGGATCTACATCTAAATGCCAGCGCAAATTCTTGTTTAGCCGGCGCTGATCAAGGTATGCAACTAACACACTTAACTGTTCATGGAGTTTGGACCGGGTTGCTGAGGAAATCTGCAGCTGGAATCGATAGCGACCATTACGTTTTTCAGTAGGAGAGGGCACCGGACCAATAATTTCACAGTCGTCTAGCTCGCTATTCTCAGCAACCTGCACTAGTTCGGACAAAAGCTTTTGTGACATAGAAATATCTTCGGATTCAGTGCGCAAAACTGCCATAAAGGTGCATGGGGGCAATGACCACTGTCTACGTGTTTGCAGTAGCTCGTTGGCGAAATGTGAATAGTTATGGGTTATTAAATCCTGCAATACTGGGTGTCCGGGAAACTCTGTTTGCAAAAGCACTTGGCCCTCAATCGAACTCCGTCCGGTTCGCCCTGCAATTTGCGTCAGCAACTGCACTAAGTGTTCAGAGGCGCGGAAATCAGAACTCATCAATCCATAGTCAATATCTAGAATCAATGCCAAAGCCAACCTGGGGAAATGGTGCCCCTTTGCCAACATCTGCGTGCCAACCAAGATTGCTGGTCCAGAGGCATGCACCTCGTCCAACTTCCTCTGAATCCCATCTTTTCCGCGCGTGGCATCACGATCTATTCGAATCAGAGGAACCTCAGAAAATATCTCCGCCAACTTTTGGGCGATGCGCTCCGTGCCCTGCCCCAAAAAACTAAGCTGCCGACTGGCACACACCGGGCATTCCATCGGAGTGGGGTGCTGCAAATCACAGCGATGACACCGCAGTTGATTGGCCGCTTTGTGATAGGTGTAACGTGAATCACATTGGTCACACCGGGCTTGCCAGCCACATTGACTGCACCTCAGGCAAGGGGAGTATCCGCGTCGGTTAATAAAAATAAGAACTTGGTTTCCCAATTTCAGCTGCTCACGAATTGCCATGAGAGAATCAGGAAGCAGACCTGCATCTTCGGAAGAGGCAACACCTTCCAGTAATTTCCAAGCTGGGAGTGCTCCGTCACCGACTCGTTGCTTAAGCTCTAACCTTTGAAAGCTTCCCTGATTGGCGTTTTCTATGCTTTCTAACGAAGGTGTGGCTGATCCGAGAACAATAGGGATCTTTAGGTTCGACGCTCGAACCACGGCAACATCTCGCGCCTGGTATCTTGGCCCTTCCTGCTGCTTATAGGAATGATCATGCTCCTCGTCGACAACGATTAGTCCAAGGTTCTTGAATGGCAAAAACAGCGACGAGCGTGTGCCAATCACGATTAAAGATCGACCCTTTAGACAATCGTGCCAAATCTCGGCGCGCCGCGAATCAGTCAAACCACTATGGTAACTGACTGGCTCGGACACCAATGCTTCAAACTGGGTAACCATTTGTGGAACCAGCCCAATTTCCGGAACCAGAATCAATACTTGTTTGCCCTGCGCAAGCAGCTTTTGCGCTAAGTGGAGATAGATCAGGGTTTTTCCACTGCCAGTAATGCCTTCAAGAAGAAAGGTTGTCGCTCCTTCTTTATCAATCTTAGTTAGCACCTCAGCCTGATCGGCAGTCGGCTCGATCAGATCGATATCTTCCCGAATGTGTTGCGATTTGGGATCTACATAGGACGGTTCTACAGCACCGGCCTTTTTTAGCTGTGCGAGCAATGCTTTAGAAAAGCCGGCTTCCGAGATTGCGAGCTCTTCGCTCGCGCCCTTCTCGGAAAGCCACTCGAACAACTGTTTTTGCCTCTTCGCTTTAGCGCTTATCTGAGCACTAGCTTCAGCATTTATTTGCCATCGAGTCACCATTCTTGGAGATTTTCCTGCTTGTACTCGCGAAGGCAGGAAAGCTGAAATCAAATCCCAGGGAACTGCGTGATAGTAGCGACAGCACCAGTTTATAAGCTCCAATAATTCCGTCGGGATCCTTGATGATTCTCGGACCACCTTCTCTACAGACTTTATTTCAAACTCTGTTTGCACCTGCTCTGCCACTTCCACAACCAAGCCAACAACTTGACGATTGCCAAAGGGAACCATGACCCAGTCTCCTGCTTCTACGGAATGGGGTACAGAACAGGAATAGGTAAAGAGCTTTCGCAGCGGACAGGGAAGGGCGACGTGTAAGTAGGATGTGCTTGTCATCGGAATTTATTCTGCTAGTATGCGCGCTCTTTTCTGCACGCTACTGTGCCGTACCCAGAAGCCATAAGGGCTGAGAGGGACGGCGGCACGACAACATTAAGGCGAAGATTATGCAAACAGATATTCATCCAAAATACGAAGAGCTGAAAGCCACATGCAGCTGTGGCAACGTTATTGTGACAAAGTCTACCCGCGGCGGAGACATTCACATTGATGTTTGCTCGACCTGTCATCCCTTCTATACCGGCAAACAGAAAGTTATGGATACCGGTGGGCGTATTGACAAGTTTAACAAGCGCTTTAGCGGTCGCATCAGCAGCAAATCTTAATCTGCGCTTCGAGACCAAAGATTTTGGTCTCGGGTTGATCCCTCTACCCCCTTTTGCGGGACTCAGGTACACCTAGAATAGAGAGTCGGTGATATTCCCGGCCTCTTCTCTGGGCTCTAGCTGTTGCTGAGTCAAAAGCTCGGGTGCACTCTCCGCCAGAAACAACTCAAAAATAGCACCTTCTGCGCCGGGCGGAGCTCTTTCACCGGTCTCTGGATCAATTAGGACAGTCACCAAGCCCTCCGGCTGAGGCCGGGGATTCTCGGGCAAATCCTCCAGCGCCACATCCATAAAGTCAATCCATATAGGCAAGGCCGCGGTTCCACCAAATTCATTTACTCCGAGNAAACCATTGTCATCAAACCCCACCCAGGATGTTGCAACCAGATCAGGGCTATAACCTGAAAACCACGAATCCCTTGGNCCATTACTNGTGCCGGTTTTACCGGCGATATCCTGACGACCCAGCACCTGAGCTCGCGTACCAGTGCCCTGAACAATCACATCTCTCAGTATCGAGTCCATGATGTAGGAAACTCTCGGATCCATAACCTGCTCAGCAATATCGATTTTCGGTTTTTCCTGCTCTGCAGAGTAAAAGCTGAATTGCTGCTCGAAAATTGATGGTTCAAGCTCAGACTGCGAGGGCTGGTCTTCTGTGGTCATCAAACAGTATGAGCACGCGACTGGAGCGTTCGCCTGATAAATAACCTCACCATCTCGATCAAGAATTTCTGATATGAGATGAGACTCAACTCGATAGCCGCCATTCGCAAAAAGAGAATATCCATTAGCGAGCTTCACCGCCTCCAGCCCCTGGCTACCTAGAGCCAAAGTTAAGTTATAGGGAAGGTCTTCTTGCTCAAAGCCATAGCCAATAATGCTCTCGCGAGCCGCATCGATACCCAAGCCCCGCAATATTCGTACGGAAACGAGGTTACGAGACAGGTAAAGGGCTTTTCTTAATCTTGTGGGTCCATAAAAGACACCAGAGTCATTCTCGGGGCGCCAATAATCTTCCAGTGCCGCGTCCTGAAAAATAATGGGCGCATCATTAATCAAAGTAGCCGCGGTATAGCCGTTTTCCAGCGCCGCAGCGTAAAGAAAGGGCTTGATGTTCGAACCGGGCTGACGATTGGCATTTACCATTCGGTTAAAGCGGCTCTGATAGAAGTCAAAACCCCCCGTTAGCGCTCGAATAGCACCATTTTGCGGGTCGACAGCCACCAGCCCCGCCTGCACATCTGGAACCTGTGATAGGCCCCAATAGCCATTGGTCTCACGCAATCGCACGAGATCTCCCACGCGGAGCATTTCATCGATGGCGCCGTATTCACTTTGCCAACTTTCAGTGCGATAGCGGCGGAAATTCGACAGCTCATTCTCCCACCCAAGCTCTACCTCAAGTCCATTGGGGCCCAGAACCGATGCCGACTTCTCGCCAACCTCTGTCACTACTGCAGGAAGGAGTCCAGAAATCACGGGTAATTGGTCGATATATTGCTGCACCCAATACATATCAGCCATCTCGACCTCAGTAAATCTACCCTCGGGCCCTCTATATCCATGGCGAAAATCGTAAGTGAAGGCTCCCTTACTTACAGAATCATCTGACGCACGCTGCAGCTCAGGATCTATGGTCGTATAGACCTCAAAGCCCGCTTCGTAAGCGTCTGTGCCAAAACGATCCAACATCTCCACACGGACCATTTCAGCGACATAAGGCGCGTCTAGTGTAATGGTAGATCCGTGATAGCTAGCCGAAATCGGTTCTGCAATCGCGCTCGCGTACTCGGGCTCCTCTATATGTCCCAAAAGAAGCATCCGTCCCAAAATCCAGTCCCTGCGCTCAACAGCGCGATCTGGGTCATTGATGGGGTTTGACGAGCTTGGTGCTTTGGGCAATCCCGCAATCATGGCCAGCTGAGCCAGGCTTAAATCACCAATATCTTTGCCGTAATAAACATTTGCTGCCGCCTGCACTCCGTAAGCACTTTTCCCGAGATAGATCTTATTCGCATAAAGCTCTAGTATTTCTTCCTTAGATAGTTCATGCTCTATCTCAAGAGCGAGCAGAATCTCATTGAATTTTCTAGTAAAAGTCTGCTCCAGGCTGAGGAAAAAGTTACGAGCAACCTGCATGGTTATAGTACTGCCGCCAGATTGTATTCCGCCAGTTGTCACAATTTGTGACGCAGCGCGCAACAATCCCATTAAATCCACCCCACCGTGGGCAAAAAAGTTGTCATCTTCCGCGGAAATTATGGCGTTGATGAAATGATCCGGTATATGCTCAAAACTGACTGGAGATCGGCGTTGTTCACCAAATTCGCCAATCAGCTCGCCATTGCTGGCGTAGACCTTAAGTGGAGTTTGCAAGTGCACATCTCGCAATTGATCGACAGATGGAAGGCCAGGCACCAAGTACAT
>JGI26260J51721_1000843_pt1 | contig 13588 bp, 9 predicted proteins | sample SaaInlV_120m_DNA_4_FD_51721 | JGI IMG/M metagenome (IMG submission 51721)
TATGCGTGGATTCAGCAGCTGTGTTGTGGCCTCGCTTGCATCAGTCTCGCCGATCTCAACGGCGATCGATCCCGTTATAAATCGCTCCATCAAGAACCTGTCTGTGGGCCTCACATCCGCTTCCGACAACTCTATGCCTGCGGCAAGTAGTCTGCGCCGTAACTCGCCCATCGCTTTATTGGATCGAACATAGAGCGCCATAACCGGCTCATGTGAAAAGTTTTTAAGCTTAGTTTCTGCCACCCTCCATGACGCAGCGCTGCGCTGTGAGAGTAATCCGCCGGGCAGGCGGGCAGTAGTTGTGGTTTTGTCGCTCGTCGCGCCAAGGGTAGATTCGAGCAGTACGCGTTGCTTTGCAGGGAAGAAGCAGACCGCCTCTTGCTTGTCGAAGATGAGGCAGCGTGGACCGGCGCTAGTCGCCAGCCAGAGGGTGAGGGTTATACCGGTTTTGGTATCGCTAAGCTGACGCGAAAGGATGAAGCCTGGCGCAAGGCTTTTTTGCGCCGAGGCTTTGTTCCAAGTCTGGCTACTAATCAGATCGTGACCGTGCGCGGGAACTGCGCGAAGTCTTCCCAGTAACTCGATGCAGGCTTCTCTGGCATCTCTGCTTCGGTAAGCTGCACGTTGCCATTGATATCAGTCACCCGTGAGACAATCGTATGGTCGCCCGGGGTCGCATCTTGCCAGTCGAAACTGAAGAGTTTCCATGCGTATTTCGTCGAACGCGGATTGATCTGAGCACGGCGCCACGGCCCGTCGTCGACCTTCACCTCAATCGATTCTAGCGGCGTGCCGTCGTTGAGCGCGAAGCCTTGTATCGTGTAATCGCCCCCATTCTCCACAACCCTTACGATCGTCGACTTAAGGTTCATTTCGGNGACCGAGTTCTCGACCCAGCGCTCTACACCGCCTACATTTTCTTTCTTAAGGGTCACATAGTCGCGCCCCATAAATCGACCCATGTAGCGCGTGTCTTGCACATGAATTTGAGTGAGCCACTTAACGTTGGCCACGCCATACCATCCTGGCACGAGTAGCCGCACTGGTTTGCCGTGATAATGCGGCAGAGGCTCTCCATTCATTTCATAAGCGAGCATATTCTCAGGGCGCATCGCGTCCTCTATNGACAGGCTGCGTGCGAATGCTTTCTCGACCTCNACTCCNCGCGCGGGTACTTCTTGGGTTTGAATGTCTGAGCCAAAAAAGACGATCTCTTTNGCACCGGGCTGTATGCCCGCTTCTTCGAGCAGACGGTGAAGCGTAACGCCTCGCCANTAGGCGTTACCNACCAAACCATTAAANAATCTGCGGCCGTTTCCGCCGCATTCGAAACCAACCTGTTGCTCAAATACATCACGCGCCATCAGATCTGACAGAGATAAATCGAGCTCTTTGTCGACCATGCCAGTAACCCGAAGACGATAGGAGTCGTTATCAACTTCGGGCTGGCCGTAATGCTGCACGAGGTAGAAGTCTTCGTTGTCGGTAAAATAGGAATCAATCTCGCGTGTATCGAGATAGTGAACTGCGTTTGGTCGCACCGGTCCAACTTTAAAGGTATCGGGCACATCGGTAAAAGGGACGAGGCGTTCGCCCTGCGCGAGCGCAGGAAAAACGAAGCTAGGAAGCGAGGCAACACCGGCAGCGCCCATAACGCCTTTTAGCAGCGAGCGTCGGTTAATCGATGCGCCTTCATTTGGCAAGGCAGTTTGCGTATTCTGGTTTAGCTCGTCGTTATTTTGGCCATCGTTACTCATCGCTATTCTCCTGAATATTATTTTTCTTGGTTACCTTGTTGATTGCCCGCGACTGCTTTTGGAAGCTTACCGTACCGGGAAATACTAGTGGTGATGCCCGCCTGGGCCATGCACATGTCCATGCGCGATCTCTTCTGCACTTGCATCGCGTATGCCGACAACTTCTATCTCGTAGTAAAGCGTTCGTCCGGCGAGTGGATGGTTAAAGTCGACGTCGGCGTTGAATTTACCCACCTTAGAGACCACCACACTGCGCACTCCGCGGTCGGTCTTTACCGCAGCCATCATACCGGGTTTCAGCTTAGTGGCACCTTGCTGTAATTGTAGGTGTTTAATCGGCACGCGCTGAACCGAATCTGGCTGGCGAGGGCCATAGGCTTCTTCAGGCTTTAGCGTGATTTCGATGCTTTTACCGACAGCCTNACCCTCGAGCGCGCGCTCTAGGCCGACGACCACATTGTGGAAACCGTGAAGATAGAAAAGCGGCTCGCCCCCGCTCGACTCTTCCATCCAGTCGCCGTGGCTACCATCGGGCGCTACCTCTGCCAGTTTGTAGTGAAAACTCACCACCTTGTTGAGGGCTATTAGGTTAGCTGCATCCGCGGCCTTGTCCTGATCAGCGTGGCCGCCAGGGGCGTTACTTGTGTCTAGATTGCTCAAAAGTTGTGATCCTCATTTGTTCAGGCCTCCCGCCAACCCTCAATCAGAGGGGTAATAGGGGTTTGATGCCGTGAGTCTAGCAGACACGCAAGCGGTTTCGCATTGAAAGAAAGCGATACGATGCAGTTTTAGCCGACTGCCTAGCGCGAGAGGCACAAGGATTAATCTGTAATTCGAATTCCCGCTAAAGACACGCTTTTTGCGGATTTAAGTCAAAAAACAGCCCCTTTTGAGCTGTTTTTCATTACAAAAACTTAATTGTGTCTAAATGTGACTAGGTGTGACAGAGTGTCTTGCGGTGGCGAGAATTCTCTTACTGATTTTTACAGGATTGTGACTAGAGAGCTGAGGAATTAAAAGGCGGCTTGTTTTTGACAGCCAAATCTCCAAATCCGTAACTTATTTTCATCAGAATGAGCAACTTTGCTCACACTAACGGTCACCTAAAAGGCGTGCATGACAATCAATCCGTGCAACTCCCTCTCTCAGCCAGGCAACTAGCTATGGAACACTCGCAATTTACGAAATTCTCTCCCATCACTGTTTTGGTTAAACGCGCCATCAAAAAGCTTCGCGTCGATGCCGGCCACTCGATGAACGAAGGTGCGCGTTTGCTGGGCGTGTCGCGCAAGCAGCTCGAGGACATCGAGACCATCCGCAACTATGGTTGCCATTTAGATCTCGAGCTGCTCGCCAAAATTAAGGTTATCTACCGAAAGTCGCTTGATGAGATCGTCGGTGAGCTGCCTGATGACTACTATTCGGAGTATTTCGAGCGTCGTAGAAAAAGAACCAGTGCCGAGAGTGAACACTAACCACCGCGAATGCTTGCTCAATGAATGCCTTTCGCTGTCCGTTAAATGCTTGTCAGCCAATCGCTAATCGACAGATCGCGGCTGCGCATTACCGCGCAGTCGACAGCCGTTTAAACGCAAGCATGCCGATAATCTGAATCGACAGCAGTACAGGCAACACGGTGACGCTGCCGCTTAATCCAGCAACAACAAAGCCCGCNACGCAGAGCGCGCCGTTGGCGAGCGCNTAGGGTAGCTGAGTTTGAAAGTGATCGAAGACATCGGCNCCGGCGCCGGCAGACGNGAGTATCGTTGTCTCTGAGATCGGCGAGCAGTGGTCGCCGAATAGTCCGCCCGAGAGCACAGCGCCCACGCACACCGCAAGCGGCGCATCGATTGCAAATGCCGCAGGCATGGCAAGCGGCAACATAATTGCGAAGGTGCCCCACGACGAGCCGGTAGCAAACGAGATGGCGCACGACACTACGAAGATCAGCAGCGGCAGTATCCAAGCAGCGACGTTGTCGCGCACTAGCGTCGCTACGAAATCGTCTGCGCCGAGTGTCGTCATCATGTCGCCCATCGCCCACGCGAGCAGCAGCATAATGGCGATTTGCATCATGCGGCTCATGCCATCCAAATAAACCTGCAGACTGCGCAGCGGCGATTGGGCGCGATTCAACGCCATCAGTGCGACAAGCGTAAGTGCAGCGAGAAGATAAGCGGTTGCTAGCCCTGCCCGAAAATCCGACCCGCTCACTCGCCCAAACGGAAAGCCGAGCGGCCCCAGCACCCAAAAAAGCGTGACGCCTAACACCACCAACGGCAGCCAAACAAACGAAGGCCTAGCATTGGCGAGTGTTACTTGTTCAAGCGCAGAGTCGTTCGGCTGTTGCAGAGGATTGCCTGCGCGCGCTGTGTCTTCGGCGCGGCGCATTGGGCCAAATTCGACGCCAACTATTGCCAACAGCGGCACGGCAGCTAAGGCGAGCCACGCGTAAAGCTGAAACGGCAGCGCCGAGAGAAGCAGGGCGTAATCGCTCGCATCGACACCAAGCGACTCGATCTGCTGATTCAGCAGCCCCATGATGTAAACGCCCCAGCCGATGAAAGGCACTAGAATCGCGACCGGCGAGGCGGTCGAGTCAATGATGTAAGCGAGCTTTGCGCGCGAGACACGCAGGCTGTCGGCGAGCGGCCGGAAAGTCGGCCCAATGATGAGGGGCGTGCCGAGGTCTGAGAAGAAAATAAGAATCCCGCCAAGCCAAGCCGCTACCTGCAGCCGCGCGCGGGTTGTAATGAAACGCATCACGCGCGCCGCAAACGCAGCACCGCCGCCGGATTTTTCCATGAGCGCAACAAAGCCACCAATAAAAGCGAGCAACACCAGAACGCCTGCGTTGTAGCTGTCGGTGACCTGCGGCACCAAATAATCGCGCACCATCAACGTAAGCGCGGCGATAGGAGAAAACCCTTCGACGAGAAGCACGCCGGTAAAAAGCCCTATGAACAGGCCAAGGATGACATTGCGCGAGGCGATAGACAGCACGAGGGCGAGGGCAACGGGGAGCAGACTGATGACACCAAGGTCGCTCAGGGTCTCGGGGGGCATGGGCGGAATCCATTCTTTTTAGAGGCAAGGCGCCACTTTAGCACAGCAGATTGCCTCAGAATTAGCCGGAAATGGGCTCTTAGTGTATAATTTGNNNCTTACGNAGAAAAAATTAACGACAACCGATAACGGAAGTACGATGGCAAATAAATCAAAGAAAGAAGCAGCNACGAGCAACCGCGAAGACCTAACCTCACATATAGACGCGTTTCTTAAAGGTGGCGGCAAGGTTCAACAGATTCCCTCAGGCGTAAGCGGCCAGACTACGACAAGCGGGCCACGCCAAATCGTGTTAAGCCACAAGACCAGCTAAAGCGGCAATACTGCGTTTAGGCGCTCCACCCGCGACCGACGCTGACCTTCGCTCTTCGGCGCCGCCCTGCCCGATCGGTCACTCGGCAGCGAAATACCTAGTTCACTCTTTCTGATGCTGGCTACTCCCTCGGTGCACGTCCATGTCTAAGCTCCTCTTTAAGCTGCGCAACGTGCCCGACGACGAGGCGCTAGAGGTCAGAGAACTACTCGAACTCAATGACATCGACTACTTTGAGACAACCCCCGGCAACTGGGGTATCTCGATGCCAGGCTTGTGGCTTCACGACGCCGACGATTTTCCTCGCGCCCGCGCCCTTTTAGACGATTACCAAGCCGATCGGACGCAGCGCGAACGCAGCCGCTTTGATGAACTCCGCGCGTCGGGTGATGCGCCCACGCTCTGGCAGCTCTTGCGCGCAAAACCCCTAGTGGTCAGCATCCAGCTAGTTGTCATCGCGCTACTCGCCTACCTTTCTCTTCGCCTTTTCCCGGGACTTTAGTTTCAAACTAGTAAGCAAAAATACCTGCTTTACACCTCGGCTAAGCTGCGCTATAAAACGATCAGGTTCTTAGTCAGTGACTCTTTCGGGGGGAGCTTGCTGACTTTCGTCTCTACCCTGTAAAGAGAAAAAGGAGGTGATCCCATCAATAGTCAATCACAGAAGGGAGCCTTTAATCAGGCTTGCTAGCTTAGCTTTACTAACATCGGCAAGACACTTTGTGGCGAGTTGATGTGAGTTTGGCGAAGGCCAGACAGTCGGTTGAAGAGAGTCTTCCCTGAGAAAGAAGAGTCTTTGCTCCCGCCAAAAAAACGAATCTCGCTATCGCCTCGTGCGGTAGCGGGATTTTTTTATGCGCTAATTCTTTCTCCCTTTTCTAGTCCGGCGAGAGTCGGCTACCGTTGTAATGACAAGAGCATCTTGCCCTCGCAAAAAGAGAAGATCAGACCATGGAAGAACAACCACACAGCACGCTAAATCAGCTCGATTCGACAGACCAATCCGGCCCTCTTGGCTCTCTCAATTCTTTAGGCCAACGCCGCGCCCAAGCCGGGCTGCGCAACCTCTTCGTAGCCGACGCGCTTGCGATGCCGGTTCACTGGTATTACAACCCGATGGATATCGAGCGGCAATTTCCCGGCGGCATAAGCCAGTTCGAGGCGGCGCCTGAGTTTCATCCATCGTCGATTATGTCGCTGCATTCGACGAGCCAAGGCGGCCGAAGCTCTGCTGCTCGCGGCAATCGCCATGGCAAACCGCGTAAGATTGTAGGCGAGGTAATCCTCAAAGGGCGCGAAAAATTTTGGGGCGTAGCGAACACTCACTATCATCATGGAATGCAAGCGGGCTCGAATACACTCAATGCGCACTGCACTCGCGCCCTGCTGCGAACGCTTGCGGTTCGCCAGGGCAACTACGATCGCGATGCTTTCCTCGATGCCTATATCGAGCTCATGACAGCCGACCCCGCGCTGCATCCCGACACCTATGCCGAGTCGTATCATCGCGGGTTTTTTGCCAATCTCGAGGCCGGCAACGCACCGCATCGCTGCGCCGCGGTGACCCATGACACTCCCTCTATTGGCGGACTTGTTTCGATAGCCGCGATCTACCTCGCTGGGCGTCTCGCCGGACAGTCAATCGACGCTCTGCAACAACAGTGTGTCGATCACCTTTACCTGACACATCCCGACGAAGTGTTGGCAGGCGTGTGTGTTCACTACACGGCGCTCCTTGAGGCATTGCTCACCCGAGACGACTCGACGTCTGTGCGCGAACTCTTGGTTACCACGAGCAGGCTTAGTGCGAATTTCCGTGTCGCCGAACTCGCCGCCAAGGCCAAAGACGACCGCGAGGTAATCGGCGGCCTCTTCTCATCGGCCTGCTATATCGATGGCGCATGGCCCGGCCTGCTCTACCTCGCCTACAAATATGTAGACCAGCCCGAGGTCGCACTACTCGCCAACGCTAATCTTGGCGGCGATAATTGCCATCGCGGTGCGGTGCTCGGCATATTGCTGGGTGTTGCTAACGCGGTGAGTGTCGATACCCTATATAATGCATTGCTCGATCGGGAACAGATCGATTTGGAGATCGACGCCGCGTTAGGAATAGAATGACTCAGCGCTTGAGCGTCTACCCTCGAGCGCTGGCTAAAACCTGTCGCAATGCAGAGGGGATTCGCCGCCTCGATTCATAGCATGCATAGCTTAAAAGCCTGCTTAACTTAAAAGGAACCTAAGTAAGAATGAAGATCCCAGCCCGCCTGCTTCCCCTTCTCGAAGAAGGGCTCATCGATGAGGTGCTAAGCCGCCTGATGAGCGGCAAAGAGGCCGATGTCTTTGTTGTGCGCTGTGGTGACGATGTGCGCTGCGCAAAGGTCTATAAAGAAGCCGCCAAGCGNAGCTTCAAACAGGCTGTCCTCTATCAAGAGGGGCGTAAATCCCGTAGCAGCCGTCGCTCGCGCGCGATGGAAAAAGGNTCTAAGTTCGGCCGCGCGCAGCAAGAAGAGACTTGGCATAACGCCGAAGTCGACGCGCTCAGAAAGCTAGCCGCTGCCGGTGTTCGTGTCCCCACGCCTTATGCCTGTGTCGACGGCGTTTTGCTTATGGAACTGGTTACCGATGGCGAAGGTGATGTGGCTCCTCGCCTCAGCGAGGTTGTTCTCACCCGCGAGCAGGCTATCGAAGACCACAACGCGTTAATCGGCTATGTAGTAAAAATGCTCTGTGCTGGCATCGTGCATGGCGACCTTTCAGAGTTCAATATTTTGGTCGACGACTACGGTCCCGTAATCATCGACCTGCCTCAGGCTGTCGATGCCGCGGCCAATAACAACGCCGAGTCTATGCTGCTGCGAGACGTGAATAAACTTCGCGACTACTATTCCGAATTCGCCCCCGAATTGGCGACCACAGAGTATGCGAAAGAGATGTGGGCGCTTTTCGAAAGTGGCGATTTAAAGCCCAACACCGTGTTAACCGGCGAGTTCGAAGACGATGGCGAGACTGCCGATGTTGACGCCGTCATGCGNGAAATAGCCGAGGCGATTAAAGANGAGCAAGAGCGNCTTGCGCGTATCGCCGACGCCGAGTCGGACGTTACTTAAGCGTTGCTTTNCCTGCCCCAAGATAACTGCGCAGNCGTGGTGGGAAGTTTTTCTGNACCAGCGCCTGCTGCAATGCCCACTGCCTCTCTGGCGCAACCTCGCGCAAAAATTTNACCTCGCCACTCTCAACCACGGCGATGGGAATACCGTCTTCGAATANCACGCGGTTGTTGAGCAGCTTGGCTAGCTTGCGCCTTGGCAGTATCAGATTGAGCAGATTCAGCGGATCGCTCGCCGCTAGACTGTGGTAGCGAGGCTTTGCTGCCGCAACCTCCTTCGCCATGCTGCGCAAGCCATCGACCGCTTCTTGGAAAGCGAACTGCTCCCCGCCCACGCCGGCAATAAAGCGTCCGCCGCGCACCGTGCCTCGCAGCTCCAACCGCCTGAGCGCTCTTAGCAACACGCGCCAAGGTGGTGCGAGCAATTCGCGCTCTATTATTGAGCGAAACAAAACGCCCCAGCGATTCAGGTAAATCGAGATGAGCCGCTCGAGTTGGTCGTCGTCGAGCACGTCCCAACCGCTGCGAGAATTATTAGGACGACTCGCCCGTGGCTGGCGAATAATCNCCGGTGTCGCCGAGCTGCGCCGCGTGTTNTCAGCCTCNGTTTCGGTTCGAGCCGTGGCCATTGCATCGGTATCTGCTGTGTCAGCTGNCCGAGGCGCGAAGGTTTCCAGCAGACTCCATCGACCCGCTTCNTCGACGCCGAACATCGGCGAGCGTCTGCGCCGTCGGTGCGCGCCCTGCTTTTTTGCGGCGGGGGTGAGCAATGCCCGTAGGCCAGTAAAGCTGTCACTGTTTAGCCGCCCCGCGCCAACCAATTCGGCGAGTCCCTCTTCGAGCTGCGCCTTTAAAAGACCAGAACGAGACTGGATCTGGTCGAAGAAGCTCGCCCCATTGGTTAGCAAGTCAGCCTCGATGCGCTGGGCCGTGTTCGAAAATGTTTTGCCGCTTGGCGCGTCTTGCCCGACTCGCGTTTTGCGCGGGCCTTCATCAGCCTCTTTTAATTGCGCTCTTGCCATTGCCTGCCATATATCCAAATTGGCGCGACTCATAATGGCGATCGGCGTAGTCTTGACCGGCCCCGAACTGCCCTTGTGCAGCGCACGCTGCGATGCGCTCGGCTGCACATAGCGTCCCCAAGTGACCCTGCCGCTAATGCACAAGACGTCTAACCAGTTGGGATCGTAATCAGAGACCCGCGACGGATAAAGGTCGGCTTCCCAGCTTGCCGCAGGCGCCGAAATGCCGTCCAACATCGCAAGAGAGCGTTGGAGCTGGGTCTGGCCATCGAGACTCGNCTCGGCCGAAGAACGCGGCATTTCATCGTCGTCGCGCACGGGCTGCAGGCCATGCTCGTCGAACAAAAACTGCGTATANACTTGAAGNGACACGGGCTTTATNGCCTTGCGGTGTGAGTCGATCGTGTAACGATGGATNCGCTGCAGGAGGCGCCGCTCACACCATTCGACCGGNCCGTCGCCTGCCTGTTCAGCACGCGGCGTAAACTTGCCTTGGAACACGAAACCTTCGACTTCGAGTGCAAGCAGTGCCGCGTCTATTTTTACGCAGGGCAGNGAGACTTCGTCGGCTAACCGCTGCGCTGTAACCGGCCCCAAACCCTCTAAGCGCGAGCGCACNAGATCGCGCAGAGCCTCTTCGGGCTCGAAGCACACACCCTCAAGGAAAGAAGGCGTATCGAATTGCNCGCAGCACTCTGGGAACAGCGCCCTAAATTTTGGNAAGTCTTCNGTNGCGAAGAGAAGCTCCTGGGGATGCTGCACTAGCTGATGAAGCCTTCCTTCGAGTACAAGCCTTTCACGCCATTTCTCGAAGCCATTATCGGCAAACTCAGCGGCGGTGATATAGCCGAGAGTCTGTAGGGCATCGTGAAGTTCTTCGGCGTTATGCACGAGCGGCCAAGCTTCTTCGCGCACGCGCGCGATAGCAGAGGCATCCAGCAGAGAATAGTCGCGCGCCTCGGCAGGGTCGGCCCAGCTTCGATTTCGAATCGCATTCGTTCGCCGCTCCTCGGCTGGCGCGTCATCTAAGAAAGCATAGGGTCGTGCATTAATAATCTCCTGCGCAAACGGCGATGGCTCGCGCAGGTCTTTGGCGATTAGCGTGAGTTCCTCGCGCTCGATCTTACCCACCAGCTCTATCAGCGCGTCGATATCCATCGCCTCGGTGAGGCAGTCGTGAATGGTTTGATCGACGAGCGGGTGTGTCGGCACATCGCGGCGACCGGTGAGATTCTCGGCGCAGGCGATTTGATCGGGGAACACGTGAGCGATTAGGTCTTCGGCGTCCATACGCTGAAACTGAGGTGGCACGCGTTTGCCGCTACGATTGCGTTGAATCGCCAGTGATCGTGTCGCGTTCCAGCGCCAGCGCACCTCAAACATGGGCGAATCGAGCAGTGCCTGCACGAGCACGTCGCGCACCGTTGTAGTCTGAAGATAGCGAAATACTTCGTCGAGCGGAAAGCTATGCACCGACCCCAGCGATATCACGATGCTGTCTTCATTTGCTGCTGCCTGCAGCTCGAAATTGAAAGACTTACAGAAGCGCTTGCGCAACGCGAGACCCCAGCCGCGGTTGATGCGACTCCCAAAGGGCGAATGGATTACGACGTGCATGTCGCCCACTTCATCGAAAAAGCGTTCCATGATTATCGTGTCGCGAGTTGGCATCGCGCCCAGCGCGGCCATTCCTGCGTGCAGGTATTCCACCACTTGCGACGCAGCCGAGTGCGGCAAGCCGACGGCGTTAATACACCATTGCATCGCCGCGTCTGCAGACTCGTCGAGTATTAGGTCGCCTATTTGCTGCCTAAAATTAGACACCGACTGCGACAGCTCGACCGTGCGACCTGGCCCTTCGCCGAACCAGAAAGGCACAGTAGGGTTCATGCCTTGGGCATCTCTCACGCGCACTTTAAGCCCGTCCACCCGCAAAATCTGCCAAGCGTGAGTGCCCAGCGTAAACACATCGCCCGCCATCGAATCGAGCGCGAAGTCCTCGTTTAGGCTGCCGACCACCGTGTCTTCGGGGTCGAGCACAACCTGATAATCGAACATATCTGGAATCGCGCCACCGTTAGTCAGTGCGATAAGATTAGCGCCGCGCCGCGGCCTGAGCCGCCGATTAATCGCGTCGTAGTGTAGATGCGCGCCACGCCGTCCCCGACGGCTGGTGTAGCCATCGGCAACCATGCGCAGCGTCTCTTCAAATTCTTCTTTGGTTAATTCCCTAAATGGGAAAGCCTTGATAACCAGTGCGTAAAGCTCGTCGATACACCAGCTATCCAGAGGCGTCATTGGTTCAGAGGACTCTTTCTCTTGAATCTCTTCAGTCTCTTTAGTCTCTTTAGTCTCCTCAGTCTCCTCAGTCTCTTTTTGGTACACATCGCTCTTCACGCTCGCCGGCTCAGCGTCTGTGCCGCGCAGCCCAGCTCGAGCGGCAGCGAGTGCTGCTTTACGCACCTCCGGTGAGGCGGGTGTTGGGGCTGGCTTTGCGGATGAGCTGAGCTTCGTCGAGCCGCTTGTCCGCATCGCGGCTAGGGCCGTTGCCAGGGGTCGGAATATTTCCTTACTGGGCTGTTTATTAACGGGCTGTTTATTGACGGGCTCATCGCCGGTGGTGCCACCGTCTCGCCCGCGGTCGTGAACCTGCGCCGACACCTCGGCGACTATTTGCTGCGCCAGAATATCGAGCGGCTTTTCGGGCATAACAATGGCGTCAAGCTGGCCTCGGCGAATGCTGTGCACCAGCGCGCTGGCTTCGATAAGGTCGTCACGCGTGAGCGGAAACAAAATGCCCTTCGGCGTGCCATTGATCGAGTGGCCACTACGACCCACTCTCTGCAAAAATGTCGCAATGCTTTTAGGTGAAGAGAATTGCACCACGAGATCGACCGAGCCTACATCGATGCCGAGTTCCATCGACGCCGTCGCAACAAGCACCTTAAGGCTTCCCGCCTTGAGCCGCTGCTCGGCGTTGTGCCGGTGATCTTTGCTCATGCTGCCGTGATGCGAACAGACGACATCGTCGCCGAGGCGCTCGGCAAGCGCGAGCGCAAGCCGCTCGGAGAGCCTGCGCGTGTTCACGAATACCAGCGTCGTATCGTGGCTCTCGATTAGCTCAACGAGACGGCTATAGAGCTCGTCCCACACCTCGTTGCTCATCAGCGCCGAAAGTGGCGACTTAGGCACCTCGATACGGATGTCCAGTTCGCGCCTAAACCCCGAATCGACAATCGCGCAATCTGCCTGCGGCCAGCGCGAGTCCGCACCCTCAACCTCGTCCTCAAACTCAACCTCACCCAGAGAACCCGAGTCGCATTCGGATTGCCCTGTTGCATTGCCCACTAAGTAGTTTGCAACAAGGTCGATTGGTTTCTGCGTTGCCGACAGCCCAATACGCTGGAGCGTCCGACCGCCTTGGTCTTTCGTGTTGCCGCTCGACTGAGAACTTATGAGATGCTGAAGCCGCTCCATCGACAACGCTAAATGCGAGCCTCGCTTGTCGCCCAAAAGCGCATGGATCTCGTCGACAACCAAGCTGCGCACGGTAGACAGCATCGCGCGGCCGCTCGCACTGGTGAGCAGTAAGTAGAAGGACTCGGGAGTGGTAACGAGAATATGCGGCGGCTTTTTCGCCATACGCGCACGCTCACTCGGGGGCGTGTCACCCGTGCGCACGGCGATGCGAATATCAACCGGAGCGAAGCCCTGCAGATGCAGCTGCTCGGCGATGCCATTGAGCGGCTGCTCGAGATTTTTTTGGATATCGTTGCTGAGTGCCTTGAGCGGCGACACATAGAGAATTTGGACGCCTTCACTCAGTTCGCCATTAAGGCCGCGCTGGAGAAGCATGTCGATAGCGGCGTAAAAAGCCGCGAGAGTCTTACCGCTGCCTGTCGGCGCGGCGATCAAAGTATGCCGCCCTGCCCGAATCTGCGGCCAAGCGTCGGCTTGCGCTTTTGTCGCTTGCCCGAAACGTTCCTCGAACCACGCCCGACTAGCGGGGTGAAAATCCGCAAGGCCTGTGCTGTTCTTGGAAGAATCGCTTTTCATGTCTGGGCTCTCATGACACTGCGGCACTGTTTCCTTTTTGGCGTACAGCGCGCTAAGTTTTTGTCTCGCAAATTTTACTGGTTATACATACAGCATACTCGGCTTTTTGCCGTGGTCAAATAATTACGCAAATTTCCCCTTTGGCGATCGCAACACGCTCACTCTGTGTTCAATTTCACCGCTTTCTTGCACCTCACTTCCGTGTAAACTAATGTGAATAATAGAAGCACGGCTCTGAATAGCCGCCAGTGGCCAGAAATAGCCA
>JGI26260J51721_1000855_pt1 | contig 13528 bp, 13 predicted proteins | sample SaaInlV_120m_DNA_4_FD_51721 | JGI IMG/M metagenome (IMG submission 51721)
GATAGATGTCGCAATTGTTAAAAATGTTATCGGTGCTAATGCAGGAGTAGAAAATGTCTTAATGACTTTACCTGGAGTTAACAATAACAATGAATTGAGCACACAATACAATGTTAGAGGTGGTAATTTTGACGAAAATTTGGTGTATGTTAATGGAATAGAGGTATACAGGCCTTTTTTAATTAGATCTGGACAACAAGAAGGTTTGAGTTTTATAAATCCAAACATGGTCCAAAATATCAACTTTTCAGCAGGAGGCTTTCAAGCAAAATATGGCGATAAATTATCTTCTGTTCTGGATATTACGTATCGGAAACCTACAGAACTTTCTACAACACTAGATATCAGCCTTCTTGGAGCCAGTGCAACATTTGAAGCACCTATAATAAAAGAAAAGTTGACTTCTATTAGCAGTTTCAGATACAGAGATAATAGTCTTTTTGTAAATAGTAAACAGATTGAAACTAATTTCAACCCCAAGTTTCTCGATTTTCAAACGTATGTATCCTACGAAGCTTCAAAATATCTAAAAGTCAACTTTTTAGGAAACTTTTCAATCAATAATTACAACTACACCCCTATTTCAAGAAGAACTCGTTTTGGAACAATCGCAGCTCCTCTAGAATTGAATGTTTTTTATAATGGGCAAGAGCAAGACAATTATCTAACGCTTTTCGGTGCTTTATCTTCAGAATATAAAGCAACAGATTTTTTAACACTTACTGCTACAGCCTCAAGATACAATACACAAGAGGAGGAACACTATGATATTGCAGCTGCCTACCGTTTGGGAGAGGTTGATACAAATATTGGTTCTGAAAACTTTGGAAATGTAGACTTCTCTGAAGGGATTGGTTCCCAATTAAATCATGCGAGAAACGATTTAGACGCGTTGATTACAAACATACAAATTAAAGGAAAGTACAAAATTGATAAGAGTCAATTAGATTTTGGAATAAAACTACAAAAAGAAGACATTAGAGATCGAATAAGAGAATGGGAAGTGATAGATTCATTAGGCTTTTCTATCAGACCTCCAAACCATATTGCGAACAATCAACCCTATGAACCTTTTGAGGGGCCCATAATTCCATTCAAAAATATAAGGGTAGAAAATGAGGTCCAAATTAAGCGTGTTTCTGGATATCTTCAATATAATAAACGTTTGTTTTGGAATGAAAATAAGATCTGGTATAACATCGGTGTAAGAGCTCATACTTGGAAGGTAACAGGAAATGGAATTCGTTCCAAAAAACAGACAATTATCAGTCCTCGCGCACAATTTTCAATAAAACCAAATTCAGAAAAAGACCTACTTTATAGAGCTTCTTTTGGGTGGTACTCTCAACCACCCTCTTACAGAGAATTACGAGATGCAAGCGGAAATATAAACCTTGCTTTAAAAGCTCAAAATTCAATTCATTTCGTTACTGGTTTAGAGTACAGTTTTAACCTATGGAGAAGACCATTTAAGCTCACAACAGAGTTCTATTATAAAAACTTAACAAATGTAAACTCGTACACATTAGATAATGTAAGAATTAGATACCGTGCAGATAATAATGCGACTGCCTATGCACACGGATTGGACGTGAGATTAAATGGAGAATTTGTACCAGGAAGTGATAGCTGGGTCAGTTTAGGGTATTTAAAAACAGAAGAAAATATAGACAACAAAGGCGCCATAGCAAGACCCTCTGATCAGCGTATAAAGTTTGGAATTTTATTTCAAGATTACGTCCCTAGTCTTCCCAACTTAAAAGTATATTTAAATCTAGTTTATAATACTGGAGTGCCAGGGGGCTCTCCCTCCTATGCAGATGTATATCAATTTCAAGAACGCTTAAGAGATTACAAAAGAGCAGACCTCGGGGTTTCTTATGTATTTACAGACGCTAATAAGCAATTCAAAACTGGCTGGTTATCAAAATTTAAAGAATTAAGTACTGGTTTAGAGCTTTTTAACATGTTTGATATTCAAAATTCAATTACCAATACTTGGGTAAGAGATGTGTATTCTAAAAATCAATTTGGGATTCCGAATTTTATGACTGGAAGAGTTTTGAATTTTAAGTTAGCCATGAAATTATAGCAAACAAAAAAGCGAGCTAACTTTCATTCACTCGCTCTTGTTCATATACTCTTTTAAGTCTAGACTAAAATCTGTGCAGTGTGTGCTTTTGTTTTTACTTTGGTTATTATATTCTCTATACTCCCATTTTCGTCAATTACAAAAGTAGTTCTGTGAATTCCATCATATTCTTTACCCATAAACTTTTTTGGTCCCCAAACACCAAATGCATTGATTACCACTTTATCTTCATCGGCTAGTAATGGAAATGGAAGTTCATGTTTTAAAACCCAATTTTGCTGTCTTTTTGCAGAATCAGCACTCACACCTAACACATCATATCCTTTGGCTAAAAAGGCTTGATAATGATCTCTTAAGTTGCAAGCTTCCGCTGTACATCCTGGTGTGCTTGCTTTTGGATAGAAAAACAATACCAACTTTTTACCTGTATAGTCAGATAACCTGATCGTATTTCCAACATTGTCTTTGGCTTCAAATTGAGGAGAAGCATCTCCTATTTTTAATGATGTCATGTGTATTAATTTGAAAGTTATTAAGTAGGCAAGTTACAAAGTCTTCAAACAAATCCCTACAACATCTATTAAAAATTACTTTTCAACTTTGTACCTTTGTTATAACAAACTGATCCTATGAATAAAAAAGAAACCGTTCAATTTATAATTGATACACTTCAAAAACTCTATCCGGAAATTCCTATTCCCTTGGATCACAAAGATCCTTATACGCTGTTAATTGCTGTTTTACTCTCCGCTCAGTGTACAGATGTCAGAGTAAATAAAATTACCCCTATTTTGTTTGCTAAAGCAGACAATCCTTTTGACATGATAAAAATGACTGTTGAAGAAATTAAAGCCATTATCAGACCCTGTGGTTTATCCCCTATGAAAAGTAAAGGGATTCATGGATTGTCAAAAATTTTAATAGATACCTACAACGGAGAAGTTCCTCAAAGTTTTGAGGGTTTAGAAGCCTTGCCTGCTGTAGGTCATAAAACAGCAAGTGTTGTGATGAGCCAAGCTTTTGGCGTTCCAGCTTTTCCTGTAGATACGCATATTCACAGGTTGCTCTGGCGTTGGAATTTGACAAACGGAAAAAATGTACAACAAACAGAAAAAGATGCAAAAAGATTATTTCCAATGGAACTGTGGAATGAGTTACACCTCCAAATTATTTGGTATGGTAGAGAGTATTCTCCTGCAAGAGGATGGGATTTAGAAAAAGACAGTATTACAAAAACAATTGGTAGAAAATCTGTTTTGAAAGAATATTACAAGAAAAACAAGAGCTAAAAAAAGCTTCAACCTAGGTTGAAGCTTTTTCCTTACTTAATTCAAATTCAATTCAATGTAGTTTTTTGATTTACTTTTCACAAAAGTTAACGATTTGGAAAAATTAATCAAAAATTGAACTGTTTCTTTTTTTGGTTGCACCTGAATNTCAGGTGACTTTTTTGAGTAAAGTTGCATCATATATTCTATTTAATCACTTGATTTATATTAGAATAACGAAGCCTTTTTTAATTTATTGTTAATTGACTAAAACAATTTTATGTTTCTCTATTAATTTTCTCAAGTTAATCAAAGCATAGCGCATTCTACCGAGAGCAGTATTGATACTAACACCGGTATTTTCACTTATTTCTTTAAAACTCATGTCTCTATACATGCGCATGATCAATACCTCTTTTTGTTCTTCTGGCAATTCATAAACAAGTTCTCTTACATCACTGTAAATTTGTTCTTGTATCATTTTTTTTTCTACATTTAAGCTACCATCACCTATAATAGAAAAAATATCGAAGTCATCTGAATTTTTGAAAGAAGGCATTCTTTTAGATTTTCTAAAATAATCAATAACCAAATTATGGGCTATTCGCATCACCCAAGGTAAGAACTTACCCTCTTCGTTATAACTTCCTTTTTTCAAGGTTCTAATTACTTTGATAAACGTATCCTGAAAAACGTCCTCTGTGACATCTTTATCTTGAACTTTACTATAAATAAAGCGATACAATCTTTGTTGATGTCTTTTGATTAAAATTTCTAGAGAAGATTCTTTACCTTGAATATACTGACTGACTAGAGTACTGTCTAACACTAATTCTTTACTAACCATTACTACTCTTTTTATTGAACAAATAATTGTTCATGTTAATTAATTGAATAATTTAAAAGTAGTTTTTTTGTATATGAAGTATATTTAACTGGTTATAGATACATCAAATATCAATAATATTTTTTTAAACAGCAAATAATTTAACATATTCATCTCTTTTTTTTAATACAATAGTTTAAAAAAACAGTATTTTTATAGCAGATATATTATAGCTACATGAAGATGGATATTTCTGAAGTAAGTCCTAAAAATAACATTATTATTAAAGGGGCTAAACTCCACAATTTAAAGAATATTGACGTTGTTTTACCGAGAAACAAACTGATTGTAATCACGGGACTTTCTGGGTCTGGAAAGTCTTCGTTAGCCTTTGATACCTTGTATGCAGAAGGACAAAGACGCTATGTAGAAAGTTTAAGTTCTTATGCTCGTCAGTTCTTAGGAAAATTACACAAACCAAAAGTAGATTTCATCAAAGGAATTGCTCCAGCAATTGCAATTGAACAAAAAGTAAATGCGACGAACCCCCGATCTACTGTTGGTACCTCTACAGAAATTTACGATTACATCAAACTTTTATATGCCCGAATTGGGACAACCTACTCTCCTATCTCTGGTAAAAAAGTAAAAAAAGATACTGTTTCTGATGTTGTGAATTTCATAAAAGAGTTCGAGGAACAAACAAAACTACTTTTATTAGCGCCAATTTCAATCAATGAAAATCGAGATTTAAAAACACTTTTACAAGTCTTAGAACAACAAGGTTATGCACGTTTAAAATGGAATGAAGAAATATATAGAATTTCAGATTTCCCGCAGGAGAGTTTTAAAAATGAAGGTCTATATTTAGTAGTAGATAGAATCATTACCAAAGATGATGAAGACTTTTACAACCGAGTAGCAGATGCGATTCAAACGGCCTTTTTTGAAGGAAAAGGAAGTTGTTTTATTGAAAATTTAAAAGATCACAAAGTAACTAACTTTAGTAATAAGTTTGATTTAGACGGCATGTCTTTTCTTGTGCCTAATTCACATTTATTTAGTTTTAATAATCCCTACGGAGCTTGCCCAACTTGTGAAGGTTATGGTAATGTTATTGGAATTGATAAAGAATTAGTCATCCCAAATACTGGATTATCAATTTTTGAAGATTGCATTTTTCCATTTAAAACTCCCTCCTATATTCATTATAAAGACGACTTAATTGCTGTTGCGTATCAATTTGATATTCCGATTCATAAACCCTGGTTTGAACTATCTGAAAAACAGAAAGAAATCGTTTGGAATGGTAATTCGTCTTTCAACGGAATCCATCATTTCTTTTCTACCTTAGAAGAAAAAAGTTATAAAATTCAGAACAGAGTAATGCTTTCTCGTTATCGAGGAAAAACAAAATGTACGACTTGTAACGGTAAACGTTTGCGAAAAGAAACTGATTATGTTAAAATTAATGAAAAAACAATTTCAGATTTAGTTACGCTTCCTCTAGATGAATTATCGGTATTTTTTAAAAATATTCAGCTGAATCCATACGAAGCACAAATTGGAAAACGTTTGTTGACAGAAATCACTAACAGGCTCCAATTTTTAACGGATGTTGGTTTGTCTTATTTAACGATCAATCGAACCTCTAACACCCTATCAGGAGGTGAAAGTCAGCGAATAAACCTGGCAACTTCTTTAGGAAGTTCGCTAGTTGGTTCCATGTATATTTTAGACGAACCCAGTATTGGTTTGCATCCAAAAGATACAGAAAGATTGATTAAAGTTTTAAAGGATCTTCGAAATCTAGGCAATACGGTTATTGTGGTAGAACATGATGAGGACATCATGAAAGAAGCAGACTATATTATAGATATTGGTCCAGAAGCAGGTTCGTTTGGAGGGGATGTTGTTGCAGAAGGAAATTTTGATGACATTTTAAAATCCGACTCCTTGACCGCAAAATATTTAAATAAAGAACTGCGTATTGAAGTTCCTCTTAAGCGAAGAAGCTCAAAAAATTCCATTCAAATCGTTGGAGCAAGAGAGCATAATTTACAAAATATCAATGTCACATTTCCTCTAAATTGTTTGACGGTAATTACGGGTGTTTCTGGATCTGGAAAAAGTACATTGGTAAAAAACATATTGTATCCATCAATGCAAAAAAAATTGATTGGATATGGAGATAAAATCGGACAACATACAGAGGTAAAAGGTAGTTTCGAAACGATAAAACACGTAGAGTTTATAAATCAGAACCCTATTGGACGTTCTTCTCGTTCAAACCCGGTTACCTATATAAAAGCATATGACGATATTAGAATGCTGTATGCAAATCAGAAAATTTCAAAAATTAGAAATTTTAAACCGAAACATTTTTCTTTTAATGTAGAAGGCGGTCGCTGTGAGGTATGTAAAGGAGAAGGAGAAGTTACGATTGAAATGCAATTCATGGCTGATGTTCATTTAGAATGTGACGTATGCAACGGAAAGCGTTTTAAAAAAGAGGTATTAGAGGTCAAATTCGATGGAAAATCAATTGATGATATTTTAAATCTAACCATTGATGATGCTATTGAGTTTTTCTCAGAAAATTTAGTTCCAAAAATTGCGAACAAACTGAAACCGCTACAAGATGTTGGTTTGGGCTATGTTCAATTGGGTCAATCTTCCTCAACACTCTCTGGAGGAGAAGCGCAAAGAATTAAACTAGCTTCCTTTTTAGTCAAAGGAAATACAAAAGACAAAGCCTTGTTTATTTTTGATGAACCTACAACAGGATTGCATTTTCATGACATCAAAAAACTATTGGCTTCTTTCAATGCATTGATTGAAAAAGGACATTCAATCATTGTAATTGAACACAATATTGAGCTTATAAAATGCGCAGATTATATTATTGACTTGGGCTTAGAAGGTGGAAAAAATGGAGGAAATCTTATTTTTCAGGGAACTCCAGAGGCATTAATAAAGAATAAAAAGTCATATACGGCTGCATATCTGGCTGAAAAACTGAAGCTATAAAATAAATACCCCTACCCTATCCCTTACATGTCAAAGTATTTCAATGAGCTGAATAACAAACAACTACACAATCATCTTAAATAATTCAAAAAACAAATACTTATTTTCAAACCTCCCTAACAAAAAAATCCTTCTCATAAGAGAAGGATTCTATTTTTGGGTGGAAGACGGGACTCGAACCCGCGACACTCGGTACCACAAACCGATACTCTAACCAACTGAGCTACAACCACCATATAATTGCGGCTGCAAATATAAATATTTTTTCTTTTCTATAGAAAGAAAAAATTAAATTAATTTATCTAAATCTTCTATGGCAACAGAACGTTCTGACGTATAGCCTTCTGCAAATTCTACACCAATTAAGCGTCCTAGATCTCTGGCTCTATACTGAACACTATCTGTAAAATTTTTGCTACTGATAGGTGTTTCTGGCTCCTTACTTGTCGGATCATAAAATTGAGAACGATACGCCATGACTGCTCTTATTTTAACCTCCATAAAACCAGATACATTCACTACAAAATCTGGAGTACTATTTTTCCATTGGATGTAATGATGCACTTGATTTGGCCTCCAATGAACTTGCTGTTTCCCATCTTGTTCTGTTTGAATCTTAGATAAACCACTCAAGAAACAGGCGTCAGAAACTAACTTACTCCCTTTTGGATGGTCTATGTGCCGATCATCTTTGGCGTTACACAATACAATATCGGGTTGATATTTACGGATCATTTTTACAATTTCTAATTGATGTGTTTTATCATTAACAAAAAAAGCATCATCGAAATTCAAATTTTCACGAACGGAGAGTCCTAAAATTTCAGCAGCTTTTAGTGCTTCTTGATCTCTTATTTCTGCAGAACCACGACTACCGAGTTCTCCTCGAGTTAGATCAACAACCCCAACCTTCTTTCCTAAAGAAACCTCCTTTGCAATCGTTGCCCCACAACCCAACTCAACATCGTCAGGATGAGCACCGAATACTAAAATATCTAATTTCATATGTATTGTATATTGTTCACTTGTTTAAACTGTACAGTAAAAGAAATAAAAAATTATTTCCTCTTTGATCTCAAATTCAAAAATAGAAAACAGCAAGTTAATAATTAGATTTTTAACAAAAAAATAAACATCAAGTACTTCCGTAACTCTTTAAAAAATGAAGCTCATTCAACTATATTTGGAACAACAAACNTCCNNGAGTATTCCTAATTTATTNGATCTATTTATTGTTGACAGAATACGTACTAAATTCATAATTCATTGTGCGATCGATTAAAAAAATGAATATCTTCGTTTTATGATAACAGTGTTACTTATTGGAAATGGAAATATAGCTTCTCATTTACATGCTGCTTTTTTAACTGCTGATCACATTGCAGTTACAAAAATAAGTTCGAGAAACTTAGAACATGTTCCCTATGCAGAGATCACAATTATTGCCGTTTCAGATGATGCAATAGCCGAAGTTTCCTCACAAATAAAGAATCCTTTTGTGGTTCATACTTCTGGAGCCTGTGAGATCGGCGAATTGAAAAACACCACACACAAGGGAGTCTTTTATATGTTACAAACCTTTACTANAAATAAAGAAGTCAATTTTAATGAAGTCCCTTTTTGCNTGGAAGCAGAAAATACCGAAAAACAAGAATTATTAGANAAATTGGCTAAGGTCATTGGGAAGAATACCTACTNAGTAAATTCTACACAACGTAAAGCCTTGCATGTGGCTGCTGTNTTTGTAAATAACTTTACGAATCATTTATATTCAACTGGAAATGAGATTTGCAAAAAACAGGGAGTTCCTTTTGAAATATTGCACCCCTTAATCAAAGAAACTGCCTCTAAAGTAACTTCTTTATCTCCCGAAAAAGCCCAAACAGGACCAGCCATTCGAAACGATTTGAAAACAATTAAAAATCATTTAGATTTGCTAAATATACAACAACAACAAATTTATACAATCCTTACAAAATCTATCCAAGATGGACATTAGCTACAAACAATTATTACCTAACATAAATACATTTATTTTTGATGTTGACGGAGTCTTAACCAATGGAATGTTAACAATTATGCCAGATGGTGAATTGGTCAGACACATGAATGTGAAAGACGGGTATGCAATGAAAAATGCCTTGAATAAAGGATATCGAATTTGCATCATTTCTGGAGGAACCAACGAAGGTGTGAGAGATCGATTATCAGCTTTAGGAATTGAAGATATTTACTTAGGAGCTCATGATAAAATTAAACAATACGAAACCCTCTTAAAAAAATACAATTTAAGATCAGAAAACATATTGTATATGGGAGATGATGTACCTGATTACCCTGTAATGAAGCTCGTTGGATTGGCCGCTTGCCCTAACGATGCAGTAAGAGAAATTCAAGAAGTGTCAACATATATTTCCGATAAAAAAGGTGGCGAGGGATGTGTACGGGATGTGATTGAACAAGTGCTACGTGTTCAAGGAAAATGGTCTCAAAACTTTGATGCCAGCTTATAGTCTTAAAGCAGCAGATGTAAATAACTATTTTAAATTGTACTCGTTGTATCTTCATCCAGAAATGTAGAAGTAGTTTTTTGTGAGTTAGTTTTTTTCTTCTAACATCGGAACAAATGCAAAATCGCCTAACTCCTGTTTTTCAAACTCTTTGGGAGAGGTTCGAGTAAAAAGGGTCATTATTTGCGTTTTATCTCCTACAGGTATCAATAAACTTCCTCCTACTTTTAATTGTCCCAAAAGCGCTTTAGGAACAAAAGGAGCACCTGCTGTAACGATAATTTTATCAAAAGGCGCTTGTTCAGGAAGGCCTTTGTACCCATCACCAAAAATAAATTTCTTGGGTTTATATCCTAATTTAGGGAGAAATAATGACGTTTTTTTAAACAACTCTCGTTGTCTTTCTATGGTATATACTTCTGCATTGAGTTCTAATAAGACTGCTGTTTGATAGCCAGAACCCGTACCTATCTCCAAAACCTTATGAAAATTTTTAACGGCTAAGGTTTGCGATTGGAACGCTACAGTATACGGTTGAGAAATAGTTTGATCTGCAGCAATGGGAAATGCTTTGTCTTGATAGGCATGAGACTCAAAACTACTGTCTATAAATAAATGACGAGGAATTTTACGAACTGCATTCAACACATTTTCATCAACAATGCCTTTTTGTTGTAATACCTTAGCTAGCTGATTACGAAGCCCTTGATGTTTGGAAGTGTCTTTCAATTTTATCAATTTTTTGAATTCTAAAAATAGTAATTAATCCCTATAAATAGTCATAAAATTGTATCTTTGTTTTTAGCTGATTTTAAAATCAGAAAACACGAAATCAATGTCTTTACAAAATCAAAAGTGATTTTTTCATCTCATCTTGAAGTGCTCAAGCATCGATAAAAATCAATTTTATTTTACTTTCAAAGACTTAAAATATAGAATATGCTGAAAGTTGGAGTTTTAGGTGCAGGACACCTTGGTAAAATTCATTTACGTCTGTTACAAGAATCTAAAAAGTATGAATTGATAGGTTTTTATGATCCTTCTGAAGAGAATGCAAAAAAAGTAGCTCTTGAGTTTGGGTATACTTCTTTTTCATCTATTGCATCTTTAATAGAGGCTGTTGATGTTGTTGATATTGTCACCCCAACGCTCTCGCATTTTGATTGCGCGAAACAATCTATAGAAAAAGGGCGTCATATATTTATTGAAAAACCAATTACAAAAACAGTTTTAGAAGCAGAAGCTATCAAAACACTGGCAAGTCAATATCACGTTCAAGGACAGGTAGGTCATGTCGAACGTTTTAATCCAAGTTTTACCGCTGTAAAAGAAATGATTGATAATCCAATGTTCATAGAATCTCATCGATTAGCAGAATTCAATCCACGAGGAACAGATGTGCCAGTCGTATTAGATTTAATGATTCATGATATCGATATCATCCTTTCTGTTATTAATTCTAAAGTAAAAACTGTGCATGCAAGTGGAGTTGCTGTTATTTCTGACACACCTGATATTGCCAATGCTAGAATAGAATTTGAAAATGGATGTGTTGCCAACCTGACAGCAAGCAGAATTTCGATGAAAAATATGCGAAAAACTAGATTTTTTCAAAAGGACGCATATATCTCTGTCAATTTTTTAAGCAAAGAATCGGAAGTTGTTAAAATGAAAGAAGTTCCTGAAAATCCGGATGAATTTGCAATGATTTTACAAAATGCAGAAGGCGTAAAAAAACAAATTTACTTTGAAAATCCAGCAATAGAAAATAACAATGCCATTTTAGATGAATTGGAGTCATTTGCAGATGCTATTCAAACCAATAGCACTCCTGTTGTTACTTTAAGTCAAGGTGCAGAAGCATTAAGGGTTGCTCAAATGATTATCGATTGTTTCTAATATAGAAAATCATTGAAAATTTAATACTTAAGATTTAAAATTCTTTTGTAAAACCTAGTAACTATTTTTTAATACACCCTAATAATATGAAAAACATCGCAGTTATAGGAGCGGGAACCATGGGAAATGGGATTGCTCATACTTTTGCACAATTCAATTACAATGTACATTTAATTGATATCTCAGAAGAATCTCTGGAGAGAGGAATGAAGACCATTGTCAAAAATTTAGACCGGATGGTTGCTAAAGAAAAGATTTCTGAAGCTGACAAAAAAAAGACATTACAACAGATTAAAACATTTACATCGATTAAAGAAGGCGCTAAAATTGCCGACCTTGTCATAGAAGCTGCTACTGAAAATGCAGTTTTAAAAACAGGTATTTTTAAAGAATTAGATGCAGTTTGTAGTGAAGAGACTATTTTAGCAAGCAATACCTCTTCCATCTCCATCACTCAAATTGCAGCGGCAACCAACAGACCTGATAAAGTAATCGGAATGCATTTTATGAACCCAGTACCCATCATGAAATTGGTCGAGATTATTAGAGGATACAATACCTCTCATGAAGTAATGGAGACGATCGTAGCTTTGTCTAAAAAAATAAATAAGACTCCCGTAGAAGTCAATGATTATCCTGGTTTTGTAGCAAACAGAATTTTAATGCCAATGATTAATGAGTCCATAGAAACGCTGTACAATGGAGTTGCAGGTGTCAATGAAATAGACCAGGTGCTAAAATTAGGAATGGCGCACCCTATGGGACCCTTGCAATTAGCAGATTTTATTGGGCTGGATGTTTGCTTGTCTATTTTAGAAGTGCTTTATGATGGTTTTAAAAATCCCAAATACGCTCCTTGTCCCCTTTTAGTAAATATGGTAAGAGCAGGAAAATTAGGTGTAAAATCTGGGGAAGGATTTTACGATTATTCACAAAATAAAAAAGCAGAGAAAGTCGCTAAAATGTTTTCTTAGAAACTTTGAAATGGCCGTCATTTGAAACAGATGAATAAAAAAAAATTACTGCTTTTAGTCCTGTTTCTGTCGGTTTATATTGCAAAAGCGCAAAAAGATAATACGAGAATCTTTCAGATTAAAAGAATTGGATTCATGTATAGCAACGCAAAGCAAAATAATTTTATAATAAACGATAAAGACTATTCTTATCAGACAAAAACTTATAAAATTCAAACATTTCACNACTTAGGACGTTGGAAAAATATTGATTTTGAATTGATTGTNCAGCCTCAGATACACTCCATACAGCATCAATTAATCAATGAACAATTTGTACTGCCCTCTGAGGAAAACTATCTAGAAAAAAGGATCGAATTTACAACTCCCAAAAACATGCATTTGTATGCGATAGAATTTGGAGTTGCACTGAAAAAGAAACTTTTAAAAAAAGTAGACATTCTGGCCACTATTGGGTTGGGAATTGCAACAATAACTGAGAGAACAGAACGTCTCGCCAAAGGGTTTACGTTTATCGAAAATGGAGCTCTAGGCATTTCATTTCAAACCTCAAATACAACCTTTTTATACCTAGGTAGTTCCATTGGTCACATTTCTAATTTGAATTTTAAATCTCCAAACAGCGGATACAATGTTTTGGGATATGATATTGGGTTTTCATATCAATTACAATAGGGACTTTGTCCATACCTCTTTAAAATTTAAGAAAAATTTAAGCATACAACTATAGTTTTAATTGATGGTTTTTTATAATTTTATCGAAAATTATGATACTCCATGACCATTACCCAATTAAAATATGTACTATCTGTTGCAGAATATCAAAACTTTACAATCGCTGCTGAGCATAGTTTTGTAACGCAACCTACCTTGAGTATGCAAATACAAAAACTTGAAGAGGCACTGAATATTCAGATTTTTAATCGTTC
>JGI26260J51721_1000870_pt1 | contig 13417 bp, 7 predicted proteins | sample SaaInlV_120m_DNA_4_FD_51721 | JGI IMG/M metagenome (IMG submission 51721)
GTANAAAGCACACTCTTCTATAAAAAGTTCCTTGCTATTTTCTTTAACCAAGTCTTTTACTTTATTTTGAAACACTTTACTACTAACAACTGTTTTAGGTTTTAAAGCTAAGTCTTTTAGTATTTTTGGAAAGCTCTTTGTAGCTTCAAGTAGTTTTGTGTTTCCACCTGCTAGTCCTGAAAATATTCCATCTAAGCTAGCTCTACCATTACCATACATTATAGCTCTAGACATAGCTTCCTCTTCGGGAACACCAGCCTCCATAAGCTGGCTTTTAATATCATTAACTTCGCTAGCAACAGTAGACATATATGAAACAGAACCCATACCTATACCACCTGGAACAGCGGTTTTTAAACCAGCTTTTTTAACTCCTTTTTGAATAGCTTTGGTTGCCCACTTTCCACCTTTTATTAGCCCCACCAAATTAACTAAAGTACCTACTGTACCTTGAGTAATTGATCCAGCTGACCATTCATATTCGTAGTTTGGAACTTTTTTTGCTAATTCATTTACTTCTTTAACCTCATCACTAGTTAAGATACCACCCATAGATACCATTGTATTTATATCTACAATGTCTCCTTCTGGAGTAACTCCTACTTGCAAAGGCTTTCCCTTCCAATTAATAGTAACAGGCTTTAATTTTTCTACAGTTCTTCTCTCAATAGTAGAGGTGTCTGTCGCACCATCAAACCGTCCTACCTCATTAGAAAGCATAGAGTCTAAACGTTCATTTACAGCCCTTAATCCTTCCATTTCAAACCCAGCTAAATTACCTCCTTGTTCTACCCAAGATGGTATAGCTGCAAATATTCCACCAAAAAACTTTATTGCAGAGTCTGCTGCGGGTAACAAAACTGCATCTCCAAACCCACCAGAAACATCTCCGTTTCTCTGGTCTATTATATATTGCTCTCTTCTGTTTTTCTTAGCGTCTTCAGATCCTTCAAGAGCAGGAAATAAACTTATAATATTATACTGTCTTGATATGTTTTTTATTTGTTGAGCTTTTAATTTAGACTGAGTGTTTAGTAACTGCCTTCTTGTTTCTTGGTTGGTTTCAAACAATAATTTGTTCTCAATAACAGACAAGTCATTTTCTATTTCATCCCCCATACTATTAACGTATGCAGATAATTTCTTGAAATTTCTTTTATCGTTTAGGTAATCATTGTCAGAATCTGAGTTTATTAGATCTTGTACTTGTTGGTATACAAAACCATCTTCCTTGGTGTTTTCATCTTCCCAAGCTTGATAATCAGAAACATCTATATCCATTTTAGATAACAGCTCTGGATTTACAGTTTTAGCTTCTTCTATTTCATTGTACTCCTCTGGAGACATTATAAGTTTTTGAAACCAGTTTAAATTCTCGTCTTTAACTTTTGGAGTAGTTCCAACAACGCCTTTTGGTATTGTTCTATTGCCAATTATTTTACCGTCTTCAGTAAAAGATAAGTTAGTATTGTTTTTAGATTTTTGGAATTTTTTTAATAAGTCAACTCTATTAGTTGATACTATTTTTTCTGTATCCTCAACGCCTTCAACAAGTTTAGAAAAATCTGTAGGCTTATTTTTTTTATTATAAAGCTCTTGAGCGGCAATAACAATAGGATCTTTTTCTGTAACGAGACCTTCAATTTCTAAAGGTTTAAATTTTTCATCCACACTAATACCATAAGGATTATCAGCCGCAGCTTTGTTTAGCTTTTCAGCTTTCTCCAGCCTCTCAATCTCTTCGTAAAAAGTTTGTTGTTCTTGAGCAGATAGTTGTGAGAAGGGAACTTCTCCAACCATAATAGAATTTAATTCTGTGTTGTTATTTAACAGACCTCCAGATTCCAATAAGGTATCTGGTGTTTCTTGAATTGGTGTAGTGCCAACCATATTTGCCTCTTCCCCAGTGGAAACGACAGACGGATCTTTTTTTTTTAATGTACCGTCATCAACTAAAGACTGTGAACGGTTTCCATATTTTTTAACAACATCTGATCCTTTTATTTCACTACCATTAGGACTAATATAAAATGCCTCAACATCAAAATCAATTTTAACATCATCTTTTTTATCAGTAGTTTTATCTGTTTGTTTAAAAGTTCCACTATCTAACAACCCTTGAAATCTATCTCCATATTTAGATTTAGCTTCACTCTCCGTAATTACAGACCCATTAGGGGTTTCAAATAATAATTCGTCTTCCATTATTGTATGTTATTATTATTTTTTTATTGGCACTCCAAATTCATCTACCTCAACTCCTTGTGCATTTACAAATATTTCATTTCCTCCTACAGTTGTTTTCTTTCTAGTTCCTGCTGCTCTTCCAGGTAAACCTGTTTTTGTTGCAGAATTTAATGCGGTCTCAACGTTTTGAAGTAATTCTTCATCATTTACATTAACGGCTATTGTTTCAATTACAGTATTTCCTTTTCTTATTTCTATATTATTTCCTTTAGGAACAAAAGTAATATCACCTCCTTGATTAGCATTTTGACCTTTTGCAAGCTCTCTAAATGCACTATCAAGAGAATTTGCCAAAGCATCTACCTCATCATCATCTGGTGAGAAAGTTAAATTATCTGCAATTCCCTTGTAGCCTTCTGAATTTTTCACAAAATCAACAGCAGACACTGCATTATTACCTTCACCTATTGCACTATTTGCAGTAACTTCAGGAATCTCTGTAACATCTACATTCTCTGTACTTGTAACAGACATATCTCTATTGCCCTTTGTATTAAATACACCAGTTGATTTATAGCTTGGGTATTTAGTTTTATAATTTGTTCTTGCTTTTTGAACAGAAGTTTGATCACCGCTACCCTTAAACAATTCGTACATTTTATCTTCGTACTCCTCTTTTGAAACAGGAACATATTGTTCCTCATAACCTGCATCACCCTTTTTCAGCCCTGCTTGTTCATCTTTTTTATACTTAGGATTAGGATTCATTAAGGTTACTACAAATGATTTAAATACACCATTTCCTTTATCTACTTGATAGGTTTGGCTAAGTATCACCTCATCTTCACTTCTGTCAAGTTTTTGTTTGTCAGAAAGTGTTTCGTTAAATTTAAATCCACTCTTAATCATTAAGTTTTCAGTAGCAGCTTTAACCTCTTGATCAGTTCCACCATAACTTTTTTCTACTTGTTTAAACAGATCTACACCTGCATCTTCTTTTTCTTTAGCCCCTATTCTAGAAGCTCTATAAGGGTCATATTGAGCATTTGCTACACCACCTTCTATATCAATTCCTATTTTTCCATCAATTGCTCCTCTTAAAATTCCAGATGCTGCTTCTTTATGTTTGTCTGTTGTCTGAACAACAATACCATCTCCTTCTACTTTTGATCCTATATACTTAGGGGCTTTGACAACATCATAAATTGGTTTTCCATTTTTATATCCAGTTAAAACATTAACTGTTATAGTTTCTTTCATATCAATTATTTTACCATCAACAAATCCTTTTGCGGTTTGTTCAGGGTCTAGTTGATAAAATCCACCTCCGTAATTATCTGTTAAAGAACTTGAAACTGCTCTATTGTTGGGTAGTGTTTTTTCTATAAAAGTATCTTGATACTTAGTAAAACTAGGGTTACGCCTTATATTATCTTCCCTACTACTTCCTCTTATATAACCTGGATGATTTGTAGAAACCTCGTAAGAAGCCATAACATCTTTATTAAAAGTTTTGTCAACAGCGCCTATTATATCTGTTTTCTGCCATCTTGAATTTTGTTTATTCAACAAAGACATTACACTTGTTCCACTAATATCTTTATTTATAACTGGATTGCCATCTGCATCTAGTATTCTTTTCTGAACGCCTGTTTTTGTGTCGTATACCGTTTCATAAACATCAACAATACCCATCCCATCTTCACCAGACCTTACCCTTGTATTATTTAAATCTCCTATAATACTTTGGTATCTTTGAAAAGCAGCTTCGCCTGCTCCAGCAACTGGAGGAATAAAAACCCCCTCTTCATTAGTATAGCCTTCTGCTCTTCTTATTGTTTCTTCTAACTCTTCTCCAGCTACTTTAGCTCTTCCTTTTACAGCTTGCCAAGTTTGTTTTTGATTGTTTTTAAATATATTGTAATCTCTTACGGCAAACTGCCCTCCTAAACCAGAAGTAACTACTTCTTGTTTATTATAAGAGTCTTGTATAAATCCATCTAATTGAGTAAGAGTCCAGTTGGCTAAGGTAGTACTAGTTGGTATATCTCCTAACTTAATGCTTTGCCCTGAAGAACTTTTGTCATCTGTTGCACCTGCTGCTTCTGCTTCTGCTCTTAAAGATCTAAGATCTCTTATATCTGAGGCGCTATCTTCTTTAAACTTTTGACGAGCTTCTCTTTTAGCTTGTACGTCAGCATCAATACCACTAAAAAGCCCCTGAAGACCTGTAGCTAAATCTTGACTCGGCACTCCTTTATTATCTAATAAGCCTTTTTCTAATTTTAATTTGGCAATGTCTAATCTATTACTCATATAATTAGTTTTACTTTTTAAACAATTTACTTATAAAATCTGTAACAGAAACTCCTGCTGCCGCTGCTTTCTTTTGCAAGTCTTCTAATTGTTCTTTTGAAAACAAATCACCTGTTTTTTCTGCTAATTTTCCAACACCAGATTCACTAAAACCTTTACCGTCTGCAATACCTGTAAAAGAAGATAATCCACTTGCTAAATTTTTACCTACACCTCCTAAAGAACTTAAAACCTTTCCAAATCCAGTCTTAGGAGCTGTTCCGTCTTTAATCATTATTTTAGCTTTATCTAAAGCATCTGTTTCAGTTAGGGTAGGATCATCTTTCATAAGCTGTTTAGCAACGCCTCCTTCTTTTGATTTGAAAACAGGAGATAAAGCACTAAAAGCCGCTACCCCTGCGCCAACTAAATCTTGTGTTCCTGATGTTGATAGAGCATTTGCGTTCTTTTCCATTACATCTGCTTCAAGTGATTTCTCTATAGCTCTTTCGTCTTTCAGTCCAGAAACTAATTCACCTTTTCTATTACCCTCTTGAGCAGTTTTCAAATCTAAATTCATTTTTACTTCAGCAATGGTATCTCTAGCTTCTGTTCTGGCTGCGTCTTGTGTTGCTTTTATCTTACCTGATGTAGCAGCTACCCCTCTTTGATCTCCTTCAGCGGCTGCTTCTAATATTGTAGATCCATCTAGCGTTTGTAATTCGTTAGTGGTATCAAATATTTGCATAGGTACTTGAACAGCTTCTAATCTGTTTTGTTCTAAATCTGCAAGAGCCTGTCTTTCTAATTCTAAAGCTTCTTCCTCTAGTCTACCTGCCTCTCTACTTTGGCTTTTTGCAGCGTCAATAGCCGAAAACCCTTTATAAGCCATTGAACCTACTGACAAAACCGCTGATGTTATTGCTGCCATATTATAATATTTTAATCATTTCTTTGTTATATTGACCAGCCTCTAAGTAACCTTCTTCTTTATATACTTTTATAAGACTGTCCGACTTAATTAATGCGTAAGCATACTTACATTTACTTTTCTTTAACACCACCGTTAAAGAACTTATAAGCTTTTTAAGACCTTCTTTTCTTTTAACTTTATCCTTATAGTTAAAGTTAGAGATAATCCAGTCGCACCACCCTACTTTAGAGTTGGTAACATAAACAAATCCTGCGCAAACAGGAATTTCTCCATCATAAACCATATACCCACCCATTCCATTTTCTGGTAAAAAATCTTTAGGTGGAGCATCCCATCTCCAATCTGCCCACCAATTTACTAAAATTTCTTCGTAATCAGTTGAGCTTAATTTTTTTATTGTAAATCCCATTTAAGCAAAGATACAAAATCTATGGATAACTTTTAAAGACCTGACTATTGACAGAAAACAATTCTGTTGCAGTAGTGTTAGAATTTGTTAAAGTAAATTCTAAATAATACCCCAACATACCAAAAGACTCTGCTACTGGGTCTTTCAAGTAAACAATACCATCTCCTCCAGCTGCATTGTTTACAGGATTTAATACCGTAACAATTCTTCTATCTTCAGATATTGATGTTACAGGACCTAACTCAACTAAAGAACCAGCATCAATTTTATATGCTGTTGCGCCTATATTAAGTATGGAGTCAACAGAAAAATTAAATTCAATAGCTAAGGGAGGGGCAGCAACACTTCCAGTTACATTTGCACAAGTACCAACACCTTGAGTTGATCTAAGGTTTAGGTTTTCTTGATTTTGATTATACCTTATAAAACTAAAGTAAGAACCTTCTTTTAAAGAAAAATACCCACTTGCTATACTACCTTGCTGTAAATCAGTTTGAAATGTAGCATCCCAGCTAGAGTCAGATTCAAGTTCTATGGTTTTAAAAACTTTTGTTTGAATTGGTTGATCATTGAATACACTTGTTATCGATGAATCNTATTGAACACCATAATAATTATTTCTAGTAGAATTTGTGTTATGTCTATACATATCTCCGCCTTTAAATGTATAAAGGTATTGATTCATACCCATAATAAAATCAGGGTAATAGCTATAGAATGACGCCCATCCTTGTACGTCTTGACTGTGTGTTAGTGTATAGTTTGGCATATTTTTATTTTAAGGTATTGAACAAGAACTACAAGTACTATAAGGTCCGTTTCCACTATTACCTCCCTCGTCTATTTTAGAGTTTGGAGGAGTTGAAGATATACTTATTATTGTAGCACAAGAAACAGCTCCTGTTGGGGATTGTCTTACCCAAACAACATCTCCAACAGTATATCCATAAGCTAAAAGAATTGTAGCTCCATTTAAATAACCATCTTGTTGATCTAAATAATAGTATACAGAACCACTGTTACAATCTTGAGCTTTCCAAGAGTCAGTTGTACCACAAGGTGAACAAGGATTTTGAGCTGCTAAAACACTAGATGACATTTCTCTGTATATATTACCAGATGTTTCTTTATAAAATCCATCAGGTGCAATTGTTCCTGAAGTATCTGAATATATATTACTAGTAGTAAGTAATGTAGTTCCGTAATCAACATAAAAAGCCCCACTTGATGGTAAATTACAACACACATCTACTGCTGACACAAAGCTAAATGCAAGAGTACGGGCTGTATAACAAGTAGCACAAGTCTGTAAAGAACCAAGAATACTACTACTAATCTGTCTAAATTGACTACCACCTGGCTCACTATAAAATCCATCTGGAGCAACGTTTGTTAAGTTTACATCCGTATAAATATTTGTAGTGTTTGCGAAAGTAGATCCAGTTGGATAATAATATTGTGATGGTGTTTGTGTTAAACAACATAAGTCACTAGAACTACTAGCTGCATAATCTAAAGAATCAAAAGTAAAACAATCAGAACATACACTAGAACTTAATAAAGCTCCAGAAACCTGTTGTCTGTATTGACCACCAGATTGATAATAACCATCAGCAGATTTCGTTGTTAAATTCGCATCATCATAAACCGCAGTCGCAGTTAGAAAACTTACAGAATCAATATATTTATTTACTAAACTCATATTATTTATTATTTATGGACAACATTCGTCATAACTAAAATTAAATGTAAAACTTTGACCTGAACCTCCTGAATAAACTAAATTAGTTACCACGCAAGGACTAGATAAATTATTACCAGTTGTAAGGTAATTTCTCATACCAATAGAACCATAGTTACCATTATTATTGTTTTGAGTATTTCTAAGCTCTAAGGTATTTGCGCCACCTACTACAAAGTTAGGATCAAATCTGTATGTTACCATATTGTTTAAAGGACATACAAAATCTGAACTTGTAATTGTTGCAGAAGTATTTGTAGTCGCAATAAATACAGAACCAACTTGAGAGTTAGCATTTAAGTCTAACGCTCCTATGTAATTATTATTTAAGTAAACATCAAAGTTATCATCTTTAGCTGAATTACTATTACATACCTGGAATACTAAAGTTCTATCTGGACAAACTGGAGCGTCTGTACCACAATCACAACAAGACCCATCAGAACTTGTAGCATTGTAACAAAGTTCAATTGGTGTAGCCACTCTATAATCCCAAACCAAATATAAATAATCATCATTAGATGCGTTAGTATATGTAAAGCTTGATTGATAAGTGTTACTACCTACATTAGTAATTGGTGTTGCAGTATTCAATAAAGGTATTAATGTATTTACATCAGCCTCATCATAGTTTGTGTTCGAAACTAAATACTTTAACTTATCAGACAATGGGTCAAACGGAAATGTATCTCCGCTTAACTGTCTGTTTTGCATAGTAACTGTTGCTCCATTAGGTGGTATTGTACCAAATGAAGAAGGACCAGTTTGAGACTCAAACAAAGAAACACCATCCTCTTCTAAAATAATATTGTCACTTTGATAAGGACTTATTGTAGTTCCATCAGACCACTTATATCTTACACTTGAAGTTAAAGTAGCGTCTCCTGAAGAATTTATTACTATTCTTTTTACTGTTAAATTTTCTGTTTGAGGACACCCTATCTGTAAAGAATAAGTTGCCGCTGTTGGTGTTACAGTAACTTGTGCAGTAGTTGGAAAAGACTGACCTTTATTCCAGGTTACAGTTCCAGAACCGCTAATTGTTTGATTAACAACACTAACACCATTATAATTTACAAGAAGTGTTGCGCTTCCAGAATCAAAATTATAAACACAAGCAATATCACCTATTGTTGAGGTGCAATCTAAATTAAAAGTTACAGCCTCGCTTGAATTGTTTTGTCTAAGTTCATAACCACAACCTCTATCCACAGGAGGAGAAGGCACTGGATCAGTATTGTTTGTTAAAACAAACTCATTCATATAAGGATCATAACCTCCTAGCTTTTGTGTATTAAAGTTTTCTGTAAACAAATCTCTAAACCAGCTGCGCATACCTAAAGAAGATATTACCTGAAGCTTATCAGAATTTACACTTACTCCACCTCTAATATTTATTACAGAGCTTCTTTTTGCATCTGTAAAATACACATCATAACCATAAGACGTAAAACTCTCAGGATTATTACTTATACCATACTCTTCTATTCTAGCTAACTGAGTTCCTAAAACCTCTGGAACAGATGTTATAGCCCCACCAGCAGCAGCATCAGAGAGTAAGTTTTTTCCTACAAGCACGTAAGATATTTTATCTTCCTGTAAAGTAAGTATATCAGTTTGTCTTGAATGTAATTTTCTAATAGGACCGTAAGAACTTTCTAGTGTTTTAAAATTAGATAGCCCTAAATTAAATTCATTAAGCTTATTTATATTAGACTCTTTATTATAGTTTCCACTATATGTTATATCACTAAAACGTAAAGTTTCTTTGTACTGTTCTTCAGATACTGAAGTAACTTTTTCTCCAATAGTAAAACTAGGAGTTGCTAGTGCGTCTAAAACCCTATTTGATTCTACTCCATTTCCAAAAGTAAAGCAATTGCTAAAAGTTAAATTTACTACAGCAGGTAAGCTTACTGTTTGGTCTTGATCAGTGTCATTAGTTCCTGACTGATGATAACCTCCAGATATATTAAACACTTGCTCGTTTTCAAAATAAAGCTCTGTATTCGCATCTTTTGCTTCAGTTTCAAAAACCATAAGAGTAGTTGCTCTTTGAACTACAATCTCTATGTTTCCATAAGAATTTCTTTTATCTGGTGAATTACATTGAGGTGTTCCGTTCTGTCCAACTAAATACATTTTACCATTAGAAGCGTCTGTTTGAAAAGAGTAATAAGACTGCCCTCCACTTGCTAAAGAAGTAAAATAAGGGTATAAAGTACTAGGTTGATTTATATTATTTATAGTACTATCAGATCCAGCTGATTGACCATTTGTTAAATCAACATTGTCTCCTTCAACAAAAGCATACATACTATCATAGTCTTGACTAGCTGTAAATGTTTTATCATATAAGTATTGTCTGCTACCACATCTACTACCTCTTTTATATCTTTGTTCTCTAAGTTTTATTTGAACAATACTACCTGCTGGTATAGTGTATGGAATAAATTCATTCGTAGGTCCTGTTGTATCTGGATTTGGAATAGAAACATCATATCTAACAGAACAATAAGAACCTTTACAACCTTTTTCTCCATAGTTTATAAAAGCATTTTCTGGTGAAGCTGCTGAAAAATTACTTGGTCTAAGTTGCATATAAACCCCTGTTGGCTGACCACAAGTGTCATCAACTAAAGTTCCATCACTATTTCTATCACATAACCAGTTTTCAACTTGACTGCCATAGTCAAGAACTTTTGTGTTAACACATCTTAAAACAGGTCCATTAGTATCTGATTTAACTTTTAAGTTTTCATTTAAAACTACTTTAGTTTTATTGTCTCCTTCTAATTTAAACCATACATTACCCGTTTCTTCTTCTTGAAAAAATATGTTAGAATATACCGTCCTGTATTCATCTTTAGATGGTTTTAAAACAAACTTGTATTTGGTAGCCCAATAAGGAGGGTAACTATTTAAGGTAACTTTTATTGTGTTTTTTGTAATAGAATTATCGCAAGGAACGTATACTGTATTATTTGTATCAACCAAAGCTGTGCTTGCTCTTCCGTAATCATCTTCATACACAATTCCTACTTCATAATCCCTATCACTATGTAAACTGCTTTTAGAAGAGCTTAAACTATATAAAAACTCAGACTGAAGAACTGTAAAATATTCGTACGCAAAAATACCTAAAGGAACAGCAGGAGATACACTTACGTCATACTTTTCATATTTAATAGCTTGAGCTGTTAAAGAAAATGTATTACTCCCTGGTGTAGAGCCTATAGACATTCCTTGGTTTGTTCCCGATAAACCAAAACCTATTTTGTACCAGCTTGTTTTTGGCACTATAGAACAGTTAATTAAATCAGTAATAGATGTTCCGCTTATACATCCTGTTGTACAAAATGGAGGAAAACAAGTTGAGTTTGAAGGTGCTACAAATTCAGATATTGCAGCAATAAAACCTGGTGAACTTACTAAGTCGTGTGCATTTGCAAAATCTTCTTGTAGATTATATAGAAATGTATTTTCAAATTCGTTTAAAGGCTCTGTTCCATCAACATATTCTGAAGCTCCTGAAAATTGTGAGTGACCTAAATTAAAATCTATACCAATTTGAGCGCCTGCTTTTAAATCATATCCAGATATATCGTAACTAGCAGTACCATTTATAATGTTTACTGACCCATCTATAGAGTAGTTAAAATCACTATTAACAGATGAAGTTTGATCAGAGGATAAAGCTTCTGTAACCAAGTCTAATTCATAGTCCAAGTAAACATCTTGACCATCAGAATTAGTTATATTGTATCCATCAACATAGTTTCCATACATAAGCCTGTTACCCATTAGTGTTTGTGCTTGAGCTATTCTAGGAACATTATCAAACAATCTAATCATTTGAGCTTCAGGAAGTACTGTATATATTTTTTGATTTGTAAATTGAAAAGTTTGTTCTACATTATTTAACCACCCTTGATCAAGCTTATTAAATCTTTCTATTACATTTACTGTTGTAAAGTTTGTTGATTTAAATAATAAATCTATTCCTTTAACATTTTTAGTTCCTGTGTTAAATTTAACAATAACACTATTATATACATTTTCCATACCTATATTATCATAGGTAGAATAATTTAATTGAAAAGGACCAGGTGAAAATGATATAGGTGAAAATGGAGACATAGCCGAATACTCGTTATCTTCATATTGGTATCGGTATGCAAAAGAAATCATAATTTCTTTCATATAATTTTCTCCTCCACCTTGTTGAGTTGGTGTTAATGTAGGCGCAAATAATGGAGGCGCAACAATAACCCCTATATCTTGTTCTGTAATTTGATCAACGTCACTTATAGGATATTGATATGTTCTGCTAACATTTATTTTTCTAGGAGGATTTAAATTGTCTGTAAAAAACAATAAACCATCTATAAGATTAACTCCTGTTATTAATTTTTTGTCGTTAAAATTTAAAACACTAGTAGATATTACGTGATAAAAAAGAGAATTATTTTTTGTGTCGTAAGAAACAATCATATCTACAACTCCAGTACTAGAAGTTGTATTAGCTGGATCATTTACAAACCAATACATAGTTTCATTACCTCCATCTTCATAAGCACCTATACACTTTGCTTCAACACTTAGAGCCTGACCTTCATAAGTTAAAGTCGTAAGCCTTGTATTTCCTAAAGAATTTTCTACAGCACCTATTTCTGTGTTTTCCGTAGAACCAAGTCTACAGTTTTGAGCATCAATATATTCACCTTGAGGAACTAATCGTTCATCAACGCTTTTATTCATTCTCCCTTTTATAAAATTTCTTGTAAACTGTGGCATATTATTTCAACCATTTATCTTGACCCCTTAGATTCATTAACAATCTTCCTGGATGTATGTTACTTAATCTTATTTTTGCATTTCTTAACAAAGCTGACTTTTCTTTTTTAGCTCTATTTATAATATACTCTTGCACCCCGTATTTACTTGTTAATATAGCATATTTTATGTATGCATAAATAAAGTCTTCAAATAGTTTATTTAAATTTATTTCAGAATCTACACCATTCTCCATACCATCTGAAACGTATTCCAAAATAACTAGCTTATCTGCTGCTCCCGAACTAAAGTTTATAACTCCTGAAGCTTTGTTAATTTTAAACGTAGGATTTGAATTAGCTGTTTCTGTATTAAGACCATAGCGTTGTCCAACACTGTAATCAAAATACCAAGAACCATCTATATTATAACCCATATTACCGTCTTGGCTACTATTGGAATTTAAATAAAGACTTTTTTTTGATCCAGATATTCTATCCATATCTATAGTAGAGTTTTCTGGCTTTAAAATATTTCCGTATTCGTCAAATAATATTTTACAATCATTTGCTTGTAAATAAGCGTTACTCCAATTAGTTTGAATATTTTCTGTTAATGGCATAAGAACACCATTTTGATATATAGAAATTCTAACCCAATTTACATAATCAGGAGGTAAAACATATCTTAATTGATCACAAACACTTAGCTCTAAAACTTTTATTTCCTTCATAGCATCGTAGTTCAATTCTTGAATACCTCGCTTTGCGTGAAATAAAATATTATATTTTTCTACATTGTTTATCAACTTATCATTACCAACATACATCAGCATAAAGTTATTTACTATATCGTCTAACGATACAAATTGGTATGACCCCCAGTTTGAATTCGTAGGATTAACCCCTCCGTTTTCATAATATTGATAGTCTGTTATATATGCCATTTCTTATGATTGTTGTTGATTATCTTCTTGTTCTTGAATATTTCCAAAAGTAGCTATATCATTTTCTCTTATTGATACACCTGCATATTGCAATATCTTATTCACTAAATTAGGTTCATCAGAATCAGG
>JGI26260J51721_1000878_pt1 | contig 13348 bp, 17 predicted proteins | sample SaaInlV_120m_DNA_4_FD_51721 | JGI IMG/M metagenome (IMG submission 51721)
CTTCAACAGAAGTAACTTCGGGTAATTGTGATATTAATTTATTACTCATAATTTTTAAATTGTTCTACAATAGTCTGAATAACTACTGTTGTTAGGTAAATGATTTAGATTTCTTTGAATTTTATAAGCCTCTTGTTGAGCGTAATCAGGTCCACTATTACTATCTTGAGTTGCCATAAAACAATTATTAACTCGTTCTATTCTCTCTGCCTCTATTTCAGCATCAATAATCGCTTGTTCTTCTGCTGTCAAAGGTGGTGGAATGTATGGTGGAACACCCTCAATCCCTATTTTACCAAAATTTTCTTGTAATATTGACAATCCTTTTTCAGTTAATAAATGAGGAAACCCATATACATTACCTATCCCTTGTGCTTGTAGTGATCCGTCGCAACAATCAATGTGGTAAGTGTTATCTTCACACAAACAACCTCGCCTTGAATTTTTAGGACTTGTTCTACTTGGGGTTTTAAAAGTTCTATAAGGCATAATTATTGTTTTACATCATTTAGAATGTCAATTATTTCGGATAATACGTCAGCATCTTTATTATCTTTTGTTTTTTTAGGGTTTACCTTGTCGGCAAAGTAGCCTTCTATTGAAAAACCTTTGACTTTTCCCGTTTTTACATAATCATTCCATATTTGGTCATTGTCCACTTTGATGCTTCCAACCCAAGTACCTAATGGTAAGTCCATTCCAAACATATTAGATTTGTCATTTCCCTTGTCCTCAACAATCCAACTCTCAACTAATGTCAATCCATTAATGTCCATCTCGTGTTCCAATGTCGCATTTTGTTGCATTCCTTGTTTTAAATACAATTGAGATGCCTTTCTAACGGTTTCCCTGCTGAAATAAATATAATATTCTTGATCACCATTTTTTCTATAAATAGGTTTATTAGGTATCAATATTGGTCCAATTAATATTTTTTTGTCTGTATCTTGTTTCTCAAATTTAAATGATTGAGATTTAAGGGCAACAAAATCTTCTTCAATTGCAGGATATTCCACAACACTAATTGCTTCAACAAAATTGTCTTGGTTTTCGTCTAATATCAATTCTATAATTTCCATATCTTTATAACGTATTTTTTTTATAAACTTGCGTTTTCTACTATGTTTCTGTCCATTGATTGTGCAGTACTAACGTCATTCGAGACTACATATGCTTGGACGGGTTGTTGTGATTGACCACCAATAGCATCTGCCAATTGATCTGTTCCACTTGCACCAACTATATTAAATGCAGGAGGGGTACTTACATTTGCAGAGCCACCCCCACCACCACCAACACTTGGCGCTTTCCCACCACTTGCTGATTTTTTATTTCCTTTTAAATCACTAATTGCCTTTACAGCACCTGCCACCGATCCTGCAATTGATAAACCTGCTGTTACGTTGTTGATCGCTACAAATGGCATTCCTGCTGTCAATGGTGTTGCGGCAACTGCTTTGGCATTAGCAACTGCTGTATTTGATATAATTTTAGATATAGCACTTACTTGTTCAGTAACTATCCCTGCAATCGCCAACGCTTTACTTTCCTTGCCAAATGCACTAAATATTTTTTGCATATTACCAATAGCACTACCAACTTGACCAATTTGAGCTTGTCTGTTTTCTTCCTCTGCTTGAATACTTGCGATCTGATCATCAAGTTTCTTTTTGTCTAATTTGGCTTGTTCCTCTACCGACTTTGCTTTTATGGCATCATCTTCCTCTGCAAATTGTTTTCGCATTTCTAATAACCTTTCTTTTCTTGATAATTCAAGTTCGTCGGTGTTTAGGTTGTTGGCTTCTGCTTGTTCAATTAATGCGTCATATTTTTCCTGCTCTTTTTGTAATTGCAGTTTTCTTTTTTCATCAATTGTATTTGCTTCTGCTTCGGCAATTTGTTTCTGTAAATTTATTTTTTCTTGTGCAAGTCTATTTTCCTCTGCAGTGTTTTCTCGAGTTAATGCTGTTTGTCTTGCAGTCAATGCCCTCTTTTTAGAAAACCTTTGTGTTTCTAATCCTATAAGTTCTGCTTCAAGTTGTGCAAGTGCGAGTTTGTCCTCTGTTGTTGATTTACCTAACGCATTTTCTTCTTTTTTCGCATCACGCAATAATTTTACTCTCGCAATTTCTTTGGCAGTTATTTCATCATCAAGTTTGGCTGCTTTTTTTATAAACTCAATCCTTTCCTCTGCACTAAACTTTTCCCGATCCTCTGCTTGTTCTCTTAATTTTGCTATTTCTCGATTTGCTTTTGCCCGATCAACAAGTAATTTCCTTTCTATTTTTTCTGCCTTTGCTCGTCTGTCTGCTATATTACCTGCTTGTTTGGCTTCCTTTGCAGTTTCTTTTGCAAATTCTACAACTGCATCTTTTGTTTTATTAATGGTGTTTTTTACCCCCGTCATACTATCAACGAAAGAACTACCTGCTTTTTTTGCATCTTTAAATGCACCACTAAAATCTCCACTAAATACCTTTTTTATTGCTCTGCCTAAAAAACCAAAAGTGTCTATTAATGAAGTTATTCTATTTGTAATATTTTCTTTTAATGCTGTTTTGAAATTTTCAAATGCTTCTTGTGGGTTTTCGAAAGCACTTATAATTGTTTCTCCTAAACTTGCGAACACATCTAAAACTTGATCAACCACAGCACCAATTGTTGCCATAATCTTTTTAAATTTCTTTTGTCCTTCTTCTGATCGTTTAAATGCTTGAACTACTGCTAAAATACCAATTGCCAATGCACCAATACCACTACCAATAATTGCAATTTTTAATAAATTGAAACCTTTTGTAGCACCTTTTAGTGTTTTAACTAAACCACCTACTTGACTAAATAGACCACCCGTTGCTTTGTCAGCAATTTTGGTTTGTGCAGAATAATCTGCTTGTCCTTTAGTTGCATTTTTAACTACTTCATTTGCTTTACCCCTTGCTTTAGTTAGGTCTTTAACTGCAAATTTTTGTTCTTTAATAAGTTCTTTTTGTTTGGCAATCTCATCACGAAGTTTTTTCTGTTGTGCAAGATTATTTTTAGGGACTGCTTTAAGTTGTTTTTCCAACTCAAACAATTCCTTTTCCCAATCATCTGTAAGGTCTTTAGCTTCTTTTAATTCTTTATTTAAAAATTCAAGTTGCTTTTGTGCATCGCCTAAATTGAGGTCTACATTTATTGTTTTTTCAATTGCCATAATTCTTTCAATTCTTTATAACCCTCTTTTATTGTGGTTGGTAATTTGTTTTTTCCTCTTGCTATCGCAACATATTCGCTATCACTTTTAAAATCAAATTTTAAAGCACTTATTATATCTCCAATCATTTCAAACAAGTTTTTTTACCCATAGTTTTCACTAAATCGTAATATTTGGAATTAGATTTCTTTCTGTCTATATCTATATTAACGAAATATGGTAGTTTATTTGTAAAATTTTGTTTCATAAATAAATCTTTATTTTGTTTGGTTACTCCTGCATTGTGATAAATTAAATTTTTATGCCATTTTGATATTGGACAAGTTGCCCAAGTAAAATCTAATATTTTATCTGTTCTTGTTTCGTGTCCTAATTTCCAAGCAGTAAATAAAAGCGCCCACATATCAGCACACCAAATTTGTAGTGTGTGGTGTTTTGGATCATCTTTTACTTTTTGTTTATTTAACTCGGTCAATTGAGTAAATAATTCTTCACTTAAAATATAAACCTTTTGCCAAAAAACCCAATCTACATTCTTCATTATTGTTTGAGCACCACCACAATTCAACATATTTTTCTTAAATAAATTTTCATCTATTTCTGCTATGTCTAACATTTTTTCCAAAACATCATCACCCTTAGATTTGACGTATTTATAATTTAAATAGTCATTAGTATTTGATTGATACCAAATCTCATCTTTTTTAAAAATATTTAGTTCGGGTTTCCTTGTAAATACAATATCGCAATCGTGATAAAAAATAGTTTTAAATTTCAATTGCCAATTTTTTTGGAAATACTTCATTAAAATAAATGGTCTTATAGATGAAATATATTCAGTTCTTGGTCTAATATCCTTTATAAAACCAAAATTTACGTCATTGTATTTTATTTTTAATTTTAAAAATTCTCTGCTTACATTGTTTCCTTTATATCCTACTACAATATGTATTTTATCTTGATCAATTTTTTTCTCAATAAAATTTTCCAACATAACCTCTACTTGCCAAGCAAAATATAAACTATCGGGTTGTGCGCTTAAATATATCATATTAATTTAAAGTTGGTGCAGGTGTAAACAATTCAAAACTTCCATTTGCATAAGCAGGAGGGTTTTGTGGGTGTGTAGTCATTTCTAATTGTATTGTAATTTGATAAACTCCCTCGTCTCCGTTTGCTGTGTCTAATATTATTTCTTTTTCCTTTGTATCTACTGATCCAAATCCACCATATGGTCCACTCACTTCAAAACTTGATTGTTCAAATACAACTCCATTTTTTAATAAAGTATAACTTAATCTTGCCCAACCAAAACCCGTTGATCCAACTATAACCCCGTCACTATGCAATCTTAATTTACAAAATTGAGCACCACTAATAACTTCAAATGATCTTGTTTCGGTTTGTAATTGACTTGTAACATTAAAGAAATCAGCATTAGAATTAGCAATTACGGGATAATCATAACAAACAACACTCATAGAAGCGTTACCATTATATGGATCACATTCAGATGGGTTTTGAATAAGACTTAAATTCCAAAAATAACTTTTAATAGCACCTCCTAATGTTTCTCCTGCCATATAATAAGTATATTCCTTATACCCATTGTTACCGATATTACCGCCCGATATATTATCGTATGAAGCTGCAAAACCCGAAGTTGATTGTGGTACGGGAAAATTGTTTGGATTGCTATGTCCTAAAACTAAAACTGTTGAAGCTCCTCTTGTCATAATAAAATCTCCGTAAGCTATATTACAACTTGGACTTTCATCGCCTACACCAATGTCTATTGTCATTCTTGCGAATTTATTTGGGTACAAATCAAAACCTCCACTATCAAATCTTTCATCTGCATTCCAAAAAACGAAACCGTCTATTGATCCCGTTATACAAGTGGTAGTGGTTGGTGGTACAGTTGTAGTGGTTATTCCAAGACAATCATTACAATCTGCATAACCCGTAGTATCAAAATAATAATTAGGTGTCTGCAACGTTGAGTTCGCAATAATAGTGGCACAAGTTTCTACACCATTCAAATCAAAAGATATTATCTCGGTAATTTCAGCAGTCGTATAAGACCAAACGAAATATTTAGTTTGATCAACACAATCTTCTGCTAAATAATAATATTTTGGTGGCTCTGTTGTAGTTGTTGTCGTAATGTTTCCTTGACAAGTAACACAATCAATAAATTCTTGATCAATTGTAACTGTTCCTTGAGCGCCCGTTGGTGCTAAAACTTCCCAACACCCACCAACTTCATTTAATGAAACAATTTGTCCAATTGTTAATTCAGAATTACTTTGCAAAGGTATTGGGTTACCCGTTTGGTTACAATTAGCATCTAACTCTATTATCCTATAATTAAATGTAGGTGGTAACGTGGTTGTAGTTGTACTTGTGGTCGTTGTTGTGGTTGTTGTGGTTGTCGTTGTAGTCGTAGTCGTTACGGGTATCGCATTATTAATATCTAAATCAAAAAGATTTATAAGTTCAATTGATGCTTGTCCCGTTTGCAAATTAGCATTTATAGAATTTATATGGTATTCTCGATCACGAACTAAAATTTTGTCCATTAGACCAAATTGTAAAAGAAATTTAAGAGGTAATTGTGCTTTAAATTTAAATAACCTATTTCTTGGATCAAATACTGACCTAATATAATTAATATAAAATTTTTGGAATAGGCTGTTATTTACACCATTATAATCTGTAAACGTAAAACTATTAACTTCTGATCCAAAATTAATATTAAATGGTGGTGCTACTGCACTTGTTCCCATTTCATTTGCATTACTTGGCATCATAACAGTACTTAAAGAATAATTAGTACCGGGTACAATTGGGTCTCCTTCGGGTGGTCTAAAGGTATCAACGAAATTTATTTTATTATTGGTAATGTCCTCTTGATGAACATAAAATAGCATAGGAGAACCAAAAGCAGGGTCAAGGTCATCTGTAATATAACTTCCGTGCTGTATGTTAGTAAAACCACCCGTTGATGCACCACTTAATCTCTCAAATAGCATATTTTCAAATGGTAATTCTATATTGTATTTTTGTTCCTTTGTTGCTGTTGCCGAGTATTTTAAATGTCCATATTTTCGGTTGTTTATCTCGCCAAATTCAGTTGCCAATATTGATTTACTTGGTTTGTATTTAAATTCAATATCGGTAAAAGGTAATGCTTCATTAACTTGGTGATCACTTGAATTTACTAAATCAGTAAGGTCAAATGTTTGGGTGCTTGACGCATAAAATTCATCTAATGGCAAAACGATTATCTCGTCTGTAATATCATCTACATAAGCAGTTAAATTAAACATTTTAAATAAACCCGTAAGAAAATCTATAACCTTAATTTTTGGCACTTGTTGTGTGGGCACAAAATCAGACAATAAATCTATGTTTGTTTGGATAGAGGTAAAATTTGAATTATAATTTCTTGTAATACCAAATTGATCTTCTTTTTGCCATTGAATACCAATTACTTGTTGAAACTCAAAATCATTTAACGAGGAACAAACTCCATAAATACTAAAAGCGTCAAAGAGAGGTTGAAAGGTATAATCCGAAGTGCCAAAATTAGCAAATTTCACACTTATGGTTTGTGTACCTTGTACATTTACAACTTCAGATAAAGTTGTTAATTGATTAAAATCGTCTACTATACTTAAATTATAATTAGTGTTAGTGAAATTACCACTTGGTATTATTGTAACACTAAAAATAACTTCTTCTGTATTTTGTAAAGGTGCCCAAAATAAATTACCCGTACTATAATCCCAATTCCCATTTGCCCATTGACCCGTTGGGTTTTGAATTTCAGCACAAGAGCCACCAAGTTGATTAGAACAAGTTTCAGAGAAACCCGTCAATTCTCTCCTACCCGGTCCTATTGCTTTTCCTTTTCTTCTATGACACCATAAATATAAATTTTCTATCGCAGGATTGGTTAAAGTAAAAAAATCATTACTAAATACTATGTTTTTTCTAAAACCATTTGCAATGTTATACCTTTCTTCTATTGCCTTTAAAATAACGGGTACTTTAATAGCATATTTTACATCTTCGGGAAATACACCTCTACTATCAACTGTTGGATCTGTACCAATACTATTCCAAGCTATGTTTACAGGGTTGTCTAAATATTGAGTGTTATTAAAAATAAACCTTTGAGTGTGACTAACTAAAGGAATACAAGTTGCTCGAGTATAACTTACTCCGTCTATTACAAATGAATTTCCTTGTCTTAAAGCTGTTAGTGCGCCCGTAAAACTTGAAGTGCTACTAAAATTATCTAACCAAGCGAGGTTATCAAGTTGTTCCTCTCTTAAAAATGTTTTTAAATTTACAGTGTTCCCCGTAAAAGTAATGCTATAAAATTCGGGTAATCCGTTTTTAAGTTTAACATCATTTAATTTAATTACACCACTCCTAAATGGTTGATAGTTTAGTTCTATTAACGCATCGGGTTTAAAATTAGAATTAAAACCATTTATATCGGGATTATACCAATGCTTAAATAATTCATTGTTTTTTTTTGAAGCAGGTAATGTAAAAGGTTTAGTAAAATCAGTAAATATTTTTTCTATATTTCTAACATCTTGAATTTTTGCAGTAAGGTTTACTATTTCATCATCGAATAAATCTACTTTAACAAATTTATCCCCTGCATTTAATCCCTCTTTTATGTATAGGATAAGTTCTTGCATTTATCTAATATTATTTATTTGATCAAAAGCAAACTCAAAATTAAGATCATAATTAATTAGTTTCTCGTTCAAATGAGTTTTGTATTTAAAAGATTTGTCAGATAAATATACGGGACTTATTTCTGCCATTCCGTTTGTAAGCCAAATTTGTTCTGATAAAAATAATTCTTCAAAAGCAGGATTAAGGCATTCTCCAACATAACCACTATTTAAAGTAATTGATTTGTTACCTTGTTTTAATATTGTGCGTTTTTGGTGTTCTGTCGTATCATAATTAAAAGTACTTTCGGTTAATAAATTCCTTTGAAACGTGGTGTCTTTAGTTTTTAGTTGTTGTTTGCTGTTTTTAAACATATAAAGGTCTTGGATAGCACCAAATTTATTTACAAAACTTAACTTAAATACCTCATATTTACACTCCGTAATCCTATCAATTGTTATAGTGGATATTTGTAATGGATCATTACTTTCAACCACAATGGTATCTATAGAACCATAATCTATTGCATCGAAAAAAGCATCAACACAACTATTTCTTATAACTGATCCACCCCTAATATTTTCCACTCTTGTGTAGTAATCTTGTTGATCAACACCATAACAAATTTCTTTAATTGCGTGAGAGCTTGTATCATTATAAGTTATTCCTACATTTGCAACTAATACCCCATTATCGTAAAATTTAACAGAATTGGTATTAAACCCATTTATTGGTACGCAAGTTTTAGTGTTTGTTGGTATTTGTAAACATCTGTTACTGATTAGCAAATGTTCTAAAGTCGGTAAATAATTCATTCCGTCTTTAAATTCAGTATATCCGTCTGATGCTATTTGCGTTTCGCCTAAACTATAAAGAGCAGTTCCATTTACATCAAAAACTGTATAGTCATATCTTGTCCAAATTGCATAATCCTCTGTATAAGTTCCACTAAATTTTAATTTCAGATAATCCCTTGTTAGTGCACTTATTTCAAAAATAACAAAATCTTGGTTGTCTACACAAAATTTGGTTAAGTTGTAATTGTAAGTGGCAGGTGGACTTGTTTCTGCACCTTGCCAAAATCTTAAACCAATTGCAACATAATGAGCATTGGTTGTTGGCAAAGTTTTTATGTAATATGGACTTCTTAATTTTATTGTTGTATCACTCATAACTATCGTAAGTTTTCTTCTAAATCTTGGGAATAAGCCACCATAAGATCGAGTTCAAATTGTGGGGTAAAATATTTATTATATGCTTTGGTAAAAAACATTGTTGGTTTAAGTCCTTGATGAAAAATACTTTTAGCAATCGCAAAATTAATTCCTTTTCTTGATAAAAACCTACCTTTACTATCTCTTGGTGCTATTCCTTTTCTAACCGACCATTTATCCAATTTACTTGGTGGTGGCATTTTTGTTTTATAGGAATATGGACTATTTGGTGCTCTTTGCTCTCCTTGTTTGTCGGGATTGTTTTTATATATTCCACTTGGATCAGCACCTTTAACACCTTTATCTACAAAATCATAATAATCTGCCATTTCGATACTAAAACTCAAATTGTCATTTACTATGGTTGTTTCTGTTGCTACAATACTTTCACTTAAAGTTCCCGAAGCATTATGATTTTCTAAATTCTTTTTCATTTGAACAACCAACTCATTTTTAAATTGAGTGATCATTGCTAAAGTTCTCGGATATGTGTTTTTTTTTGCCATTAGTTAGGGGAACAAATATCAAGATTATTGTTTACAAAAATATTGGCAGTATAAGACCACCCTGCTAATCTGTTTTCAAATCTATCGAAAAATGGCTCACAGCTTCCTGCGTTTTGTATTTCAAAAGCACCATTGTGCAGACTTCCTCTGTATAAAAATTCGTTTAATTTATTTAAGACCGTAAGTGTATTATTTAAAACAAAATGCTCATTGTCATTACCCATTAGTAATGGATCATTTATTAAATCGTTGTCTGTTTTGAACTCATTTACTATATCCATTGCCATTATAGTAACATTGTAATTTAGCACACCACTATCTCCACCCATATTCACAGAATTTATTATAATGTGGACTAAAGGAAAAATAGTGCGTTTATTTAAATCAATTTCGTTAATATCCCCCGTTGTAACAGTATTAACGTAAACCATATTTTTAAGTGAAGTTTCTAAGGTGGTAATTAACCTTAAATAATTTATAGCACCTGCGTTCTCTTGTTGATCAAAATTTGGCATTTATTTAAATTTTTGTTTTATTAATTTGCTTTCTGTTATAGCTTTATCCTTTTTAAATGCTAACATAGTTAAACACTCATTCATTCCTAATTTAGTGATACTTTTAAATCGTCTAATATCTCCTTTAGCGAGTGAGTATATTGACTGATACCAACCCCATTTTGTTCCAAAGCCTTGCCTAATTCCGTGTTGTTGTCCGTCGTTGCTAAATAAGTCATCATATCTTTCGAACAATCGATCCCTAAATGATAAAAAAAAACTATTGATCCAAATACTGCACTCAATGGCATCTGTTTCATTATATCGTGATAATTATCCCCTCGATAATCCTCTATGAGATATTTATGCCCTTTTTTTGCTGTTATAGGTCGATATAAAACTGCCATTGCCACATTCATTTGATCCCATTTACCAATATAGGTATCTAAATCAACGTATTCACCAAAAGTCATATCCTCAAGTGAAGGTATAAACCCAAATTCTTGATCACCCATTTTAAAGGTATGCACCAATTGTGGTGTTTTTTCTAATGCTGTGTAAATTGTAGAAACTATTTCATCTACGTCCATAACCCTCATATTGTGCAACTCAATAAAAGGAATATTACAAAATATCTCAATTATTTTCGCCTTAAAAAAGTGCGTTTGCGTTGCGTTTTCGTCATTGGCTTCTATCAATTTAAGGTATTTTTGATATTGCTCTAATGTAATATCTGCCAATTCGGTTGGTATAGTGATTTTCATATCCATACTTAAATAACGTAATTTTAAATTTATTTTTAATTAAAGGAAATTTATTTTGCCTTTATAACTTAATTCTTTAATATATTGGTGTTCTAATTTAGGTTGATGCACCGATCCTCTCGGCTCATTATCTCCGTAATGGTGATTAAATTGGTCTAAATGCCAATCAAAACCTATTAGGTCTAAACTATCATATTGTTTTAGTAAAATATGTATTGCTAATAACCCCGTACTAAATGCCATATGTGGATATGCAGGTAATTTCTTTTTTAACTCTAAACAATCCTTTCTTTTTATTGTTTTAATAGTAGGGTGGTGTTCTTTTATAGTCGCATAACAAGGCACTTTTGATTTGTCCCATTCCCACGAATGGAAATATACTTGATCATAACTTAATTGAGATTTTACTCGGTTGCAATTACAAGTAAACCAAATATCAGTTTTAGTACCAACATCATTCTCAAACCCCGTTATTTTGAAATTATTAAACCTAACCACTTTGTCATAACCATTAATGGCTCTACCCTTGTTTTGATCAAGAATAGAACCACCATTGCCTATCAGTATTATTTTGCTTTTCACTTATAATCTTTAATTAGTTTTTTACCTAATTTGTGCCAAACTTCTCGTTGATGATTTTCTTCGTGTTCCAATTCCATATGCACCATTGCTATGATACTTGGTAAATCAGAATATAACTCACGAACAGCGAATGTAAGTGTAGTTCCGTCTTGTGTTCTAAGGTTTACCTCCCCATTTTGACCACCCCATAATTCGGTGGTATATTGAATGTATAATTCTTTAGATTTTCCCATTATTAGTTTAAGTTTTTAAGTTTGTAGATACCATTGTCAATTTTTTGCTGTGTTTGTTTAGTTGTTTCACATAAAAATTGGTTACGATATTTTGAAGTTGTTTTACTATAATCCCAATAATATTCGTCTAAATATGTTTTACCATTTTTGTGTTTATGAACGATAATTGAGTTGTAAGATTGGAAATAGACACCATTATTGGCGTATATTAAAAATTGGTTAGCAATTGAATTGCCTTTGTCGGAAACTAATTGTTCGCATTTTGTCATTTGGTAGTAATTTAATTGTTATTAATTATTAATGAGATAAATTTATTAAAAATTTTTGACAAAGTCAACTATTCTAACAACTTATCTGAGATTAATCCTGCAAAACTTTGAGCAATGATTTGTTCTTTGTCTAATTGATCATTTGAAATAATACGTCCACAAAGTGGTATGCATTCAGTTTGAACGATAGTTCCTGCACGTAAGAAATGCTTTTTGATTTGCACATTGTTTGGTAAAATTGTATCTGCTCTACCATAATAACCCATTACATCTCGATCGGGTTTTTCTAATGGTATTGATCCTATAAATTTTTTATTNAANTAAACGTCGAGTTGATATCCTACGTTCTTAAATGGGTGTGAGTGATTTTNCATTATTGTATGTGGATTATAGTTGATGCAATTCTATCTCGGTAATCGTACATAGATTTCCATTCATTTGCTTCGGTTGATTTTATATTTTTTTGCATTTTATAATCTTCCCAACCATTTAAAAAATGATCAAGAAATTTTAATTCTGCTTTGAGTGATTGTAGTTGATTTTTCATATTAAATAAAATTTTTAAATTTTTCAAGGTTAGAATTGAATGTGTTTCTGTTTTTTAATTCCTTTTTGATATTACACAACATTATGTGGTTATCAGTAGTAAAACATTCGTTTAATAGTAAAAAATATGTTTTGTTTAATTTTAATAAATCGCTGTAAGATAATTTAGATAAATCGTTCATTTTGGTATTTTTTTTATTGTTTAACATTATGTAAATATACAAAAGTTCTATGTTATCAACAAAAGTTAATTAATCTATTCCCAAGTTTCTGCAACTAAATTTTCAATATCTTCCAATTGATCACTTGATAATAAATCGTAAATTTCAGTGCTTTCAATCCAAATGTTTTCAATCTCAAATTGATCGGGACTACCTGCATAATCGTGGGTTTGTGCTTCGCCTTTAGAATATGAGTATTGAACTGATATTTCTATTTCGTGATATTTATCGTGGGTTTGTGCTTCGCCTTTAGAATATGAGTATTGAACTGATATTTCTATTTCGTGATATTTTATTGTAGTTTCATATTGTTTCCACATAATATTATTTTTTAATTTATATTGATTTTAAAATTTCTAAACAAAGTTGGTTTGGTATTTTACTTCTATTATAATTGCCTTTCATTCCTTGCGTTCCCGTTCGGCTTCCTCTTGGTGCAGGTTCGTGATGACAATTTTTATTACCATTAAAACATTGGGGTTTTGGTTGCCAACCATTAGGATTAAGCAATGATCTTAAATTGTTAGTCCAAATGTCAGTAGGTTTTGCCCTTGTATCTCCATAAGTACAATACCAAACAGTTGTTTTAGGTATTCCTAACATAAAATCTTGTTTTCTTAACATA
>JGI26260J51721_1000880_pt1 | contig 13346 bp, 11 predicted proteins | sample SaaInlV_120m_DNA_4_FD_51721 | JGI IMG/M metagenome (IMG submission 51721)
GGCAAGTTATCGTGTTTGTTATCACTTCACTAATGAACTTGCGCCTACCCAACGTTATGCTCCGCACCCGTTATGAGAAGAAATAGCTTTTTTCTGGGCCTTGTTATTTACATTGCCCCCGCATAGCGTCGCGCGAATGGTGACTGTAACAGATGATAAACTCGCGCGGCGCAATTTAACTGTCTTGGTGGTCAATTGCGCGCTATTTCGCGACCATGATTTTAGGACTGAGGCAAGTTATCGTGTTTGTTATCACTTCACTAATGAACTTGCGCCTACCCAACGTTATGCTCCGCACCCGTTATGAGAAGAAATAGCTTTTTTCTGGGCCTTGTTATTTACATTGCCCCCGCATAGCGTCGCGCGAATGGTNACTGTAACAGATGATAAACTCGCGCGGCGCAATTTAACTGTNTTGGTGNTTGCACAAGCAATCTTGGGAAACCAATTGCCGATGGTGTTTATTATGGCAGGTTTGGCTGGGCAGTCTTTGGCGAAAAATATTTGTTTCGCGACGATGCCAATATCCTGTATCGTCTTGGGGGCAATGCTCGCCTCTGATCCTTTGTCAAATTTAATGCAAAAGGTCGGCCGCAAAAAAGGGTTTTTCTTAGGAACTTTTTTTGGAGCCCTGGGGGGGCTTATTGCCGCCTATGGGCTTTATGTTCAATCTTTTGGTTGGTTTTTACTGGCCAGCCTTTGCACGGGTGTGTTCATGGCAAGCCAAGGCTTTTATAGATTTGCAGCGATCGATACAGCTTCGGAAAGTTTTCGGCCAAAAGCAGTGTCCTACGTGATGGCCAGTGGTTTGATTGCAGCGATTATCGGCCCTCAATTGGTAAAGTTAACCGATACCTTTTTTTCCGTTCCCTTTCTTATGTCCTATCTGGTCATAGTGGCCCTAAACCTGATCGGCTCGCTTATCTTTTTTGCGTTTCGCAATACAGATTATTTGGTCACTGAACAGGGCGAAGAAAGGCCGCGCAATAGGCTTGACCTGCTGAAAAGCCGGCAGATTTTTGCATCCATCCTTTGCGCTATGATTGCTTATTCAATGATGAACCTGGTTATGACCTCAACGCCTTTGGCGGTGATCGGTTGCGGTTTTAGCACCTCAGATGTTGCCGATATTGTTTCGGCCCATGTATTGGCGATGTTTGTACCCTCTTTTTTTACGGGCCATTTGATTGTGAGATTTGGCGCGCGCNGAATTTTGGCGATAGGACTTGTTATGCTGGCAATTGCCGGGCTGTGCGCGCTTGAGGGCATAGATTTGGGCAACTTCTTTGCCGCGCTGATTATGGTAGGGCTGGGTTGGAATTTCAGCTTCATTGGCGCCACAACGCTTTTATCTGAAAGCCATAAGCCGCATGAGCGCGGCCGGGTACAGGGAATGAATGATTTTTTTGTGGGGGCTGGTGTGACCTTGGCCTCTTTAACCTCAGGCGGATTGATGAATTGTTCCGGCAATTCGGCCTTAGAGGGCTGGGCCGCAGTGAACCTTGCGATGTTGCCGTTGTTATTTCTTGCTGCTTTAGCACTGTTTTTCCTTACGAAAACAGCAAATAGACCAAAAGACTACAAATGATATGCTTACCAGCGCTGTAGTAACGAGCGCCCGAGCAGGCGCACACCCGACAGTCGAACGCCGCGCCGATCACCGCCATACGCAATTGCCGGGGACCGTCTGGCATAAGCGGCGAGCACAGCGCCGGATTGCCACCCTGTGAGCAAGGCATAGCCAGCCTTTTTTGAAATTTTACCGCGCGCTTTGCGCGCCGAGCGCAATTTTAGCAAGGCCTCATGCGCCAACAATTGCACTGCGTCTTCGCTGGTGTCGGGTATATGTGTTTTTCCTGCCTCGGTCAGTTCCGGCAATGCTTTTAAGTAATTTGCAACACCCGCAGCATAGCCGAAATCGGCCAAAACCTGATCATCCGCTGGTCCAAGAGCCTGAGCTGCAACCCTCATCAAACATCCGGATGTTGCAAGAATATAAGCCTGAAAATCTGCATTGGTTGCAAAGGGATCGGGGTAAATATCGTGCCGACGCGCCTCAACCACAGCCTTCAAAACCTCAGCAGCGGCAGGGGTGAGAGAGATGGCCAGCGGCGTTGCAACCTCATGCCGACGCACCGCGCGCCCATCTGAAATTTCACTCAACACGTCTTGCCACCACTGTAAACGCATTTCGGCAATCAGCGGTTCTTTGGTCACCCAAGGGGCACGTGCTACCTCAAGGTTAAAGGCGAATATTGGAAATAATGTTTTACGCACCTCTAAAGGTGTTGCCATAACAGCGCGAAAACGCTCGGGGTCACCGCGTTCCAATAGGCGCGCGCAGGCGATCACATCATCGTTTAAAATATCCGCCACCGGTTTATGCACCTGCGTGATCGGACGCGGTATCGCGGATCAATTTCCATTGAAAGGCTTCGATAAGCGCCTCAAAGCTTGCATCCACAATATTGGCGGATACGCCCACCGTGGCCCAACGCCGCCCTTGGCTGTCTTCGCTATCGATCACAACGCGCGTCACGGCTTCGGTGCCCCCTTGAGTAATTCTGACCTTAAAATCAACCAGCCGCACATCATCAATCATGCTTTGATAGGCGCCCAAATCTTTCGCCAATGCTTTGGCAAGGGCATTTACTGGCCCGCGATCCGAACCGGTCTCATCCAAAGATTCACTTACCGAAAGTTTCTTTTCATCTCCAACCTTCACCACAACCACGGCTTCGGACAGGCTTACCATCTCATTATATTTGTTTTTGCGGCGCTCAACCGAAACGCGGTAGCGCTTTACCTCAAAAAACCTTGGCAATTGATCCAGCTCTTTTCGCGCGAGCAATTCAAAACTGGCCTGCGCCGTATCATAGGAATAGCCCAAAGCCTCTCGCTGCTTGATTACCTCGAGAATTCTCCCCAAGGCAGGATTATCCTTCGCGACGCTTAACCCCGCCTCTTTCAAACGTTTGCGCAGGTTTGACTGGCCAGCCTGATTGGACATTGGAATAAGGCGCGCATTGCCCACAACGCTTGGATCAACATGCTCATAGGTGGTGGGATCTTTCAGGATAGCACTGGCATGCAAGCCTGCCTTATGCGCAAAAGCCGATCCACCAACATAGGCGGCTTGGCGCGCAGGCACACGATTTAAAATATCATCCAGCAAACCGGAAAGCCGGGTAAGGCCGGTTAAAGAATGAGGGGACACACCGGTTTCAAACCGACCCGCATAAGGCTCTTTTAGGAGAAGCGTGGGAATTAAAGAGGTTAGATTTGCGTTGCCGCAACGCTCACCCAAGCCATTTAACGTGCCTTGGATATGCCGCACACCCGCATCGACAGCCATCAAAGTGTTCGCCACGGCATTTTCGGTGTCATTATGCGTGTGAATACCCAAATTTTTTCCAGGTATTCCCGATGCAATCACTTCTGATACTATTTCATAAATCTCACGGGGCAAAGCGCCGCCATTTGTATCACATAGAACAAGCCAGCGTGCGCCTGCCCCCAAGGCCGCTTTTAGACTTTCCAGCGCGAAGGCTGGATTGGATTTATAGCCATCGAAAAAATGCTCGGCGTCAAATATCGCTTCGCGCCCTTGCGCCACAATATGGGCAATCGATAGGCGGATCGCATCTATATTTTCTGCAAGCGAAATACCCAGCGCCGTCTCTACATGAAAATCATGGGTTTTGCCCACCAAGCAAACGCTTGAAGTNCCCGCATTTAAGACCGCCGCCAAAACATCATCGTTTTCAGCAGAGCGACCGGCCCGTTTGGTCATCCCAAAGGCCGTTATGGTGGCCTTTGTCTTTGGCAAAGCGGCGAAAAACGCATTATCGGTTGGATTGGCGCCGGGCCAGCCCCCTTCAATATAATCCACCCCCAGATCGTCAAGCGCCCGCGCAATCATTACCTTTTCTTCGGTGGAAAATTGAACCCCTTGGGTTTGTTGCCCATCGCGCAGCGTCGTGTCGTAAATGTAAAGTTTTTCAGTCGTCAAGCCGATGCCCCGAATTTTTATATCTTGATACGCTTTGCGTCTAGGCTACAGCCAAGTGACGCGGATAGGAAGCCATTACAAAAGCGTATCTAGGCGCTTTGGGTCAAACCCCGGCCCCGCTAAGAGTTCGATACCCGTTTTGCTCATCCGCACTTCGACCCCCGCGTTTTGTAGGGCTAATTTCAACCGATCAAGTTCTGCAAAGTCTTTATCCTGCATTGCTTGGGCACGCGTTGCCTCAAGCAAGGTTTCAAATTGTGACAGATCAACGGCTTGCGCCCAAGCGCCCATTGATGGCTCAAGAAGGCCCAACATTTGAGCCCCTGCTTTCAACCCAGACAAATCTTCCTGCGCCAGCAAGCTGTGCAAGCCCGCAATCGCGCCGGCCGTGTTAAGATCATCACAAAGCGGATGCAACACGCAGGCGGGCACAGTCTTTGCCGCCGCAACGCCCGCGGTGAGTTTGCGCCATTTACGCAGCGTTTTCTCGGCGTCTTGCGCGCGCTCTTTGGTCCAGTCCATGGGCTTGCCATAATGCGTTGAGAGAAACACAAAGCGGATCACCTCTCCGGCAAATCCCTGCTCAATCAAATCCCGTACCGTAAAGAAATTGCCCAGGGATTTTGACATTTTCTTACCGTCAACCTGCAGCATTTCATTGTGCAGCCAAACCTGCGCGAACTGGCTTTTTGGATGCGCGCAGCAGCTTTGTGCAATTTCATTCTCATGGTGGGGAAAGGTTAAATCATTGCCGCCGCCATGGATATCAAAGCTTTCACCCAAGAGATCAAGCGACATGGCCGAACATTCAATATGCCATCCCGGCCGACCAAATCCCCAAGGGCTTTGCCATCCGGGCTGATCCCCGCTCGAGGGTTTCCAAAGCACGAAATCCATCGGGTTGCGCTTATAGGGCGCCACTTCGACGCGCGCTCCTGCAAGCATATCATCAATCGTGCGCCCCGAAAGCCGCCCATAATCTGCATAACTGTCAACGGCAAATAAAACGTGACCATCGGCGGCATAGGCGTGTTCTGCGTTGATCAGATTTTCGATCATTTGGATCATTTGTGGCACATAAGCCGTGGCGCGCGGCATATGCGTCGGATCTAGATTCCCCAAATCGGCCATATCTTGCAGGTACCAAGCCGTGGTTTCTTGCGTGATCTGCGCGATCGAGCGTCCTGTTTCTGAGGCTTTGGCATTAATTTTATCATCAATATCCGTAAAGTTGCGCACATAGGTAACGTGCGCCTCCCCGTATAATCTGCGCAAAACCCGGAATAATACATCAAACATGATCACATTGCGTGCATTCCCCAAATGCGCCCGATCATAGACTGTTGGCCCACAGAGATAGATCCGTATATTTTTGGGATCCAAAGGCACAAAAAGCTGTTTGGCACGAGCAAGGGTGTTATGCAGTGAAAGCGTTGTCATGAATTTACGGCCAATTAGTTCTTTATCGAGGCGGCTTAGCAATTTCATGCGGTCTTGGAAACATAAGAAATGTTCTAAAATTGGCGGTGGTTGACATTTCTGCACGAATAACGTGATGATTTGCGCCCATGGATTGTCCGTAATTTGAGGTTTATCTGCAGGCTGCGGCCTAAAAAGCCCAAAAAAATTAAACTTCATAAAAAGATAAGGAATTGGCCTGTGCTGCCATCACAACGTATTCGCAATATCGTGCCCGAAGGCCTGTCAGATGGATGGGGGGTTTTTATGAAAGCCCGCGAAATGATTGCCCAAGGCCAGTCTGTGATTGAGCTGACGATCGGCGAACATGATATAAAAACCGCGCCAGATATTTTACAAGCCATGCAGCGCTCGGCAAACGATGGGCATACTGGATATGCACCGGTGCCCGGAACGCAAGGATTGCGCGAGATCGTAGCGGCCCACCATCAAACGCAAGCTCAAGTGCCAACAAGCGCCGAAAATGTTCTGATCACCCCCGGCGCTCAGGCCGCTTTATTCGCAGCGCATCTGGCGGCCTGCGACCCACATGACAAAGCGCTTTATATAGATCCTTATTACACCACCTATCCAGGGATGCTGCGCGCGCTCAGCCTTAATCCCGTTGCAATTGCCGCCAAGGCGAGTGACGGATTTCAACCAAACGGGGCCAGTTTAAACGCGGCAGCTCAAGGCGCTGCATCCTTGCTTATCAACTCTCCAAACAATCCAACGGGCGTTGTGTACGGCCAAGAAACGCTTGAGATAATCGCGGATACCTGTCGGGAACATGATTTATGGCTGATTTCTGATGAAGTCTATGCGTCGCAAGTTTGGTCTGGGCGCCATATCACGCCAAGGTCACTACCCGGCATGAAAGAGCGCAGCTTGATCGTGGGCTCAATGTCAAAAAGCCATGCAATGACGGGCAGCAGGATTGGTTGGGTGATCGGCCCAGAAGATATTATTGCCAAGCTCAACGATCTGGCCACGGTCAGCAATTACGGCGTGGTCGGCTTTATTCAAGACGCCGCTGAATATGCATTACATTTGGGGTCCAGCGCATTTATCTCTGTTTCAGCGCCATTTGAGCGCCGCCGAAAACTCGCGCTTGAGATCTTGAAAGAGTTTCCGCAAATAAACGTCATTCCGCCGCAAGGAGCCATGTATCTTATGCTGGATATTCGCAGTACAGGCCTTAACGGCGAAGCTTTTGCAAACGCGCTTCTTGAACAGCGCAAAATTGCCGTTATGCCCGGAGAAAGCTTTGGCGCAGCCGCTGCAGGGCATATCCGCGTTGCCATGACCGTTGAAGATGCACTGTTCAGCAAAGCGCTTNAAAGCCTCTGCGACTTTGCAACCAACCTCGCATCAAAATGAATGATGCTGTTTATTCTTTCAGAAACTTGAGGCAAAATNGANGCGGCTGTGCACGCTATTGGCATTTATAACTAACTACCATTCACGCCTTAGGCGAAGATGAGCGGTATCACCGGCTTTTCAANAACGGATGTCTCCCGTATTTCATGGGTTCTTTCGCTTTGGCCATTTGCTTTGGCCATGGGGTTGCAAAACCGCCCCAAGAACGTTTGCCCTGCAGCAGAAAAACAAACCCTTGCACGCAATTTGCTTTCCTCAAAAACATCACCTACTTTTATTAAAGCATTTAGAATATTGTTTTTGAACGCAATTTTCAAAAACTTATCTACGCAAAACCAAAAGATTCGTAAAAAAAAAGGGTTGAAGACTCAACCCTTTTGATAGGGTAAACGCATATTGCTCACAAAAGCGCAGCCTCTACCCCAATATGCCTTAAAGTGGTTTAGCCAACCAGCTCGATACCGGAAAAGAAATATGCGATTTCTTCTGCAGCTGTTTCCGGTGCGTCAGAACCATGAACTGAGTTTTCGCCCACAGATTCTGCAAATTCTGCGCGGATCGTACCGGCAGCTGCATCGGCTGGGTTGGTTGCGCCCATCACTTCGCGATTTTTTGCAATTGCGCCCTCGCCTTCCAGAACCTGTACAATGACGGGCTCGGAGGACATGAACTCACAAAGCTCATCATAAAACGGGCGCTCTGCATGCACGCCATAAAACACACCAGCTTGGGCTTTTGTCATATGAATGCGTTTTTGCGCAACAACACGCAAACCTGCCTCTTCAAATTTTGCATTGATTTTGCCGGTTAAGTTCCGACGGGTTGCATCGGGTTTGATGATGCTGAAAGTACGCTCGAGAGCCATGTTAGATTATCCTTTTTACCAAAGCGGCAGACCCCTTGCCCACCGCCATGAAAACGCTAGCGCCCTAACATGACGTCGAGCTTTTGAAAAGCCGCTTTTGGAAAAACATCACAACAAAGACGGCTGGTTTAAAAAAGCTTTCGATTTGCTTTTATCTTGCGATTTGCAACTGGTGTCTCATAAAGCTGCCTGCTAAGCCACGCGCATGTTGAAAATTAACGATATCAGCTATTCCGTGGAAGGCCGGCTTTTGCTCGAAAACGCAACGGCAATTATTCCGGCAGGGCATAAAGTGGGCGTTGTGGGGCGAAATGGCACGGGTAAAACCACGTTGTTTCGTTTGATCCGTGGCGAATTGGGATTAGAGGGGGGCAGCATCACCTTGCCCCGCCAAGCCAAAATTGGCGGCGTCGCTCAAGAAGTACCCGGAAATGAGGTTTCTCTGATCGATACGGTTTTAGCCGCAGATCTTGAACGGGCCAATTTGCTGAAAGAATCTGAGCGGGCCACCGATGCGGCCCGGATCAGCGATATCCAAACCCGTCTGGCGGATATCGATGCATGGTCGGCTGAGGCACGTGCAAGCAGTATTTTGCGTGGGCTGGGCTTTGATTCCGAAAAACAGCAGATGCCGTGCAGCGCTTTTTCAGGGGGCTGGCGGATGCGCGTGGCCTTGGCGGCGGTTTTGTTTTCACAACCCGACGTGCTGCTTTTGGATGAACCAACAAACTATCTGGATTTGGAAGGCGCGCTTTGGCTTGAAAACTACCTCCTCAAATACCCCCATACAGTTTTAATCGTAAGCCATGATCGCGGCCTATTAAACCGATCAGTCAGCACGATTTTACATTTAGAGGACAAAAAACTGCAACTTTATGGCGGCGGATATGACACTTTCGCAAAGACCCGAGCCGCGCGCTTGGCCGCCGCAGAATCCGAAGCCAAAAAACAAGAAACCCGCCGTGCGCATTTGCAATCCTATGTGGATCGGTTTCGCTATAAGGCCGATAAAGCCCGCCAGGCACAATCACGCCTCAAAGCCATCGCTCGGTTAGAGCCAATCACGCGCCCGCAAGAAGCGGCGTTGCGCCGCTTTAGTTTTCCCACGCCCGAAGAGCTATCGCCGCCAATCCTAAGGATTGAAAACGGTATCGCCGGATATGGCGAAACCACCGTTTTATCCCGATTGGATTTGCGTATTGATCAAGATGATCGCATTGCGCTTTTGGGCCAAAACGGTCAGGGAAAATCAACGCTGGCCAAATTGATTTCGGGGCGCTTGAAGCCTTTGGCGGGACAGCTGGTTCAATCCTCAAAATTACGCATCGGCTATTTCGCCCAACATCAAGTCGATGAACTTTATGTTGATGAAACACCGATTGATCACGTGCGACGCCTGCGGCCCTCTAAAACACCGGCGCAGCTGCGCGCAATATTGGGTGGCTTTGGGATTGGCGCAGAACAAGCAGAAACGCTTGTTGGCCGATTATCCGGCGGGCAAAAGGCGCGACTGTCTTTATTGTTAGCGACGATTGACGCCCCACATCTTTTGATCCTTGATGAACCGACCAACCACTTGGATATCGAAAGCCGGGAAGCTTTGGTTGAGGCCCTGACCGCCTATTCTGGAGCCGTGATTTTAGTAAGCCATGATATGCATCTTTTGGAATTGGTGGCGGACCGGTTATGGCTTGTGAATAACGGCCGCGTAACGCCCTATGAAGAAGATCTGGAAAGCTATCGCAAACAATTGCTCAGCGCGGATAAGCCATCTAAGAAAACCCCAAGCAAGGCCGAGCGTCCTAAACCGGCAAGCCGCGAAAAAATACTTTCGCTGCGCAGCGATGTTCGCAAATCCGAGGCACGGCTGGAAAAGTTAAATGAAATGCGCGATAAATTGGCAATAAAACTTGCCGATTCTGCGCTTTATGACGATACTCGAATTGGCGAATTGGCAACTTGGAACAAAAAATACGCCGAAGTCATGGAGGCGCTTGAACGCGCCGAAGCGCTTTGGTTGGCGGCCCAAGAAAAACTGGAATCAGCCGAAAACCATTAGTTTTACAGGCTGGCCGATTTTACGCCAATCGCCCTTTGCAAGAAGCAATTGCGGCATCTACAGCGCTTAAAGAGAGCCATCGCAAAGCCGGTTTGAACGATGCATGTTTAAAAGGATATAAAATTTTGTTTGATTTCAGCACCACGCTTTTTATCACATCTTTCGTAACACTCTTCGTCATCATTGATCCGATCGGATTAACCCCGGTGTTTGTAAGCTTGACCAATGGCGAAACCATTGCGGCGCGGCGAGCCATTGCGTTGCGAGCAACAGTGATCGGGGCGGTCATTCTGTTGATTTTCTGCCTATTTGGTGAGTCGGTGTTAACCTTTCTGGGCATTTCGTTACCGGCGTTTCGGATTTCAGGCGGTGTGCTGTTGTTTCTTACGGCGCTTGATATGTTGTTCACGGGGCGACGCAAGCGCCGCGCAGCGCAAAGCGATGCTGAACCGGCAGAAAATGATCCTTCGGTATTCCCCCTTGCCATTCCTTTAATCGCGGGGCCAGGCGCAATTACCACGATGATTTTACTTTCATCAACGCATCCCGATATTGCCGGAACGATCACGCTTAGCTTGGTAATGCTGGCCGTCATCATCTTGGTGTTTCTATGCTTTTTAACCGCGCCTATGATTGAAAAAGCCCTGGGCGACACCGGAACCGAAGTTGTCACCAGATTGCTTGGAATGCTGCTTGCCGCCTTGGCCGTTCAGTTTATCTTGGAAGGGTTATCGCCTGTGTTGAGTGAAATTTTTCAAAAGTAGCGCCGTGCCAAATATCGATTATGCCCATCTCACATATTTAACGTTGCTTACGGCCGTTTTGATCGGGTCGGTCCTGATGTCTCGCACAGGCCTTTGGAAAACGCTCCGTCAATTGGCAACATGGCTTTTGATAATAGCCGGGGTGGCTTTTGCGGCCGCGCTTTGGAGCGATATCCGCAAAAACAGCGCACCTGCAAAAAAACTGTTGCTGCAAGACGGCGCGATTCTTATTCCGAAACAGGCGGATGGCCATTTTCATGTGACTTTAAACGTCAATGGCATAGAGATCCCTTTTTTAATCGATACCGGGGCCACAACCGTTATTCTCAGTCAAAAAGATGCACAAAAACTGGGGTTTGATCCTAACAAATTGGCGTTTTGGGACAGCGCGAATACCGCCAATGGAGAAGTGAAATTGGCCCCGGTGCGCTTGGCCACGGTTGCGCTGGAAAGGCATGTGGATCGTAACATCGCCGCTTATGTCAATGCCGGAAAGCTACCAGTGTCATTATTGGGCATGAGCTATCTGAGCAAATTTTCACGCCTGGAAATCACCCAAGAGCACATTTCAATCTGGCGTTAAGCTTCTGCCTTTTTAGTCCATTTTCCGGATTCTTCCGACCAATATTGCGCGGAACAACCAGATTGTGTCAGAGTTTTCCAAAGATCTCGCGCCGCTTGAGTGGCATCCGGGTTATGACCATCAAATAAGACACAGACGCGCTCGCAAGCCTGCACCTCTGCCGCGCTCACCAAGGCGCCATCTACGATCATTTTACAGCGGACATTATCAACGGGTTCGGTGCTGAGCACGACTGGGCTTTCGCTTGCCTCCGCTTCGCTTTCCAACGCATGTGGCAAAAACCCATCGGTTTGCTGCACCCAAAGCCTTTCATCTAACCATGCCATTCTGGCAGCATCAGTGCCCCGCACCTCTGTGCGCCAACCCGCCGCAACGGCCTTTTGCAGCAAAACCGGCAGCGTCGTTTCAAGAGGATGCTGCGTGAGATGATAAAAATATACAGCCCCCATAGTTTATCCTGTTTCAAGCATCTCTTGCACCAAACGATTCAGCGTCATGACACCCCAACCGGTCGCTCCAGCGCCAGAATGCGCGGTGTCCGACTTAACCTTCGCCACTCCGGCAATATCAATATGCGCCCAAGGTAAATCGTCTTTTACAAAGCGCTGCAAAAACTGCGCAGCGGTGATCGAGCCAGCGGCCCGCCCGCCAATATTTTTCATGTCGGCTATGGGCGATTTTAACAATTTATCATAGGCTGGCGACAGCGGCATCCTCCAAGCGCCTTCTTGTTCGCGCCCTGCGGCCCCCAGTAAGGTTGAGCAAAACTGATCATCGTTGGAAAAAACACCGGCATTTTCATGGCCCAACCCGACGATGATCGCCCCTGTCAGAGTGGCAAGATCAATCATCGCGCAGGGCTTGAAACGATCCTGCGCATACCACATCACGTCACACAGCACCAAACGGCCTTCGGCATCCGTGTTCAACACTTCAATCGTGTCACCCTTGAGGGAGGTCACAACATCACCAGGCCGCATTGCCTCGCCCGAAGGCATGTTTTCCACCAAACCAACCAAGCCAACCACATTGGCCTTCGCCTTGCGCTTTGCCAGGGCCAACATCGTACCCGCAACCACGCCTGCACCGCCCATATCCATGGTCATTTCTTCCATGCCAGCAGCCGGTTTCATAGATATGCCGCCGGTGTCAAACACGACACCTTTGCCAGCCAAGGCCAACGGCGCTGCGGCGTCTTCGGCCCCCTGCCACTCTAAAATCACCAATTTCGATGGGCTTTTTGACCCCTGCCCAACGCTTAAAAGGGCACCCATCCCAAGCTCTTTCAGGTGATCTTCATCCAAAATCTCAACTTTCAAGCCATGCTCTGCTAATGACAGCAAATGATCGGCGAATGTTTCGGTTGTTAAAATATTCGCAGGCATGGAGACAAGATCACGCGTCAGACATACCCCGTCGGCAATCGAAAGTGCGGTTTCAAAATCGGAGCGCAAATTGCTCAACTTATCATGCATAACGCGATAATCTGGGCCTTTATCCTGCGCTGCAGACTTATAATTTTGGAATTTATAACTCCTTAGGGCCAACCCTAAGCAAAATTGCTCAGAATGGCGTAAAGCCCCGAGTAAAATCACAGCTGATTTCCCCGATAAACGTTTTGCCAATGCGACGCCGGCTTTGCGCACAATCTCTGGTTTCTCGCCACGTTCTAAAACAACAAGCTGGATCGCTGTTGCCTTTAAACCGCTTGGATACGAGAGCGTAATCACATCCGCAGCCTTGCAGCCTTGAAAGCTTTGATGTTCAACGGCGCGCTTGATGGCGCCCTTTGACATCGCGTTGACACGCCGCGCCATAGTCGAAAGGCCTCCCTCACGCGTTACCGTTACGACCAAATGGTCGGTGTAATCTGCGATTTCATCCCAGGCAGTACTTTCAAAACTAAAATTTCCATAAGGCGGCATGAAGATCTCCTCAGAATTTACAAGATAAAATCGTTTTCCAGGCCTATCTGCATAGTTAACAGTTTTCCCCGCGATCACTTTGAGGTAAACCATGTTTGATCGTAGAACGCCACTGGGGATTTAAGTGTCACGCTTTGACCGTTATTTGTTTTTCCAATTTTTGGTCGTATTCGGATTTTTCTCATTGGTGTTGGTCCTGGTTTATTGGGTTAATACGGCGGTCATTCTGTTTGACCGTTTGATATCCGGCGGTCATTCCGCGCAGGTTTTTTTAGAGTTTTCGCTGTTAGCAATCCCAAA
>JGI26260J51721_1000883_pt1 | contig 13312 bp, 11 predicted proteins | sample SaaInlV_120m_DNA_4_FD_51721 | JGI IMG/M metagenome (IMG submission 51721)
TTCTTGGTCGGCGCGTTAAAGCCGAAGGGCAGCATGGACCCGGCCACCGCAAACTTCCCAGCCGCCACCCATTTGCCAACCTTTGAGGATATGGCGGGGCTTTTGGGCTTTGAAAAAATGTTTCGTGCCGCCCCTGCGAATGTCAGTTTTTTCCTTGCGCTGGTGGCCTGTGTTTTGGTTTGGTTTTTGATTTGGCGCACGCCTTTGGGCTATGAAATTCGCGCGATGGGTAAATCAGAACCGGCGGCGCGCTATGCGGGTATTGGATCGGTGAAAATCATTATGGTGGCCATGATGATCTCGGGCGCTTTGTCCGGCATGATGGCCATCAACACAACACAGGGCGAAAGTGAGCGGTTGATTTTGAACTTCACCGAAGGGGCCGGCTTTATCGGAATCGCCGTGGCCTTGATGGGGCGCAGTCACCCGCTTGGGGTGTTTCTCGCAGCATTGCTATTTGGCTTTTTGTACCAAGGTGGCGCGGAATTGGCGCTGTGGACAAAAATTCCGCGCGAGTTGATCGTGGTGATCCAGGCCTTGGTGATCTTGTTCACCGGCGCCTTGACCTTAATGGTGCGCCGCCCACTTGAGCGCTTGTTTTTAAGCCTGCGGCGGGGGGGATAGAACAATGGATTTTCTCACGCTCTTGCAAGTGTTAGACAGCTCCCTACGTTTGGCCACGCCATTGCTTTTGGCCTGTCTGGCCGGATTGTTTTCGGAGCGCGCTGGGATTTTTGACATTGGTCTTGAAGGGAAAATGCTGGCGGCGGCCTTTCTGTCGGCGGCGATTGCCGCGACAACCGGATCNGTCTGGTTGGGGCTCTTGGCTGGGGTTGGTGCCTCGCTCTTGCTCTCGGCCATTCATGGCNTGGCCTCTATCACCCTACGCGGCGATCAGATCATTTCTGGTGTCGCGATTAACTTTTTGGCTGCAGGATTAACGGTGGTGATTTCGCAAGATTGGTTTGGCCAAGGCGGGCGCACNCCGCCGCTCCTCTCTGGAGGACGTTTTGAACCTCTCAACCTGCCGGGCGCTGTGCCGGCGAAAGAAATTTCAGAGGCCGGACCTNTCATGCAGCTTTATTCGGAGCTTCTCTCGGGGCATTCCNTGCTGGTCTATGTGGCGCTNTTGATGGTGCCTTTGACGTGGTTTGTGTTGTACAAAACCCGCTTTGGCTTGCGCTTGCGGGCCGTCGGGGAAAACCCGGCTGCTGTGGACACGGCGGGGATTTCTGTTGTGGGCCTGCGTTACGCCGCTGTCGGTATTTGCGGCGTCTTATGTGGCATTGCTGGAGCCTATATGGCCACGGCGCTGCAAGCTGGTTTTGTGAAAGATATGTCCGCCGGCCGCGGGTTCATTGCCTTGGCTGCTTTGATATTCGCCAAATGGCGGCCTTGGTATGCGCTTGGCGCGTGTTTGTTGTTTGGATTTTTCTTTGCCGTGGACAACCGTTTCCAAAACATTCTCCTGCCCGCTTGGGCGATGAGCGGTGTGCTTTTTGCGCTTGGGCTGGGCCTTTTCGCCTATGTGCGCCACAAAACCTTGCTCGATCGCATCGTTTTGGGTGGTTTGGGCTTGGGGCTTGCGCTTGTGGCGGCCTTGATCACCCTGAGCAGCTGGAGCGCAGGATTGGGCAGTATGATCAAGATCCCCGTGGTTTTCATCCAATCTCTGCCCTATGTGCTGACCGTCGTGGTTCTTGCAGGCTTCGTCGGCAAAGCGATTCCGCCCCGGTCGGGTGGGGTGGCTTACGTCAAAGAGAAATAAGGCCAAATTTCAGATGATGATAAGGCCACACGGGCGTTTTTAGCGCAGATTTCACGCCGAGCCCCTCCACCCCCTTGCCCGAGACCAGCGTTAGGGCTATGCGGCGCCATGTATATCTATCTGCCCATTGCTGAAGTCTCTGTGAATGCCTTTGTCCTGTTGGGGCTCGGCGGGTTGGTGGGGATTCTTTCGGGCATGTTCGGCGTTGGCGGTGGCTTTTTGATGACACCGCTTTTGTTTTTCATCGGCATCCCCCCTGCGGTGGCCGTTGCCACAGAAGCCAATCAAATTGTGGCCTCCTCCTTCTCTGGCGTTTTGGCGCATGTGAAACGCAAAACGGTGGATTTCAAAATGGGCGGGGTGCTGCTCATTGGCGGGCTGGTCGGTGCGGCGCTTGGTGTGGTTGTGTTCAATTACCTCAAAAGTTTGGGCCAGGTCGATCTCTTGGTCAAATTGTGCTACGTGCTGTTTTTGGGTGTCGTTGGCAGCTTGATGTTTGCTGAAAGCCTGCGGGCGCTGCGCAAATCGAAACAGGTGGCCGTGTCCAAGCCGCGCAAAAAACGCGGTTTGGTGCATAGTCTACCGTTTAAAATGCGGTTCCGTGTGTCGGGCCTGTATATTTCTATAATCCCACCCATCGTTGTTGGCGTCGCCGTAGGTGTCTTGGCCGCGATCATGGGCGTGGGCGGCGGTTTCGTCATGGTTCCGGCGATGATTTACCTGCTGGGAATGCCGACAAAAGTCGTGGTGGGCACATCGCTGTTTCAGATCATCTTTGTCACAGCATTTACCACTATGCTGCATGCCACCACCAATTACACAGTGGATATGGTTCTGGCGGTATTGCTCTTGATTGGCGGGGTCATCGGCGCGCAATTCGGTACTATAATCGGCGCCAAGCTCAAAGCTGAACAGCTGCGAATCCTTCTCGCGCTGATGGTGCTTTTGGTCTGCGGCAAGCTGGCTTTGGACCTGATCGTAGAGCCGGCAGAGCTGTTTAGCCTCGGCGTTGCGGGAGGCCATTGATGCAAGGGTTTTTCGCAAGGTTGCTTTTTGCTCTGCTGGCCCTCTCTGGCCCGGTCTCGGCGCAGGATATTGTTCTGGGCATGTCGAAAAACGAAATCGGCATCACTGCGTTTTTCAATGGGTCGGAAATCTTGATCTTCGGCGCCTTGAAACATGAAACCGCAGCCAGTTCGGCCGGTGATCTCGATGTTGTTGTCACCATCGCCAGCCCACGCAATCCGGTCACCGTGCGACGTAAGGACAAACGTTTGGGCATTTGGGTCAATGTAGAGGCTTTTGATGTCGATCTGGCGCCCAGTTTTTATGCGGTGGCCACCACCGGACCTTTTGACCGCGTGGTCAGCGAGGCATCAGATCTGTGGCACCAAATCTCTGTACGCCAGTTGATCCGAGCGGTGGCCGTCCCTCCCAGCACGAACAACAAAGATCAATTTACCGAAGCTCTGGTGCGCGTACGCGAAGAGCAGGGGCTGTATCAAATGCTGCCGGGCTCGGTGCAGCTGCAAGAGCAAACCTTGTTCTCAACCTCTGTTTCCCTGCCGTCAAATTTGGTGGAAGGTGCCTATTCGGCGCGTATTTTCGTGATGCGCGACGGCGAGGTTGTGTCGCAGTATCAGACCGCAATCGATGTGCATAAGGTTGGCATCGAGCGTTGGCTGTATAATTTGGCCCATGAGCGTCCGGTGGTTTATGGCCTGCTGTCATTGGCCATTGCCATTTTCTCTGGCTGGGCGGCAGCGGCGGCTTTTCGACTGTTGCGCGGCTGAGATCGGATTTGTCCTGTAGGCAGGCGAAAGCTGGCGGCCTCAGCAATATGGGCCCGTTCAACCCCCGCGCTGTCAGCCAGATCCGCAATGGTGCGCGCGACCCGCATCACACGATGATAGCCCCGCGCTGTTAGGCCAAAGCGTTCCGCAATTTCGAGCAGGAGCGCCTGTCCCTCTGCGTTGGGCGTTGCGTATTTTTGCAACACGGTCCCTTCCGCATCCGCATTGACCATATATTGTGGAACTTCTGCATAGCGCTCGGCTTGTCGTCTGCGGGCCGCCGCTATGCGCAGCGCCACTTCGGCGCTTGGCTCGCTGTCACAAGGCAGCTCAAGATCGCTGTAGGCGACAGGCGGCACATCAACCCGCAGGTCAAACCGATCCAGCAGCGGGCCAGATATGCGGCCCAGATAGTCAGCGCCGCATTCCGGGGCGCGGGCGCAGGCCCTTGCGGGATCAGACATATAGCCGCAACGGCAGGGATTGGCGGCGGCAATGAGCATGAAGCGACTTGGATATTTCACATGGGCATTGGCACGCGCGACCATCACTTCGCCTGTTTCAATCGGTTGGCGCAGGGTTTCTAAGACGTGGCGCGGAAATTCCGGAAACTCATCCATAAACAGGACCCCATTGTGCGCCAAGGAGACCTCCCCCGGTTTTGCACTGCGACCTCCGCCGATGATCGCGGCCATGGAGGCGGTGCTATGGGGTTCGCGAAACGGGCGCTCGCGAGAGGTTCCCCCCTCATCAAGTAATCCGGCTAGGGAGTGAATAATGGAGGTTTCGAGTGCTTCGGCAGGGCTGAGCGGCGGGAGGAGGCCGGGCAGGCGCGCCGCCAGCATGGATTTTCCAGATCCCGGTGGGCCTACCATCAGCATGTGATGCCGCCCGGCCGCTGCAATCTCCAACGCGCGTTTGGCCCGTTCTTGGCCTTTGACGTCTGATAGATCTTTGGCGGATTGCCCGGTCGTCACCTCGCCTGGTTGCGCTGGCTCAAGAAGGTTTTGCCCGGTGAGGTGGTGCAGGACAGCGGCAAGGTTGGGCGCGGCGAAGACCGCGGCGGCCTTAACCCAAGCGGCTTCGGCGCCCGAGGCTTTGGGGCAAATCAAGCTGCGCTCGTCACTGGCAGCGGTGAGCGCCGCGGGCAGGCAGCCGGCGACCTGTACCAGATCGCCCCCCAAAGCCAGCTCACCCATGAGAACGCAGGCGCCAATCTCCTCCTGCGGGATCATGCCCAGGGCTGAGAGGAGGGCCACCGCAATGGGAAGGTCGAAATGTGAACCCTCCTTGGGCATATCGGCCGGAGACAGGTTCACCGTGATCCGCTTGGAGGGGAGGGCAATCGAGAGGGCGTCAAGCGCGGCCCTGACCCGCTCGCGTGCCTCACTGACAGCTTTATTGGCCAGCCCGACGATTTGAAAACTGGGCAGACCAGGCGCCACGGCGCATTGCACCTCAACCGGCCGGGCCTCCACCCCATGAAATGCAACTGTATAGGTAACGGCCACCATCGGCTTGGCCCTGTGTGGTTACGGGTTCAGCGAGCATAGGTCATCATGGTTTACGAAAGGTGAATCTGTGGATCCGGGGGAAAGACCCCTATGGCAAGTGGTTGATGCAAATCACCTGCCACTCGCCCTGGTCTTCGCGCAAATGGGTGACGCTGAAATTGTCGATTTTATGAGCCAGGCAGGCGTAGGCGCTGCTGTCCAGGGCGCGTTGCACCTGGGTGAGGATGATGCCGAAATGCGCCACGGCGATGATGCTGTTATGGGCCGCAGTCAACCGGTCGACCACCGGGCGGGCGCGGGCGGCGGCCATGTTCCAGCTTTCGCCATTTGGGGCCATAATATCACCGGGTTTTTCCCAAAAATCGCGGCTCAATTGGGGATCGGTCTGTGCAACATCTGACCAATGCCGCCCATCCCAATCGCCAAAATGAAACTCCCGGAGATCGGCTTCATGCGGCAGTCGGGTGCGCCCGCCGGCAATGGCATCGGCGGTGGTGACAGAGCGGGTCAGATCAGAGGACACCACCACAGCCTCAGGCGGCAAATACGCGCTTAGGCGGTCGATCAATGCGCGGTCAGACAGATCGGCCGGCACGTCACGCCAGCCGGTGAAATTTTTCTCATGGGTCGGGCCGTGCCTTATCCAAAACCAATCGCTCATGGCGTGGCCTTTAGGGTTTGCGCGATGCCAGCGGTGACGAAGATCACCTCCTGCGCCAGGCGGGCGAGATCTTGATTGAGGTGGCCTTGGTGTTTGACAAAAGCCCGCGCCATCGCATTGTCTGGCGTGATGCCTTGACCGACTTCATTGCTGACCACAATTACAGGGCAGGGGGCCTGGGTGAGAGCCGTGCAAAGCGCGGCACAAGCGGTTTGAATATCCCGCTCGGCCATCATGAGATTGCTCAGCCAAAGCGTGACGCAATCGAGGAGCACAATTTCGTCCGGCTGTGCTGCCGCCAGAGCCTCCATGAGATCCAGCGGCGCCTCAACAGTGGTCCAATCGGGCCCGCGTTGCAGGCGGTGCTGCGCGATTTTTGCACGTATTTCATCATCCCAGGCCTGGGCTGTTGCGATATAGCGCCGGGGCCGGCCGGTCGCGGCAATCAACTGTTCGGCAACTCGTGATTTGCCAGAATTTGCGCCGCCGAGCACCAGGCGTAGGGCTGGAGTTTTGTTTTCTGCAGGCATTATGTCCCCAAGAGTGATCCAACCTGCATGTACCTGCGTAAGAAGAGAGTAACAAGTTTTTCATCTTTTACTGATTGGGAGGCGAACCCATGCCTTTAGACGGCCGCACAGAGAATTTTCTACCGCGCACTGCAATGAAAGCGGAGATGCTTGACGCTGAAACGGAGTTAAAATTGGCCTACGCTTGGCGTGATGAACGCTGCGAGCAAAGCCTGCACCGTTTGATCAATGCCTATATGCGGTTGGCGATTTCGCAAGCTGCGAAGTTCAAACGCTATGGCGCGCCGATGGGAGATTTGATCCAAGAGGCCGGTCTCGGCCTGATGAAAGCGGCAGAGAAATTTGATCCCGATCGCGGCGTGCGGTTCTCAACCTATGCGGTGTGGTGGATCAAAGCCTCTGTGCAAGAATATGTGATGCGCAATTGGTCAATGGTGCGTACGGGATCGACCAGCCCGCAAAAGTCTTTGTTTTTTAACATGCGCCGCATTCAGGCGCGGATTGAGCGCGATGCCAATAACGCCGGCCAAACGCTGGATCGGCATCAATTGCAGCAGCTGATTGCGCAGGATTTGGGCGTGCCACTGCATGATGTGGAGATGATGGATGGCCGTTTGTCTGGCTCCGATTTTTCGCTTAATGCAACGCAATCGACCGAAGACGAAGGTCGCGAGTGGATTGACGCGCTGGAAGATGACAGCGCGCAGGCCGCTGAAATCGTAGAGATTGACCATGACCAAGAGGCGCTGCGCAAATGGTTGCTGCAAGCGATGAGCGTGCTCAATGATCGTGAAAGATATATCGTGCGGGAGCGGAAATTGATTGAGGTGCCGCGCACTTTGGAGAGCCTGGGCGAAGAATTGGGTCTGTCAAAAGAGCGGATCAGACAGGTGGAAGCGGCCGCGTTTAAAAAGATGCGTCTGGCTCTGGAAGATCAGGCCCCCGAGGCAGGCGCATTTTTCCAGTGAGCTTTTTGGCAGTGCCAGACCTTGCAGAGCGAGGTCTGGCTGCGTAACTGTAAGCTATGAACGAAAAACACATTCTCTTAATCATCTCTGGTGGTATTGCCGCGGTCAAAACCCCAGATTTGATTCGCAGGTTGATTGCACAGGGCGCGCGCGTCACGCCGGTCTTGACGCAAACGGGCGCGCAATTCGTCACGCCCCTGTCAATTGCGGCCCTTGCGCGGTCCAAGGTCTATACTGAGTTGTTCGACCTGACCGAAGAAGCGCAGATGGGACATATAGAGCTGTCGCGTGCGGCGGAGCTTGTTCTTGTGGCGCCGGCCACGGCACACATCATGGCCAAAATGGCGCAGGGAATGGCCGATGATCTGGCCACAACCCTGCTTTTGGCGACAGATACCCCTGTGATGATTGCCCCTTCCATGAATGTACGCATGTGGCAGCATCCCGCCACGCAGCGCAATTTGAAGCAGTTACAAGAGGATGGGGTGCAGATCATCGGCCCCAATGACGGAGAAATGGCCTGTGGCGAATACGGCCCGGGGCGCATGGCAGAAGTGGATGAGATTTTGGCGCAGGTCGCGGGCTTTTTCCGCAGCGGTCCACTTGAGGGCCGTCATGTGCTGGTCACCTCTGGGCCGACCCATGAGCCGATTGATCCGGTGCGCTACATCGCCAATCGCTCCTCTGGCGCACAGGGTGCGGCTCTCGCAGAGGCCCTGCGCGATCTGGGCGCGCGGGTCAGCTTTGTTACAGGTCCGGCGAGCGTGCTGCCGCCCTCTGGCGTTGACGTGTATCCGGTACAAACAGCGCAGGAGATGTTGGCCGCGGTTGAGAGGCTTTTGCCTGTGGATGCGGCAGTTTTTGCTGCAGCCGTGGCGGATTGGCGCATTGCAGGCAGCCATGATCAAAAAATTAAAAAGAAATCCTCTGGCGATTTGCCGGTTTTAAAGTTTGCTGAAAATCCAGATATTCTGGCGCGCGTTTCAGCGCATGAGATGAGGCCGCAATTGGTTGTGGGCTTTGCAGCAGAGACCGAAAATGTGATTGAAAACGCAACAGCAAAGCGTTTGCGCAAGGGCTGCGATTGGATTGTCGCCAATGATGTGGCTCCTGAGACGGGCATCATGGGCGGCGCATGCAACAAGGTTACGGTCATAGGCGCGGCCGGAGCCGAAACCTGGGATGAGATGCCCAAGAGCGACGTCGCGCGCCAGCTGGCGCTCCGCATCGCGGATGCATTGACGTGAACCCTGTGATTGAGATGACCTGGGAGGCGGGGGCCGATGTGAGCTTTGGCTTGCCGGCCTATGCCACCACGGGCGCCGCTGGCGCTGATCTTCGGGCCAATTTCCCCGACCGCGCAGATGTCACCCTGCAGCCTGGCGGGCGGGCCTTGATCGGCACCGGGCTGCGCCTGGCCATACCTACGGGCTATGAGGTGCAAATTCGCCCGCGATCTGGGCTTGCTCTGAAATTCGGGATCACCTTGGCCAATGCTCCCGGAACGATCGACAGTGACTATAGAGGCCCGCTTGGGGTGATTTTGCTCAATACAGGCACTGAGGCTTTTGCCGTCCGACATGGGGACCGCATTGCGCAAATGATTGTGGCGCCCGTGGTTCAGGCCGAATTTGCCGAGGTGTCAAAGCTCGACACGACGCCCCGTGGTGCAGGTGGCTTTGGCTCCACAGGGCGCAGCTCATGATACTGGTTGGCACCGTTTGTGCGGTTCTTTGGGGGATTGGCTGGGCTATGGGCGCGCCGAACCGGCAACGCTGGGGTATGATTGCAGCGGTGTTTGTGGGGGTGATTTTAGCCCATCTGATTTTGCCCGCGGGTCATCCGTTGCGGCAAAACACAGGAGGCTCCTGGGAGCTTTGGGCCATCATCGCGGCTTTTGTGGCGATTATTTGGATCTATCGGCTGGGCCTGCGCAGATTGCGCTCCCGCGCGGCGCCGCCAGTGCGCCCCGCAGATGACGCGATGTCTGAAGCCGAGCTGGAGCGCTATGCGCGTCATATCGTCATGCCCGAGATTGGCGGGGCAGGGCAGATGCGTCTGCGCGGCGCCAAGGTCTTGGTGATCGGTGCGGGCGGGCTTGGCGCGCCGGCGCTGCAATATTTGGCGGCTGCCGGGGTTGGAACCATCGGTGTTGTGGATGATGACACAGTGGCGGCCAGCAACTTGCAGCGGCAAGTTATTCACCGTGATTCAGATATTGGCCGCGCCAAAGTCACCTCTGCGGCGCGGGCCATTGGCGAGCTAAATCCCTATGTGGCTGTCAACAGTTACAACCATCGTCTCACTGGCGAGAGTGTTGAAGAGCTGATTGGTCAATATGATATTGTGCTGGATGGCACGGATAATTTCGAGACGCGCTATGTGGTGAACGCGGCCTGCGTGGCGCGTGCAAAACCCTTGGTCAGCGGAGCCTTGAGCCAATGGGAGGGGCAGCTTGCGCTGTTTGATCCGGCGCGCTCTGGTCCGTGCTATCAATGTGTGTTTCCCAGCGCGCCCAAGCCGGAGTTGGCCCCCAGCTGTGCGCAGGCCGGGGTCTTTGCGGCCCTGCCGGGGATTATCGGCAGTCTCATGGCGGCTGAGGCGCTGAAATATCTCTTGGGCGCGGGCAGGCCATTGCGTGGCCAGATGGCAATTTACAATGTGCTCGACGCGCAAAACCGTGTGATAAAAACCAAACCGCGGGCCGATTGCCCGATTTGCGGTGCAAATTCTTCGGATGGAAAGTCTTGATATGAACCTGCTTGACCCCTGGAACACCCCTTTTGGCCTCGCGCCTTTTGATGCCATATCAGACGCCGATTTTGCCCCCACTATGGATGCAGCACTGGCGCAAGCGCGCTCAGGAATGCAGGCCATTGCAACGCGCTCAGACGCGCCCAGCTTTGAAAACACCATTGAGGCGCAGGAAGTGGCCGAAGAGCCGCTCAATCAGCTCGCCGCCGCGTTTTACACCTTAGCCAGCACCGATAGCACGCCATTGCGCGAAGAGCTGCAACGGGATTTCGCGCCGAAGTTGTCGGCCTATGCCTCGGCTGTCACTTCGAATGTCGCCCTATTTGCGCGGATCGAAGATCTTTGGTCGCGCCGTGCCTCTTTGGGATTGTCGCCCGAGCAAGAGCGGGTTTTGATGTTGACGCGCCGGGACTTCATTCGGGCCGGGGCCAAGCTGACCGGGGCAGAGGCCGCGCGCATGGCCGAGATCAAATCGCGGCTTGCCAGCCTGGGCACGTCCTTCATGCAAAACCTGCTGGCTGATGAAAGGGACTGGACCCTGCCATTGCAGACGGGTGATCTCGCGGGCCTGCCTGATTTTGTGTTGCAGGCCGCAAAAGCGGCGGGGCAGGAGAAGGGCCTGGATGGGCCTGTGGTTACCCTATCGCGGTCTTTGATCGTGCCGTTTTTGGAATTTTCCGACCGCCGCGACCTGCGCGAGACGGCTTATAAAGCCTGGGCAGCGCGGGGCGCTAATGGGGGTGAGACGGACAATCGGGAGATTGTCCGCGAAACCTTGCGGCTGCGGCAAGAGCAGGCGGCCTTGCTTGGCTATAAGAGTTTTGCAGAGTTTAAATTGGAAACTCAGATGGCCAAGACACCGGCCCGTGTGCGTGACCTTCTGATGCAGGTCTGGCATCCGGCCAAGGCGCGGGCAGAGGCGGATGGGGCGATCTTGACCCAAATGATGGCCGAAGACGGGCTGAATGGCCCCCTTATGGCTTGGGACTGGCGTTACTATGCGCAAAAGCGCCGCCGGGCGGATCACGATCTAGATGAGGCGGAATTGAAGCCCTATTTGCAATTGGATCAAATGATTGCAGCAGCTTTTGACTGTGCGCAGCGCCTGTTCGGCCTGACGTTTCAAGAGCTGTCTTTGCCCTTGCATCACAAGGATGCCAGGGTTTGGGAGGTATGCCGCAACGGCGCGCATGTCGCCTTGTTCATTGGCGATTACTTTGCCCGGAGCGGCAAAAGATCGGGCGCTTGGTGCAGCGCGTTGCAAAGCCAGCGCAAGAGGCCAAGCCCGCGCGCGCCCATTGTGATCAATGTTTGCAACTTTGCCAAACCCTCCGGCGGGGCACCTGCGCTTTTGTCATTCGACGATGCGCGCACCTTGTTNCATGAATTTGGCCATGCGCTGCATCAGATGTTGAGCGACGTCAGCTATTCGGCCGTTTCTGGCACCTCAGTGGCGCGCGACTTTGTTGAACTGCCAAGCCAGCTATATGAGCATTGGCTTGAAGTGCCTGAAGTTTTGCAAAAATTTGCCATTCATGCGCAAACCGGCGCGGCGATGCCGGATGACTTGCTCAAACGTATGCTCGGGGCTGCGACATTTGATATGGGATTTCAAACCGTGGAATATATAGCCTCTGCGCTTGTGGATTTAAGTTTCCATGAAACTGCAGCTCCCCAAGATCCTATGTTGCAGCAGGCTGAAGTATTGGCAGATATTGGCATGCCTGCGGCGATTGGGATGCGTCATGCGACACCGCAATTTGCCCATGTTTTCGCAGGCGATGGCTATTCGAGCGGATATTATAGCTATATGTGGTCAGAGGTGATGGATGCGGATGCTTTTGCATCCTTTGAGGAGGCGGGTGGGCCGTTTGATTTGGAACGGGCACGCGCTTTGCTGGACAATATATTGTCGCGGGGTGGCAGCGCGGATGCACACGAGCTTTATGTGGCATTTCGTGGAAAATTGCCGGATGCAACCGCCTTGCTGCACAATCGTGGATTATAGCCTAGTCGAAGGCCTCTGTCTTTGTGACACCCCAAAGCGCGGTTTTTGGGGCCCAGCCTTTGTAGCCTGCTGACGACAGCCGGCACCAATTGGGTTTGCAGGACAAAAGCTGTGCCAGCACGTTGCGTTCAAGTCGGGCGGTGACCAAGGACTCATCTGCCGGTTGATTGCGCAGATCCACATAGTCCTGCACGATCATGACGGTGCGGCCCCCCGACAGCAGCGAATAATGGATCCAGCCGCCCGCGCCCTCAAAATCCAGCACTTTGCGCCAATGGCCATGTTCGGCCACGACCTGCAGCGGCATGTTGCGCAGCTTCAAGATCCAATCAATGCGGTGGGTGAGCGACGGTCCGCGCCGCACATTGCCTTCACTGGCCTTTAAAGAAACGTAACGCGGTATCGGCAATTTTGTGACAGTGCCCTTTTGCGGCGCACCCGCAAGCCCTGGCCCGGCGCAGATCGCGATGCAGAAAATTACGGTGAGAATTTTTTGCCATTCTTTTGTCATCATCATGCCTGTCCAGATGCGGCGTCTCATCGTCCAGCGATATAAGTGATCTTCGCCGGGATCGCACGCATTTACCCCGCCACATGACGCGCTGCAAGGGTGCTTAGCAGCGACAGAATCGCCGTGGGATGATATATTTTGGTGTGAAAAATCTTGTAAGGTCGGTTTTTGCAACTGGGACGTCGGCGCGACTTCCCTTTTTACGCCGTCTTAGGGCAATCTACGCGCAACGCAAAAAGGAGTCGTGCGCGATGAAGACGCAAGTAAAAGCATTGGTTGTCGGTGGCGGGGCAGTTGGGACCTCCATTGCCTACCATCTTGGAAAACGCGGTTGGGATACCATGTTGATTGAGCGCGATGAGCTGACCTCCGGCTCGACCTGGCATGCGGCGGGGCTCTTGCCGCTGTTCAATATGTCTTATGCAACCACGCATATCCACAAGTACTCGGTTGATTTTTATAAATCCCTTGAAGAGGAAACCGGTTTGAATGCGGGTTTTGCGGTGGTGGGCAATCTTCGGATGGCACAAACAGAGGAGCGGATGGATGAATATCGTCTCTATGCCTCAACCGCTGAAACCTGCGGCGTGCCCTATGTCTTTATGTCACCGGATGAAATTAAAGCAAAATGGCCGCTCATTCGCACCGAGGATCTCAAAGGAGCACTTTATCATAACACAGATGGCTATATTAATCCGGCCGATGTGACCATGGCTATGGCCAAGGGCGCGCGGCAACTTGGCGTGAGCATTGAGCGCAAGTGGCAGGCGGATGGTTTTCATTGGACCGGCAGCCACTGGGAAGT
>JGI26260J51721_1000887_pt1 | contig 13290 bp, 22 predicted proteins | sample SaaInlV_120m_DNA_4_FD_51721 | JGI IMG/M metagenome (IMG submission 51721)
ACAACCAGCAGAACATTTAGACCACGGACCCCATTTACCCACACAGTCTACTGGTAATACCGACCATTTACTTGTACCAAAGTCAAACTTGTGTTTAGAACCTTTATTAGTATCTTCTATAGTAAGTTCTCGTGTCATCGAGACATCCTTAAGTTTGTCATCAAATAATGTAACCAATAAACCCTTATCTATACCTTTCATAAGTAATACAACACTCTGTATCTCCTGCATCGAACCCAAATCAATCTCTATATTTTGTCTCTGAAGCTGGTTGTTATTCTTATCACTCGATACAGTATTACCCAAAGTCATCTCATCACCATCGTTGAATGCAGATAACGTTTCCTTCCCCGAAGAGTTGGTAGCGATGGGTTTTTTCAATGCAATGTTCTTACCATCTTTACCATATACATATACCTCGTTCAAGACTATCGGTCTTTCCTCCCACTTTTCAATAAGAGCATTCTTACCCACTCTGACATATCTCGCCTTTGGATACCCAATTTCCAATATCTTTGTAGAAGTCTTCTTTGTACTCGATTCGTTATCCTGTTTATCAGTTTCCTGAGCAGATGAAGATTTAGTATCACTTGAAGTCACAATGATCTCACCAGTGTTGCCAACCTCCTCACCCCCTCTATTGTTCATGAAGAGAAATACCCCCCCAACAAAAGAAGAAACTAGAAGTAGCACAATTATAACCACTAACATCTTATTGTATTACAAGTTTTTTTTTTTCAAATCTAAAGAGTCTTTAAAACTTTACATTTGAGATGTATATTTTTCACATTTAATGTTTCCATTTCTGTTCTGGAAGGGTTAGTATACTATCCCATGGACTCCCCGTAATAATTGGTGTTTCCCAGTTTACCGTTTTACCATCTTCGTCAATGATTTGAAGTTTGATACCATGTATCCGCCCTCTACAACAATCACGACGGTTCACAACCTGCAGTTTCTTAATTTCTTTCATCGAACCAAGATCAATTATAAAATACTCGGGTTGATCAATTGTCCAACCTTTTTTCCTAAATCGGCCACCGTATTTATTACCTTTACTGTCTCCATGCCCCGTGTGTGCAAAATTTAAATGACCAGTACTACCATCTGTAAGTCTTACCCAGCTGTACCTCGCACTATGTTCGCTACTACCAGAAACATACCTATTTAATGCTATATTATTACCATCTATATCGTATACACGAACATCGCTCAAGTTTATAATACCATTATGTCCATGTGTTTTATGAGTCCTCGTATGTAATATTTTTACATACCGACCCATCGCTGTGCATCTTGACATACATTTTTTAAATCCATCCTTATTCAAATCGTATACACATGCTTTACCACCATTCTCCGCTTTTCTAATTGTAATCCATTTCCGTTTGGTTTGACCCTCCTGAGATTCACCTTTTTTACCACAGCCTACACTGCACGGAGACCACTCACTCCATTTACCTATACAATCAACAGATTGTAAAGACCATTTGCCAGTCCCAAAATCATATTTATGCTTAGAACCCTTTTTTACATCACTCATTGTAAGATCACGCGTCTTGGAAACTATTTTTAGATCGTCGTCTATTAACGTCACCCTGATTCTGTCAAGACGGTCTGGATCACCGTTAGTTTTATCAAGAAGTACAACACTTTTGATTTCATACATAGAACCCAAATCAATCTCAAAAGATTGTCTTTGCTGCTGTGATTCATTTTCTTCTAATGAACCAGTTTGTCCCATTGTCATTTCATCACCATCAACCAACTTCGAAACTGTACCCTTGAAACCNGGTGTATTACTTGCAATAGGTTTTTTTAGTGCAATGTTGTTGTCATTTTTATCATATACATATACTTCCATCAAATTTATGTTACGATTTTTCCAGTTTGAAACAATTCCAGTCTTACCTATCTTGATAAATTGTGCCCTTGGATAAGTCTTAATTGAAGACCTTACAATTTCTTGTTCTGAAGACGAAACAGTTTTGTTTGAAATTTTTTGAATCTCACCTGTTGTGACTTTTTCGACTGTATCTCCTTTATTCTTCATGAAGAGAAATACCCCCCCAACAAAAGAAGAAACTAGAAGTAGCACAATTATAATCACTAACATCTTATTGTATTACAAGTTTTTTTTTTCAAATCACTACATCACCCACAAATCCACACTCGGTCAATAAAGGGTCTAATACATTTCCGTGTGTCTCACATAGTGGACATACACCTATGGGTATCTCATCCAAAGCATGTGTGTGCTCGGGCTGGATCTTTTTAGGCTTTATAGTCTTTTTGACCTTCTTGGGTCGCTCTGGTCTGTCAACCTTCTCGTCATGCATCCTACAGTAATCAGTTCCCGGGACTGCCCCATTCCTACACACAGTTCCTTTCCCAGTCACACCTTTGCACATCTTCTTCTCCGTAACCGGTTGGAGATTCTTCATGGACGCAATCTCATCACGGAGAGAACGAACTTCTTGTAATAATTGAATAAGAACTTCGGGATCTATTGGAGACTCCATTTTACTTAATTATTGCAGATTGTTTTCGTCACTTAGGTTTTATTTAGTCTGTCTATAAAGTGTTAAAAGTGAAAATCCNAACACGACATACAAAACATATCTCAATGTTTCTGGTATCACCAACCATTCTCGGATAACCCCCTTTTCATCTTCAGACAACTTTGTCATGAAAANGTTCAAATTATTTATCAACTTGTGTAAAATTAATATCGCCATAAGTAAAAATATCATACTAATGATTACGAATGCTACATTGTACAGTGAATTACCTTTACCACGGTAAAATCGCGAATACCCCAACAGTGCCAATGATATAGATGTGTATAAACCCACATTTCTCAAAGCTGTCTGATAAAACATCAAAGTATCTTTGAATGTCAACTCCATTTTACTTGTTACAAATATTTTTTTCATTACATACACTAAATGAACAGACCAGCTATTAATGTTGCTATCGAAGCTCTCGTCATAGGTGTGATGAATGCCACCCTCATCTACGGTATCAATAAGGTTAACCCAAGCCTAGAGTCCCCCATTCTCCACCTCATCGCGGGTGCCCTCATCCACATCATCTTCGAATACACTGGCGGTAACAAGTGGTGGTGTAAGACAACTTACTAAGCCAAACCAAACATCGCCTGCAGATCACCCCTAGCCATATACAAGTCATCCAATTCGTCATTCATTTCCTGAATGAGTTCCCGATTTACAAGATTTGTTCGTTGAATGTAACTCTTGTAAAAAGCCCTCTCATCTCTGATCACACCCCCCTTCTCACGAAGTTCCTCAATTGTGAATCGTCGAAGAGGCAGATTTAATATCCGAGACATCTCTTTTACTGCATCCCTCTTTACAGCTTGAGTGATATTCTTCCTGATTTTAGTCTTCTTCAAACGATCCTCAACCTGCTTGATCTTCATAATAATTTCATCATAGTGCCGTAAATCATTCTCATCAGGGACTGGTATTTGAACCACTTGGAACGGGGGAATCACCGGAAGACTTCTAGAATCAGTCGTGGGTGGATCAGCGGCAAAACCCCCCACACTCTCACGGTAAATACGATCCATCTCGCGAATATTTCCCTCGAGTCGCACAGCAGCTTGTGCAGCATTGGACATCCCATCGTGAACACCCTTCATGAGGTCACACATTTTCAAGTAACTCCCCTCTGGAATTGACTTGGAAATGGTATCGAGTTCGGCCATGAGGTCTCGGAGGTCTTCCATTTTGCTTTTAGTTTTCTTTATTTTCAAACAACTTAGGTTTAAATTCTAGATATCCAAGCAGATCTTAGTCTCGGATCAGTAGTTGTTGAATCTACAAGTTCTATGTATGTCTGTTTCAGTCTATCAGAATCGGCGCGTATACTAAAAAATTCAGTCTGATTTCTACATTCACTGAGGTCGCGTCTCAATTGTTGAAGTTGATTCCAGATATCGTATAAACGGAAAGGTGGAGGCCATGCTAATCCATCATAAAGGAGACTAGATGAAATAGATTCTCTCTGCTCCGGGTAAGACTTAAAGACTTTATGCAAACATCGACATATTTTCAGATATTCACCCTCTGGTAGGTGTTCTGAATTGTTGTCAATGTGTTGCATCACCTCCTTGAGGTGCTCCATTTATATACAAAAAGTTTTTAATTACACATCATCCAACCTTTCTATAGCATCTTGAAGCCACCCGATCTGTTGTGTAATAGATTCTCTGTACTTTTCCCGAAATTCATTCTCATGAAGTAAATATCGATTAAATATCCTATGTTTTACTTCTGGAGTTAATGCCTCCCACTCGGCGTCGTTTAATCCCATTATCTCACAGTACTCATATTGTGCCTCGAGCTTTATTCGCTTAGTCAATCGAACCAGCTTTCTATATTCAGTACGCTCCTTTTGTAAATAGTCAATCTGTCCATGGAGGAAATTATAGTCTGCATCAATAGCTTTATCGTAAAGTGACTCAAAAAATAAAGGACCCTCCCCCCTTCTCATCTCCCCATAATTAAAAAGATATACCGGATCCGCTCTAGTAGAATACGCATTCTTTAGGTGATTACAAATCTCCAAATACTGACCATCCCCAAACTTCTCGGAGTTTTGGTCTATTATTTGCATAACTTTTAACAAGTCATCCATCTTAAACACAACACGTCTCTATTGTCTAAGTATTTTTTTCAAATACTAATTAAGGTAATGTATAAAACATCTTATGACAAGTCTGAATGCCAAATTGGTGTAATACATATTGGCTATGGTGCCTTTCACAGAGCACACCAGGCTGTATACATAGACGACTATATGGAAAAGACTGGCGACCTCAGTTGGGGAATTGTCGCCGTCAATCTGAGAAATGAAGGATTCCGAGAAATAGAAGACTATGTTTTGAAAACACCCTCACAATGTAGGTTGGTGAGGTCTCACCTGGATTACGTAGATTGGACACAGAGTAGAGCAATTGCCAAACACTTACTCACACTTCCCAGTGTTCATCTCGTAACTATTACTGTTACAGAAAGTGGGTATTCTCCGGGATCTCCACTCTTTGAATATCTCGCGTGTGGTCTCAGAAACAGAAACTCACCCATCACAATCATGTGCTGTGACAATATCCGCCAAAATGGTCTTGTCCTCGAAACACAATTCTTAGCCTACCTCTACCAAACAAACCAACATGAACTGGCAATATGGNTCAANGAAAATGTNAAATTCCCATCGTGTATGGTAGATAGAATTACACCCAGAACAACAGAGTTTTTGAAAGAAGAAATTGAAGAAATGTTTCCAGGTTACGGTAATAATCCTGTCCAAACTGAAGAGTATTCTCAATGGGTCATCGAAGATAACTTTGCATCCACATTCCCAGACCTATCCCTAGTTGGCGCCACATTGACTTCAAATCTCGAACCCTACGAAGAAACAAAAATACGTATCCTCAATGGGGGGCATACATCTCTCGCTTATCTCGGAGCCCTCGCNGGNTACTCCACATTTGATCAAGTTATGGCGAATTCAGTGCACCGAGAACATTTTAGAAAACTTCAAACAGAAGAGATTGTTCCATCCATAGAAAGTGAAGTTCCCTTCGATCTATACGAATACATGGAACAGGTTGAAGAAAGAATTTCAAGTGAATCCAATGGTGATAGCTTGGATCGAATCTGTATGGATGGATTCACAAAGTTTCACACTTTCGTCGTTCCATCCCTGCGTCAATGCTTGGAACAGGGGAAGAGACCAATTCACACATATAAAAGTATCGCAGCGTGGTACATATATGCGAGAAGGTTTGGTAGGGGGTGTACGAAGATAAAGTATAGCGAACCCAATTGGGTCCTCCTAGAACCACTCCTCAGAGACGGTCATGTCGATGACTTTGTATCAAATGAAAGATTGTGGGGGGACATTCCAAAAAAATACATTACATTTACAAGAGATCTAAAATCTATTCTACTCTCCCAAACATATGAAAAAGAAATTGACCTCCTTGGTTAGCGATAGTCAGGTTGCTCCTCCACCACGGGCTTCACGAAGGTCATTGGAAATTCAACACAAGCACCAGAGACACCCCCATCCGTCTCTTCGAATGCCCCATATTCGAGCCTTCGGCGCCATTCAATAGCCCGTTGCCCCCTTTGAATGAGACTCAGAGCGTCTTCGAAACCCGGCGTCTGAGAAAACTCGCACCACGCATAGTCGGCACCACCACCACTCATCGGTCGCTCGACTTCTTCGACAAACTCATTCTTGAGCTTCGGGAACCAATGAGCATAGAACGCTTCAGCATCGGGAATGTCAACGCCAGCCAAACGAAGCCCCTCGACGTTTCTGGTAGACTGATGACAGACCCCGTGCAGGTGACGCTGCTGATCCCATGGAACATCTTCATTGATATAGGCATTCACACAGATCGCGTGGTACTTCTCGGGAACCTCACCCTCTAGGTTCTCGAGATCCGAAAGCCACTCTTTGTACCGTTGATCAGCTTCCATCGCTTCTTCCACGTGGCGGAGGTACTCCTCGAACTCGCACACAGACCCATAGAGCCGCTCCATCTTCTTCTGCTTAGCCTCCTCCGCCACCCGTACCGATGGTGGTTGACGCTTCCAAACCGCCTTCAACTCGTTGCACAATTCCAGATAGGCACCGTCGGGAAGTTTGTCAGCGTTGGCATCGACGAGGGACATTATTTTGGAAAGAGACATTTTCAAAATGATATAAAAATTACAAATCTATCTTCTACTTAGGTTTCCTTTGACTCTACAGCTTCGGGGAGTGGGGGTAGAAAGTAAGATGAAACAAACAATACACCCAATCCCGCCACAGATGGATAATAAACCGCCGTTGCCACAATAGTAACTGTAAGAAGTAGGAAAAATATATATAAACCCCATGGGTGTACATCAAATTCCTCATACAATTTCTCGTTTCTGAGTTCAAGACGCAAGTTCTCATCTTGAAGTTGTTTCACAGTGTTTTCGAGTTCGATCACACGCTTTTTCAGTTGAGAATGTACTCCAATTCTGGGGACATTAAACATCGTCAACGGAGTAGAGAACATTTTTCGAGATATATTTATATTATTGTAACCCAACTTAGGTGTGATTTGATAAAATACTTCGAAATGAACGCTTCGCGAGGGAACCCCAGTGTATAAGCCATGATAGGTCTTGGTATCCCATACAATCCGAGAACTCTCTGTAAGCCGTGTGAGCTTTTTGGATTGCTCCAGTCAATTCACGCTCCGACCGTTCCGCCTCCAAAACCTCTCTCGCAAGAAACTTCTCGTATATTTCCTTTTCATTTTCAATCTCGAAGACCTTTGCACGAAGTTCTGAAATTGTATAGTCTCCCAAAGTGACACCATGGGCAGTGGCAATTTCTACCAATGCGTCCACCTTGAGAGCAGGTGTTACTTCAGTCCGCTTACTTATGTTTTTGTAGTGGTTACTCACATTGTCATAGTAACACATAGTCATAATCCACTGATAACATTTATCTATACAATTCCGATCTATAACAATTTCCTGCTCCGAAAAATCCGGTGTAACACACAACGTATCTTTGGGACCATGGAGATGCTTCATTATATTACACATCTTAAGGTATTCTCCTTCGGGGATTGAAGAAGAATTTTCATCAATGAGGCTCATAAGTTCTTGAACAGACATTCTTACATTTTACATTACAATGTCGCACTTAGGTTTGATGCAACTAAACGAATTGTTTCTATATGTTCTCGTTCTTCACCCCTCTCAATCAAACGATTTGCTGCTTCATTCGGAAGACACCCCCGATCTATCATTATATCTTGGATCAATAACTCTGCGGCCCTCATAACCGAATGCCCCTCATCCATTAAACTCTCCATGGTTGCCTCATCAATACTGTATGGTTGTGAATAGAAATCTAAGGGTGCACCGGATAATGCATCGTTAGTCATCGGTACACTCGTATCGTACCCCAAATAAATACTGGGTTCATATCTTAGGCGTCTGGGCTCATTTACAAGATCGTGGATGGCTTTCATAGAGTTACACATCTCTATGTAGTCCCCCTCTGGGATGGTGCCGACGTTCTTGTCTACAAGTTCCATGAGTTTACGGAGTTGTTCCATTTTTTATATATTTTATATTTTATTCATTTGACTTAGGTTGAATGTTGAAGTTGAAGACAATTTTGCCTTTGACTGAATCAATCTAAAATTGTCAAATAAAAATTTTGTATCATAGTCTCTATACATTGAAGTTCTCACCTCATCAGTCAAGTTAACCAATTCATCTAGAATTCTACGATCTCGACCACTCACCGATAGGAATGATATCAACCTTTTACACTTCTTATAGAGAATATTTAACTGCTGATTACGAACAATTTTATCATCCATGGGAAATTCAAGACCTATCTTTTCGTTACACTCATTTATGCTTTCAATTACTTGGTACTCTCGTTTCCGAACAAATTTCTGGGTAAAGAAACCGAACATGTTCTTGAATATTTCAGACATTTTTTTGGTGTGGGTGGGGGAGTTTTTAACTTTGGGGGTGAAATAACTTCCTGCCAAATCAAACGCTGAACGTCTGGACAGAGGGGTGCAGTAGCTCTACAGAAAAGTAGAGCGTCTTCGTCGGAATGAAGTGAAATGTAGTCCATTAATCAGTATGACTTTCATCGTCACTTTCCTGAAGACTTAGGTTTCGTTCAAGCTTTTGTTTCTCAAGTTGAACATCGAGGTATACCCGGTAAGGTGCATCCCATACAGCAGACTTCACCCATTTACAAATATTCGTAAGGTATTGTGGACCCATGTCCACGGTGATGTTGGCAATTGCCTGAAACAACATTATACTATAGAATGTCACTTCTTTTTTATACTCTTAAACATCTTTATGTATTCTGGAACCATCCAAGCAGTAAGCACTCCCGCCAAACTCATGAACGAATGGAACGGTGTCATATAATAGTATTTTAAATGTTTTTTTATATTAGAATGTCCCTCGACGATATACCGAAAAAGGTTCAGTACGTTATATTAGATTCAAATTTTGTAGATGGAACAAATAACACATTTTCCCTAGACCTTAATTTGAAATCAAACACACATGTCGAAGATATGAGCAGAGTCCTGGGTATCAAGATGGTTGACTTTTACATCACACAGGTTGGTGAAAGTAATTCAAGTACAAATACAAATATTGCCAAATATGTAGATATAGTATGTCCAGAAATACCCAAAGTGGCACAAATTCTAGATGAGAGACATGGTCAATTATTTACGAGAATTCCATTAGAAAGACATTTTTCTGGGAGCAACGACTTCGTTTTAAGAGACAAACAGTGGAAAAGATTTCAACAAAATACCAATTATTTCAATCCCATATCAATCAAAAAATTAAATTTTAAAATATACGAAGAACAAGATGATGGTGATTATGTGACTCTCCAACCCGACTCAAAGTGGTATATGATTCTCGAGATTACCACTGTAAATGTAAAAGAAAAACCAAAAGATAGAGAACTTCAAATCCTCATGGCACTCGAAAAACTTTTGAAAAAAATTGACACTCTCAATCATAATGTTCAAAAGTTACCAGACAAACCACCCGAAGAGAATCCCAAAAAATATTCATTTGGACTTCTTGTTGCATTTCTAGCATCCATACTAGGTGGATTTATATTTTGGGTAAATAAAAGTCCTGTTACATAAAGAATGCTACCAGGTTTGGGTGTAGGAACTATCATGAGTATATTAGCCATATGCTCGGGGACACCTATAGAACCCCTACCACTTCTATACATTTTGGCTTCAGCTCGTTGGGTATACGGAGGTGATCGTTACCTCGATGGTAAAGTCGAAGACACACCTGAATCTATAGCAGGAGCTCTTCTACTAGCAAACCTAATTCTNTGGTATTCCGATCAATCAAAATATATTGCACCCGAAATTCTTTCTATTTTACTGTATCCATCGTTCAAACAAAATCTACCATTACTTAAACCATTCTACGTGGGAACATTTTGGGCGGGAGCTATCAGTGTTGTACCGCATCTCATAGCTCACGTGGATGTTGTTGAAAATGAAACAATTGCCATGGGACTTCTCGCGTCGAGTGTGTCTAACATGGCAGACATTGAAGATGTAGAAGATGATATTAAAAATGGTATCTATACTATTCCAGCAACATTCGGTGTAACCCCCACGCGGGTACTGTCAGCTGGTCTTTTTGTGGGTTCTGTATACAAAAGTGGTATCGTGCCACACGCACTACCTAAAGTTCCTCGTAGGAAAACTCTCCGTAGAGCTCCTCTAATATATGTAAAATGTCCCGTACATCTTTGAGCGATGACTCAGTTGAACGCAAATTCCACTGTGTCAACATCTTGAGTTTCTTTTGTGCCATCTTGTGCTTTCTAACCTCCTCCTGAAGTTCGCTTATTTTCAAAGTATCTTTTTCAGATTTACGCTGAAGACTTTCAAGGGTCGTCACACTTCGACGTTTTACGGGTCTAGTTATACCCCGAGCTCGTCTAGGACCTTCTGTCGTGTTGTAAATATGAATAAGTGTAGCCATATATATTTTGTAGTGTATATTCTTTATTAAGCTTGGGGGGTGGAAGCCGCCTTCTTCTTGGGGGCAGCCTTCTTGGGGGTGGTGGTGGTGGTGGTGGCGGTGGCGACCTTTGCCGCACACTTGCACTCACAGGCTGGACCCTTGGGACCCGCTGGACCCGCTGGACCCACTGGACCCGCTGGACCCGCTGGGCCTTCACCGGCTGAACCACCACATTGATCAACAATCTTCACAAGCAGGTCATACAACCGTGTTTTGTCGAGGCGGGTGCGTTTGATCTCGTCATCTATCTCTTTGCGTAGAGCATCCATTGTTTTATATATAAAAGGAAGATTATCTTTAAAGTAAATGATCATCATAGGTCCCGGGCTGAATTCGGGGATTGGTCACCATGCGAAAAAATATACCAATGTGTTCCCCGGTTCAGGGTATTACATGTTTGGAAGTCAACTTCCTGAGGTTGATCATGCCCTAATTTTCATGCTCCCCATAAAACCACACCTAGAGTATCTCACATATGTACGTTCTCGTGTCAAAAAACTTGCGTGTATGACCGTATGCGAAACCGAAACCGTTCATGAAGATTATGCTCTCATTATGAAAGAGTTTAAGAAGGTCGCCGTTCCCAGTGAATTTTGTAAACGTGTCCTTTCCAAACAGTTTCCCGAAAATGAATTCTACATCATCCACGCCCACATCCCAAAACCCCGAGAAAAACCATACACATTCTACCATATTGGAAATATAATGGATCCTCGTAAGAAATTCCAAGATGTTTTACAAGCCTTCATAAGACTCAATGAAAACAATACGAGATTGATTGTCAAAGCAACATGTGGTCAAGATATAGATATCAGACTCCCACGGGTTGAAGTTATAAATGGTGTCATCTCTGATCAAGAAATGGATGACATTCACAATCGTTCTGATTGCTACGTAAACTTTTCACACTCTGAAGGTGTGGGTATGGGAGCCATAGAGGCTGCACTACGGAACAAACCTGTCATCATAACAAACTATGGGGGTGCACCAGAGTATGTAAAAACACCGTACACCATTGACTGTGAACTTCAGGAGTTGGAGAAGGATGATTTCCTCTTCAAAAAGGGTATGGTTTGGGGTAAGCCAAACTTTGACCAACTCTTGGAATTCATGAGACACGCATATGATAATCGCGTTCGCCACATGGATCACGAACACACTAAAAAACTTGTTGGGGGGGAAAACATTTTACAGGAATTCCTCTTGAATGTAATTGGTAGCGAAAGTAATAAGACCGATGAGGATAGTACCACTCATGAGTGAATCTCTCTGTGCGATGATAGTCATAACGAGATCATCAATAACTTGAATACCCGTAGGCTTCTTGGCGATGCGAGGAACGACAATACTTATAATGATGTAAAGAGCCATCGATATTATTACAGGTCTAAGACTTTCCTGGTCTAACATCTTCTTTCTATTATTCAACTATTTTAATTTGAGACACATCAACCTTCGCCCCAATCGTGACATTCTTCACACTATGCTTTTTACAATAGTTACCACACACAGCTTTGAAAGAACAAGGCTTCCCAGTCATCGTCACCGCACAACAAATCTTCTTGGATGTCCTTTGCTCGGTCACAACATCCGGAGTCTTTTCCAAAACCACAATCTTCTGGATATCTTTTTTCTGTTGATGTTCCAAGTATCGCATTTTCATCTTCCATGTCGCATCCGCGAGATGATAACACCTGTCGTCTGGCTCACTAAGACGGTACATAGTCACCGCATTACTGAGACAATTTTCCCAAAGAGTATCGCGAATAACTTCCATTTTTAGAGATACTTTTTACTTTCCATATACTGACTTAGGTTGTCAAGCTTCACCCCCAATTTCCGCCAAATATATGTCAACATTTCCTGCAAATTCCGGACAGGATTCAGTGGTCTTTTTAGTCACCATGTCTTGAACATTCATGACATGCTCCTTAAACTTCTTGACATTTATACCAGTGGCATTATGAATTTGAGACTCTGTAGCAATGTCCTTCAAAGCATATAGGTAGGCCGCAGCATAGTTGGCATGAAGCACGGCGATCACCGGAGACTTATCCTGCTGCGCCGCTGTAGCATATCGAGCCGACTGTCTGACCAACTTCTCTATGGATTGTTTCATTCCCCTAGATTTGTTTTGCATAACCAAAACCAAAATGAAGATTGCCACTATGAAGTATGTATACATCTTTCCTATTCTATCTAAAGAAATTTTTATATGAAACTTAAAAGAATAAATAATTATTCATGTAATGAATGTCATTGTGGGAACCACTATAATTTTAGCCGCCACTCTTATTATTTATAAACTATTAACTCCAGTGACGAAGTCCACCAAGAAGAAGGGACCTGTCAAGAAGAAGGAACCTGTCAAGAAGAAGGAACCCGTCAAAAAGAAAGAGCCCGTCAAAAAGAAAGAGCCCGTCAAGAAGAAAGAACCTGTTGAGAAGAAAGAACCTGTTGAGAAGAAAGAACCTGTTGAGAAGAAGGAACCCGCCAAGAAAGTCAATCCCTATTTTGCCTTCTGTAAGGAGAAACGTCCCGAGATCGTCGCTGCCAACCCAGAACTTAAACCCCGTGAAATTGTTAAAAAGCTCGGTGAAGAGTGGGGGAAACTTTCAGACAAAGAGAAGGGTGAGTATAGAATGTGAGTTAA
>JGI26260J51721_1000901_pt1 | contig 13148 bp, 12 predicted proteins | sample SaaInlV_120m_DNA_4_FD_51721 | JGI IMG/M metagenome (IMG submission 51721)
CAAAACCCCGCGCGCATCGACCATCCAGAACAACACCAGCGACCCGACCAACGGGGTAATGATGAACGGCAGCAATGACACAAAAATCAAAGGCCCACGGATCGATCTGTTGGCGGAATTAACGGCCACCGCAATCGCAAAGCCAAGAATGATGGTCAGCGGCGTGACAATCAGCGTGAAGGTAATGGTGAAAATAATAGCGCTGTAGAACGGCAGATTCATCAACTTGGTCCAGAAATCACCGATTCCGTCTGACGCACGCCAGGCTTCGGCCACTTCACCCGCGGCAAGATGGCCGCGGTTCAGGTAATTATCAAGGCCAACAAACCGGCCCAAGGGTTCAGCTTCACTCAACGCGTTCGTAGCCTCTTGGTTTACGGAAACTTCTTCACTGCACCCGAAGGGGCCGCAGTTCTGGACCGTCTCAATGACTTGTTCGTGCTGGGCATAGAGAGATTGTACAACCACGGACGCGACCGGCAATATAATCAGCAAAGTCATGGCCAAAAGGGATGGAAAGACGAAGGTGAAAAAGGTGCTGTGTTTCAAGGCTCAAACCTCCGCCTGAAAGTCGTTATATCGGTCGTTTGACAGGCGCGCGAAGGACATCCCTAGCGCGCCTGTCGTCATGTTTATTCAGCGACAAACCCGGATTCGACCGCAGCGGCAGTGTAGGCCGCTTCGACGTCTGCCAAGGCCTGCTCGGCGGATTCGTTGCCTTGCATGAAGTCAGACAATTCGTTGCCAAGCGCCGTGTGCAGCAAGCCCATGAACGGAACCATTGGATAAGGCTTGGCGCCAGCCACAACTGTTGCCAACACGCCTTCGTTCACGTCCTGAGGCTCAAACCCTTCGATCAACCAGACGGCTTGGGACATTGTTTCGTCGTTCAACAAAGCTGGTGAGGTCGCATGCATCATCGCCTTAAAAGACGCTTCGGCATCTTCATCAGTGATGTTCGTGGCGATGCTCCATCCATCCCACCAAAGTGTAGACGCAGGAACGCCACTTTCACCGACAGTGAGCGGTCCAGAAACCATCGTGTTCTCATAGACTTCAGGAGCCGATCCTTCACTGTCCATCAAAACGCCGGTACGAGAACCCCACATGTTCATCAGCGCAACGTTGCCAGCTTCCCATTCAGCAGACGTTGCGTTTGAGTCATGTGTCAGGAAATCCGGGTTCATGTACTCAGACAGCGCCTTCATCATGGTCAATGCCTCTACGCCAGCTGCATTGTTAATAGAAACTGTCGCTGTGCCCGTCTCAAAGAACTCGCCGCCTGCACCGAGGTACATATTAACGAATTCTTCAGCCAAATTCCATCCAGCAGCATAAGCGCCACCTACGGGATGCTCCATAATGCCTTCGGCACGAATTTTCTGAGCCGCCACGAGAACTTCCTCATATGACGTTGGAACATCCATTCCGATTTGTTCCAGCACATCAGAGCGATAAACCAGATGTTGAGAATTGGCCATGAAGGCAATTGCCATTACTGTGCCGTCAACAGAGATCTGTTGCTGAGCGGGGATATTCTGGCCATGCGCTGCAATCAAGTCGTCCAGTGGGCGATTGATGCCATCAGCAAGCATTCCTGACAGAACTGAGTTGTTGTTGATTACAACTGTGTATTCAGCTGGATTGCCGCTCATTCCTGCCACGTTGAGGGTGCGGTGTTCCGACGTCAGGTTCGCTTGGCCGTCGACACCTTCACAGGCCTGTGCAAGTGCTGCGACAGATTGGATCGCAGGAAATTCGTTGCCGATGATGCTCAGGCGGCCTTCTGCGGCACATCCGTGTCCGTCTGCAAAGGCAGCGGATCCCATCGCAAGCGCGACAGCAGTTGCGCCCATAAGTTTTGTCATTTTTGTCATTTTTCAGTCTCCCGTTGGTACACCTTTGGTGCTGTCGTGGTGCATTTGGTCAATTACGCGCCCCGACCTTCGAATCGGAATACGTTATGCATACGTTTGCAATGAAACGGTGCGTAGACGTCATTTGCAAGAAAAATAATTCAACTTAATGAGATTGCCGCTCATGCTGCAAGTGCAGCAGAATAAGGCTTAAAAAAACCACTTGCCTCATACGCACAATCGGAATTACTTCTATTGCATACGTTTGCAACAAAGGTGCGCAACATGGCCGAAATTCAGCTCAAAAATATTTCAAAGCGCTGGGGTAGCTTTGTTGGTGTTGATGATTTCAACCTCACCATCGCAGATCAAGAATTTCTCGTACTTCTTGGACCATCGGGCTGTGGCAAGACCACGACGATGCGCATGATTGCCGGCTTAGAGGACGTGACCAGCGGTGACATCCTTGTGGATGGCAAACGCATCAATGATCTGGAACCAAAGGATCGTGATTGCGCAATGGTGTTTCAGTCCTATGCGCTTTACCCCAACCTCAACGTCTATGAAAATATCCGCTTCCCGTTGCGCATGCGCAAGATTCCGGTGGCTGAACATGATGAACGCGTCAAACGCGCATCGGCCATGGTCGAGCTTGATGAATTCCTGCACCGCAAGCCTGCTGAACTATCAGGGGGGCAACGCCAACGTGTTGCACTGGCCCGCGCGATTGTCCGTCAACCCAATGTGTTCTTGATGGACGAACCCCTGTCCAACCTTGATGCCAAATTGCGCGTTTCTACCCGCGCCCAGATCAAAAACCTGAGCCATGAACTTAAGGTCACAACAATCTATGTGACCCACGACCAGATTGAGGCGATGACCCTCGCGGATCGTGTTGTCGTCATGGAAAAAGGGATTGTCCATCAGGTCGGCACCCCCACAGACATCTACGACATGCCCGCCAATACCTTTGTTGCCAGCTTCATCGGGTCACCCGCGATGAACCTGTTGGAAGGCACGCTNGAAGGTGGCACATTTTCGGGAAAAGACGTGACCATCACAGGGATCNACAGCACGCATTCCGGCCCTGTTACACTGGGCTATCGCGCAGAAGACGCCATCGTGAACGGGGACACGGCATCCATCGACGCCCCCGTTTATTCAATGGAATTGCTGGGCGATGCGACCATGGTCACATTCCGNATCGGCGGGNCCATCGCGACCGTTAAGGCGGACAAAGATTTNCGCGCCAAGATTGGCGAAAAAGTCCGGGCGGCCATTCCCGCCACGATCTGCCACCTGTTTGACGCAACATCGGGCGAACGCCTCTAAACCGAGCCAAGGGAGTCTCAACATGACAATCCGCCACCTGAAAACCGCCCGATCCGAAGAAGCCCGCGCAGAAGACGACGCGCAGACACGCGCTGTCGTCGAAGATACTCTCAAGCAGATTAAAACCGGCGGCGATGCCGTGGTGCGTGAACTTTGCATCAAGTTCGACAACTACGACCGCCCGACTTATCGGCTGACCNACGCTGAGATCAAAGACATTATCGCCAAAGTNACACNGCGCGAAATGGCTGATATCAAATTTGCACAGGAACAAGTTCGAAATTTCGCCCAAGCGCAAAGGGACAGCATGTTGGACATTGAAATTGAAACGATGCCTGGTGTCATTTTGGGTCACAAAAACATCCCCGTGCAATCGGTTGGCTGCTACGTTCCGGGTGGCAAGTTCCCCATGGTCGCCAGTGCACACATGTCCGTGGCTACCGCGTCTGTCGCCAAAGTTCCGCGCATCATCGCCTGCACGCCGCCGTTTAAGGGCGAACCCAATCCTGCTGTGATCGCCGCAATGCACCTTGGCGGCGCGCATGAAATCTACGTCATGGGCGGCATTCAAGCAATTGGTGCCATGGCCATCGGCACCGAAACGATTGACCCTGTCCATATGCTTGTGGGGCCCGGAAATGCCTTTGTTGCCGAAGCCAAACGTCAGCTGTTTGGTCGCGTCGGGATCGATCTGCTCGCTGGTCCAACCGAAACCATGGTGATCGCAGACGATACGGTGGACGGAGAACTTTGCGCGACGGATCTTCTTGGGCAAGCTGAACACGGCTACAATTCCCCTGCAGTCCTTCTTACCAATTCTGAAAAATTGGCGAACGATACCTTGGCCGAGATTGATCGCTTGTTGAAAATTATCCCCACCGNCGACACCGCNAGTAAAAGCTGGGAAGACTACGGCGAAGTGATTGTGTGTGACACCTACGATGAAATGCTCGCCGTGGCGGATGATATCGCGTCCGAGCACGTGCAGGTGATGACAGACCGCGATGATTGGTTCTTGGAACACATGACGTGCTACGGNGCGTTGTTCCTTGGCGCGCGCACAAACGTCGCGAACGGTGACAAAGTAATCGGCACGAACCACACGCTGCCCACCAAAAAGGCGGGACGATATACTGGTGGGCTTTGGGTCGGGAAGTATCTGAAAACCCATAGTTATCAAAAAATCACGACGGACGAAGCAGCCACCTTGGTCGGCGAATACGGATCACGCCTGTGCATGCTCGAAGGGTTCGTAGGCCATGCAGAACAATGCAACATCCGAGTGCGCCGCTACGGCGGCATCAACGTCCCCTACGGTGAAGGCGCGCCGCACCGCGAGGCCGCCGAGTGAGCGGCCACCCTACCCTCNCGGCGCTACAAAACGCCCTTAAGGCGGCAACAGCAGACGCGGAAAAAGCAATCGCGCAGGTCGTAGCACGCGACGCAACACTCCACATNTGCCACCCGTTCGGGGACGTGCGCGGCGACCAAATGTGGGACATTCTTTATGCCCCCTTGCTGGATGCCATGCCGGACCTTGANCGCCGCGACATGATCGTGCTGAACGGCACCACACCCGAGGGGGAAAGTTGGGTCGGCTGCATGGGCAATTACATGGGCACTATGATCCGCCCATGGTTGGATATCCCGCCCACGGGCCACCTGACCCACATGCGCTACCACGAGTTCTACAAATTCGACGGCGACACAATCATCGAAACCCANATCATCTGGGACATTCCCGAAGTGATGATGCAAGCCGGCGCATGGCCCATGGCCCCGCAGCTTGGCAAATATCTGTGCACCCCCGCGCCCATGACGCAAGACGGGTTAACCGCGAACGGCGACGGGCAGGCCACAATGGATCACGTCATCGCGATGCTGACCGATCTGTGCAAACATCCCGCCAAAGGCGGCCCCGGAGTTATGAACTTGGAAACCTACTGGCACCCGCGTTTCAACTGGTACGGCCCCGCTGGTATCGGCACTGGGCGCGGCATTGCTGGCTTTCGTAACTGGCACCAAATCCCGTTTTTGCGCGCCATGCCCGATCGTAAGCTCGACGCGATGGGCGATCTGAAATCCGCGTGGTTCGGAGAGAGCGATTATGTCTGCGAAACGGGCTGGCCCAACATGCGCCTGACCATCACGGACGATGGCTGGATGGGGATCGCCCCCGCAAACACAGAAGTCCTACTGCGATCATTGGATTTCTGGCGTATGGAAGACGGGTTGATCCGCGAAAACTGGGTGTTGGTTGATCTNCTGGACCTCTATCGCCAATGCGGTGTGGATGTGTTGGCGCGCATGGCGGAATTCAACAAAGCCCGCAACATTGGCCCGATTACACTGCCAGAAAGCCAGTTTTCATGACCCTGCCCCGCACACCCTCGTTCGACCTGACAGATAAACGCGCCTTGGTCACAGGCGCGACGTCTGGCATCGGCGAAGGCTGCGCTGTGGCACTGGCCGAAGCGGGCGCGCATGTCACACTGGTTGCGCGGACCGCCGACAAATTACATGCCCAAGCCAAGGCCTTCGCAGAACAAGGCTGGATGGCAACGGCCCTGCCCTTGGACATATCAGACACCGATGCGACAGAAACGGCCGTCGCGCAAAGCGGCCCCTTTGATATTTTGGTCAATGCTGCAGGTTTGGCGCGCCATTCACCTGCAACAGACACCACGCAAGATGACTATGACGCCGTCACAGACCTGAACGTAAAGGCCGCATTCTTTTTGACCCGCGCAGTCGCCAAAGGGTTGATTACGAATAATAAACCAGGGTCCCTCATCAACATTTCAAGCCAGATGGGGCATGTCGGCGGGATTGACCGCGCGGTCTATTCGGCGACCAAACACGCGCTTGAGGGGATGACAAAATCCATGGCGATCGAATGGGGGCCGCACCAGATTCGCGTCAACACAATTTGTCCGACCTTTATCCGCACGCCACTGACAGAACAGACGTTCAACCGCCCCGAACGACGCGCTTGGGTCGAAGAAAAAATCAAGCTTGGCCGCATTGGTGAAGTCACTGACATTATGGGGGCCGTCGCGTTTTTGGCAAGCGACGCTTCCGCCCTTATCACCGGCGCATCCCTGTTGATCGACGGAGGTTGGACAGCGGATTGATGCACCACAACATCTTCACCCCGATCGACAACGCCNTGCAGGACGCAACACAATGACGACGCGCGCAACCTCCCTTCAGGTGGCCCTGCGCGCGGGCGTCAGCCAATCCGCCGTAAGCCGCGTGTTTTCCGGCGCATCGGCAAGCCCTGCGACCGCCGAAAAAGTGCGCAAAGCCGCCGCCGAATTAGGGTACCGCCCGAATGTTCTGGCCCGCGCCATGATCACTGGAAAGTCGCGCATCATCGGGTTGGTCGTCGCGTACCTCGACAATCAATTTTACCCCGAAGCGCTGGAAAGATTGTCCAACGCTTTGCAGNCCGAAGGCTANCATGTCCTGCTGTTCACCATCCCCAATTCCACCGACAGCATTCAAGGCGTCGTGCAGGATTTGATGGATTATCAGGTCGACGGGATTATTGCGGCATCGGTCTCTATTTCATCCGGGCTTGCAGAGATGTGCCATTCCGCAGGCATCCCCGTTGTACTGTTCAACCGCGGCCAACCCGATAGCGGTTTGTCGTCCGTGACATCCGCAAATATCAAAGGCGGGGCCTTGGCGACGCACGCCCTTATCAACGCGGGTCACACCCGCATTGCGCATATTGCAGGGTGGCAGGGGTCCNTAACGGGACGTGATCGGAAGCAGGGGTTTGAAGNCGCGATGGATCAGGCGGGTCTTGTACCATTCGCAATCATCGACGGCATGTTCAAACGCGATATCGCCGCTGCGTCAGCGCGCCAGTTGATGCAAGGCGACGCCCGCCCTGACGCCATTTTTGTGGGCAACGATCACATGGCATTTGCGGTCATGGATACGGTGCGCACAATGGGCTTTTCTGCCCCCGATGAACTCAGCATTATCGGCTATGATGATGTGCCTCTCGCCGCGTGGGCCGCATATGATCTGACCACTGTTCGTCAGCCCGTAAATCGCATGGTCGAAGCGACAGTAGACACCCTGCTGGCCCTGATCAACGGGCGCGACACCTATTCACAAACCATTGAAATCGAAGGCCCTTTGATCCAAAGGTCGTCTTCAAAACCACCCAAAGGACAGCTGCAATGAAGGGTTTTTCAAACCGGTGGAAAGATTTCCCCAACTACATCATCGGCATCACCAAAGAGATTTGGGAAGACCGCGGTGTGGGCACCTTGCATGACTACTATGCCAAGGACATCGTCGTGCGCTCACCCATGGGAATCCAGCGTGGCAACGGCGCGGTGATGGCGTCCACGATGGCCACAATCAACGAATTTCCCGACCGTGAATTGCTGGCAGATGATGTGATCTGGTCCGATGATCCCGAATTTGGCCTACTGTCGTCGCACCGCCTGAACACCCGTGCAACGCATTTACAGGACGGCCAGTTTGGCCCTGCGACAGGCAAGCGATGGACCGCCCGCGTCATCGCGGATTGCGCCGCCAAGAACGGCGCGATTTATGATGAATGGCTGATCCGGGATTACGGCGGCATCGTGCGCCAGCTCGGGTTTGACCCTGCGGATTATGCGGCGGCCCTGATCGATGCAGAAGGCGGGCCTGCGTCGGCGTCCAAACCCTTCACCCCCGATCAAGACATCGACGGTGGATACAATTCAAACGGCAATGACAACAGCTGGGGCCAGCGATATGCTAACACGTTGCAGCGCATCATGAACATGGATTTCAATGTCATCGCGCAGGACTACGACCGCGCGGTGGGCTGTGAATATGCAGGCGCGATTTCAGCGTACAGCCACGACACGGTGACAAAATTCTGGCTCGGCCTGCGGTCTTCGTTTCCTGATGCGACGTTCACAATCCACCACCAGATCGGCATGGACAACGATATGCTGCCCCCACGCGCCGCGATCCGCTGGTCGCTTGATGGGACCCATTCGGGCTGGGGCAGCTTTGGGGCGCCAACAGGTGTCCCCGTCCACGTTATGGGCATGTGCCACGCCGAATATGGCCCGTTCGTAAACAAAGATGGCCCGCAAGACGCAACCATCCGCCGCGAATGCGCGCTGTATGACGAAGTCGCGATTTGGAAACAGATTTTGATGCAAGGAACAACGCAATGACCCCTGCCGAAATGGAAGCCCGCATCGTACGCTACGGCGATCTGCAACCTTGCAAAACCGCCTTCATCGACGCCCACACACCGGGCAGCGATCAAAAGGAAAATTTCACAATCATCGGCGGCGGCGTGTCTGAATCCCCCGATCAGCACGTCCACATCGGTATCCCCCACGGGTTCAACATTGGTGCTGCGGGCCAACCGCCACGGGTGCGCAATTCCCTGCACGACCATCACACCGCCGAAGTGTTCTTCGTGCTGGCGGGCACATGGCGGTTCTTTTGGGGCCGCTGGGGCGATGCGGGCGAAGTAACGCTGCAAGAAGGCGATATCTTCAACATCCCCACAGGCATTTTTCGCGGCTTTGAAAATATCGGCACGGACTACGGGATGATCATGGCCATCCTTGGCGGCGATGACGCAGGTGGCGGTGTAATGTGGGCCCCCCANGTGATTGAAGACGCCGCAGAACACGGCCTCATCCTTGGTGAGAACGGCAAACTTTATGACACCAAACGCCAGCAAAAACTTCCCGACGGGGTGGCGCCGATGCCGCTGATGTCTGACGAAGACCTCGCCAAGCGTCCCGAACCGACCACGTCTGACGTGCTGCCCAACCACGTCGCGCGGTATTGGGACATGGTGGCGCTGGCGGATCGCAAACCGCTGAAAGTNNTTGGCGAACACGGCNTGCTGCGCGACAAACCCGGGTTCGAGCTNGATTTCATCACGCGCGGGTCATCGACAACGGCAAAACATAGCCATCCCTACCCGTCCGTGCTGATGCCCATGCGGGGCCATTGGCGGGNGGATTTTGACGGCGGGTCCGCCACCCTTGCGCCCGGTGACACGATGTCAGTACCCGAGAACCTCGCCCATTCTGCCGTTCCCTCAATGAGCGGTGAAGCATCGCTGTATCACGTTGTGTCCACCGGCGATCCCGCTGGTAACACTTGGAAAGGATAAGACATGTCCAAGATCCTCTCATCCCACGTCGGCTCCCTTCCTCGCACCCAAGAGGTCGTGGATTTCATCTTTGCGCGTGAAAACAACACACCATTCGATCAGGCGGATTTTGACGCCTGCATGACCAAAGCGGTGTCTGATACAGTCGCCAAACAGGTCGCCGCTGGCATTGATTATGTCAGTGACGGCGAGACCTCAAAGATCAGCTATGCCACCTACGTCAAGGATCGCTACACTGGATTCGACGGTGACAGCCCGCGCAATGCCCCCGCTGACCTCAAGCAGTTCCCAACGTTCCTCAAACGGTTGGCCGATGAGGGCGGATCACCCCAATATGCCCGCCCCATGTGCGTCGGTGAGGTCAAATCGAAGGGCCAAGGGGAGCTTGAAAAAGACATCGCAAACCTAAAGACAGGTATGGGCGAACACGGGATCAAACGCGGTTTTATGAATTCAGCGTCACCCGGTGTTATATCGTTGTTTCTGCAAAACAATTTCTATGCCAGCCGTGATGAATACCTTGCCGCATTGGCCGATGCCATGCGCGACGAATACCGCACAATCGTGGACAGCGGTTTGATGCTGCAACTGGATTGTCCCGACCTGGCGCTGTCGCGTCACATGTTGTTCAACGATCTCTCAGACGATGAATTCATCAAGATCGCGGCGTCCCACGTTGAGGCCTTGAACCACGCCCTTGATGGCATCGATCCTGCCCGCGTGCGTGTTCATATTTGTTGGGGCAACTATGAAGGCCCCCACGTGTGTGACATCCCCATGGCCAAGATGTTTGACACGCTAATGTCCGTCGGTGCAGATCATTTGTTGTTTGAAACGTCCAACCCACGCCACGGCCACGAATGGGCAGTGTTTCGGGATCGCAAAGCGGACATTCCAGACAGCAAAGTCCTCGTTCCGGGGTGCGTTGATACGACGACAAACTTTGTCGAACACCCCGACCTTGTGCAGCAGCGCGTCGAACGCTTCGTGGACATCGTCGGTCATGACCGCGTTATCGCCAGTTCGGATTGCGGATTTGGCACATTTGCAGGCTTTGGTGCCGTTGATCCTGACATCGCTTATGCCAAGTTAAGCGCGCTGTCCCAAGGCGCGTCACAGGTCAAATGACGCTTGTTTTACTGGCCGGTATGATGTGCGACGGGCGGCTGTTTGACCACATGCCGCCCCACATTTGCATACCGATCACAGGCCGCGCAACTGTTGAGGCGATTGCCGCGGACGTCCTGCAAAACGCCCCCGACACCTTCGCGCTTGGCGGTCTGTCCATGGGCGGCATCATCGCAATGGAGGTGGTGCGCCAAGCCCCTAATCGCGTCACCCGCCTCGCGCTGATGGACACGAATTGCGAAGCGGAAAGCGACAAGATCAAGGCATTCCGCCAGCCGCAGATCGACAAAGCGATCGCAGGTCACCTGCAAAGCGTGATGCGCGACGAGATGAAGCCGAATTACCTGTTTGACGGACCCAACCTTGGCGACGTGTTGGACCTGTGCATGGACATGGCCATGGCGCTGGGGCCGGATGTGTTTGTGGATCAATCGCGCGCCCTGCGTGATCGCCCTGATCAAAAAGAAACGCTGCGCGCGTGGCGCAAACCGACCCTGATTTTATGCGGCGCAGATGATCGCCTGTGCCCGCTTCACCGTCACGCATTGATGGCAGAATTGATGCCGCAGGCAACGCTTGAGGTCATCGAAAAAGCGGGCCATTTTCCCCCGTTAGAACAGCCAGATGCCACCCGCACGGCGGTTTTGGACTGGCTGGCCTGATTATCAATCTTTCCAAACGACTGTGTTGTCGCGTTCGGGCCTTGGACAGTTCTGTTGTCACGGTATCCTAGGTCTATGAAAAAGCCCACCTATTACGCCCCCCGTGGCGGCCACCCGCCCCAAACGCAGTTGCTGACGGACCGTGCCATTTTTACGGACGCTTATGCGGTCATACCCAAAGGGACGATGCGCGACATCACGACGTCGAACCTGCCGTTCTGGGACAAAACCCGCGCGTGGGTCCTTGCGCGCCCCTTGTCCGGATTCGCAGAAACGTTCAGCCAGTACATTGTCGAAGTCGGCGCTGGCGGCGGATCAACAAAACCTGACACTGATGAAGACGCGCAATCNGTGATCTTTGTGGTCGAAGGCGGCGCGACCCTTACAATCGACGGGCAGTCCCACACTTTGAGTGAGGGCAGCTACGCCTACATTCCCGTCACGTCCGAATGGGCGTTCAAAAATGACACAGGCACCCCTTGTCGGTTCCATTGGATTCGCAAAGCCTATGATTGGGTTGACGGCATAGANGCCCCGCCCGCGTTTGTGACCAATGATGCAGATGTGGCACCCACCGAAATGCCCGACACCGACGGTGCATGGGCCACGACCCGCTTTGTGGACCCGATGGACATGCGCCACGACATGGCCGTCACAATCGTCACGTTCCAGCCGGGCGGCGTCATCCCGTTTTTGGAAACACATGTGATGGAACACGGTCTTTATGTTCTTGAGGGCAAGGCGGTCTATAACCTTAACAACGACTGGGTCGAAGTCGAAGCCGGTGATTTCATGTGGTTGCGCGCGTTCTGCCCGCAGGCCTGTTACACGGGCGGACCCGGCCAGTTCCGCTATCTGTTGTACAAAGACGTAAACCGCCACCCCGGTTTGTAATCACGCNATCATCACGGCGGCGGCAACACCACGCCGCCCAATTCATGGGTCAACGCATTGGCATGCGCGCGCACAGCCGCGCCCATTTCAGCGACCTTTGCATCCGTCACCCGCGCGACGGGCCCCGAAATTGAAATCCCAGCAACGGCCTCTCCGTAGATATCAAACACAGGCGCCGCGATGCACCGCATCCCGATGTTCTTTTCCTCTGCGTCAAACGAATAGCCCCGTTGGCGCGTATCACGCAGATCACGCNACAGAGCCTCCGGCGTCACCAATGTATGATCGGTAAACGTTTCAGGCGCGCGGTGGGTGAACATCGCTTCGATCCGTGCCTGTGACCACTGGGCCAACAGCGCTTTGCCGATCCCTGATGCATGCATCGGCGACAGCGTTCCCGGTGGGAAAAAGGCGCGAATGGCGTGGTGGGTTTCGGATTGAGACAGAAACAGAACGTCGAAATCTTTGGCTACGCCGAGGTTGGCGGTTTCTCCCGTTTGCTCCATCAAAGCGCGCAAATGGGGGCGCGCGCGTTCAACAAGCGACGTGCGGCGCAAAAACTTCGCACCCGTCAAAAACGCCCCGGCCCCGACGGACCAGACCTGTCGTGCGGCCTCAAACTCGGTGAAGCCATGGGACTGAAACGTCGTCAGAATGCGATACACCGTTGCGGGCGATTGAGACAGATCACTCGCAAGCTCGCTCAGCGTTGCTTCTTCCAGATCCCCCAACCGCGCCAGCACATCCAATGCGCGGTCCAGCGATTTGATGGTGTTCTGATCCGTTTTGTCAGTCCATGCCTTGGGGCGACCACGGGCCCGCGTGGGTTCGGATTTAGGCGCATCAACCATTCTTTTTCCACTTTTGAAAATCTATTTTATAATATGAAAAAATATAACCCCCTGACAAGTCTTGATTTTCACCGAACCTGCATCCCTTGAACCCATATTTCGAAAAAATTGCGCCATGCGAACGCCCTTCGTACAACAGGTCAACCTTTAGAAGGATGCCCGCTCATGAGCTTTCAAAACCCAGTCTTCATCCCCGGCCCGACCAACATACCCGAGGCGTTGCGCAAAGCCTGCGACATGCCCACGATTGATCACCGATCCCCTT
>JGI26260J51721_1000916_pt1 | contig 13025 bp, 4 predicted proteins | sample SaaInlV_120m_DNA_4_FD_51721 | JGI IMG/M metagenome (IMG submission 51721)
CAAATGAGTATAGTTATGCAGTAACTAGAGGAGGAACACTAGATACAATTAAGTGGACTGCATATTCAGAAGTCGTAAGTATTGATTGGTCTGCCTGATAAATAAAGAAGTAAGAAGCATCTGCAAGATAGAGCAAAATGAGCTTAGATTTTAATGTAGATAAACAAATTTTATCTGGAACCGAACCGAAAATCGTAGGTTCAAATAACTTTATCGTCAGAGCAGGTTCAGGTTCTGAAGAGAAGGAAGTTTTCCGAACCCTATTAGATTCAAATACTGGATTGCCTAGACTTGGCATTAATAGAACCGGTACAAAAATTGAGTCTATTACTGTAAACGAAAATCAACAGGGTAATGGTTATACTGTTCCACCTAGTGTTATAGTAGATCCTCCCAATAAACCTGATGGAACTCAAGCTCTTGCTTCTGCATTACTTAACAATGGTCAAGTTGTTGCTATTGTTGTAGACAATCAAGGGGAGGGGTATACCTCTGCTCCTTCTGTAACAATTTCTGGTGGTGGTGGATCTGGTGCTGCTGCTACCGCTGTTCTTGATACCATTGATTTTGAACTTGATATCAATGGTGCTATTAGAACATCAACGTCTATTATTTCAGATACGGCAAAAATTCTAAATCTGGATATTGATAATTTTATCACTCCCGATGCCAATTTTAGAGCACCAAATTTAAAAACTTGGTCTAATAATAGTGGTACACCGTGGGCTCCTAATGCAATTTTACAAAAAGGAGAATTTTATTATCAACAATCAAATGTTTATGAAGTTGTAGAAACAGGTCTTTCTGGTACTGTAGGACCAACTCACAATGATGGTATTGCAGTAGATAACGAAGCATCACTTAAGCATATCGGTTTCAGGGTTATTAATCCAGATCTCCCTTTGTTTGGAGAGACTGGAGAATCTGGTATTTACCCAAGATCTATTACTCCTCAATTAGGTGATAAATCAGATAAAATTGCTACAACAGAATATGTCCTCAACCTAGCAACGAATGACGTTGGTGGTCGTGTCTATGTTTCCCAATCTATTGGTAATGACGATAATGATGGTAGATCTGCTGCTGCTCCAGTAAGAACAATTAAGAGGGCAGCACAAATTGCTTCTCAAACTGTTAATGTAAAAGAATCTATTATTATTTCTGGAGGTGATTATGTAGAAGATAATCCAATTTCTTTGCCTCCTGATTGTTCTGTCGTAGGTGATAACTTACGTCTTGTCATCATTCGTCCCGCAAACCCAAATAAACATATCTTCAAATTTGGTGATAAAAACTACGTTATTGGTGTTACTTACAGAGATCAAATTAACTCTGCTGGAGATCCCGTGGCAACATGGGACTTTGCCATGGTTTTTGATGACAAACAAAGAATTTATTACGATAGAAATGCTGGTGGTAGTTTTCAAAGAAACTTTCCAATCGGTCATCAAATTTTTGGACCAGAAAAAAGTGAAGTCATATTCCAAACTAATACTGGAATAAATCTTTTAACGGTAGGGCAGAGTGTTAGAGGTATTAACACTGGTGCTGTTGGAACAGTAACTAAAGTATCATTTAATGAAATTGATGCAAATGAACCAAACGCATTCCAAAATGGTTCTGTTGAAATTGATATTGTAAGTGGTTCATTTAACTTAGGTGAAACGTTCGAGTATATAATTGGAGTTACTCCAAATACAGTTACATATGAATTTGTTTCTGTTGGACTTAAATCAATTAGAGCAGAAGGAGAAGTTGTATCAACCGGAATAGATTTAAATAATACTCTTTCTATTGCTAGAATTGATACTGCTATACAAGGTACGCCAGAAGTTTCCCAATTTGGTTTTGGTTATGAGGCAGAAGGAAATGCAGAAGATCTTGGTGGCATTGTTATCTACACAAACCAACTTTTAGGCAGAGATAATATTCATGATTTTAAAGAAGGTGATGAGATTCTTATCTCTGGTCTTCCTACTTCAAATCCTGATCTATCTTTTCTTAATGGCAAACAAAGAATTTACAAAGTTTTAGAAGACGCTGATGGTCGTTCTAGAAGATTTGTAATTCCAAAGAAAACTGCATATATTAATGCAAACTATATACCTACTTCCGCTACTGTATCGTCTTTTACAGATTACATAACTCTTAGTTTACTAAACTCACCAAACAAGTTTGATAGAGCAGCATATGTTGCTAGAAGATTTCAAGATGCTTGTAATTTAATTAGGAACAATACAGATTTTATTGCTGCGGAAGTTGTTGGTAGAATTAATAAAGAATTTGCAAAAGAATATTTTGAAGTATCTGCTGTAGATACTGGTGCTAATACTTTTGAAGTACGTACAAATCCAAATAATTTTGTCCACACATATGTAAGTGGTGGAACAGTATCATATTCAGGAACAGAATTTACTGTAACTGATCTAAATTACAACAACTTTACTGGTGTTGGAACTATTACTATAGATTCTTCTCCTACATTTACAGATGGTCAGACTGTAAAAATTGAAGACATTATTGTTTCATGCACAGTCAATGGAGTATCATCCCAAAAAGAATATCCAAGTTTTAATATTCCTGTAGGAGATTTTAAGTGTACCAGAGACCTTAAGATTATTATCAATGCATTGATAATGGATCTTGAGTTTGGTAGCAATAACAATATTATCGAAGCAGCAAAAAGATATATTGTCGGAACACAAATTGATTTTGTTCAAAATGAAATTATTCAAACAGTAAGAGCAATTGAATACACCAGAGAACTGTGTATTCTTGCTATGAGAAACTGGAGGATTGCTGATGGCGGACCTCTAGACCCAATCTATGTTCCTAAGTATGCTGCCAACATAGCAAGATACTTCGACAACACGGTAATTACAACTACTGCTGGTGTAAATGCAAATGGATCAGCATCTGATGGCACAGCATGTGCTGATGTTAGATCTGCTATCGATACATTATCATATCTGTTTGTTGATGTTCTTGCAAACAATGCTTCTGGTACTTACTTAGATGCTGCATACCTAATTGCTAAAAATAGAGATGCTATTGCGGATCAAGCATTATTAGACGCACAACTTACATACCCCAGTCTTGCTTTAAGTGTAGCAAATGAATATAAGTGTCGTAGAGATATTAATATTATTATTTCTGGATTAATTAGAGATTTAGTTTTAGGTGGAAACTCTGGTATTGTTAATGTAGGAGAGTCTTACTATACTGGCACTGAGTTGACTGGATTGCCAGCAAGTGAAGTTTCTGCAACAATTTATGCATTTGATAAAGTTAAAGATTATGCAATTAATGCGATACGCAATTGGACGGATGGAACAGGAGTATTTGCTACCACATCACCATCTGCTGCTACATACAATTCGTCAAATGGTTTGGTAACAGTAACCTTCCCAGATCCCACAACAGCAATTACAACTAACGACAGAATTGCATTTAAAGAAGGAGCAATTACATTTAACTGTACTTCAAATGGTGGTGGAGATCTAGCAAGTCCAACTTTCCAAGATATTCACAATGGCAGAAGTTTAGAGATTAGCAATGTAACATCTGCTGGTGGTAATACTACTATCACATGCACTGTTGGTAGTGCTGGATCTGTAACTGGAGTTAATCATACATTTGTTAGTGCTTTAACAGATGGAACTGTTATTGTATATGATTCAAATCGCGTAAATTTGGCAAATAGTGCAGTTCCAACATTTGATGATTGGAATATTTTACCAGATCCTTCTAGTCCCGATTGTGCTAACGTTGTATCATCTATCACTACATCGATGGGACTTCTAGAAGATATTCTAGACGGTACTGTTGCTCCTGGTGGCACAACTGTAAACACTGGAACACTATATGATACTATAAGCATTGTAAATTACGCATCAACAACTCTTTATGATGCAGATAATGCTTTCATCACACCAAAAGCAGTGGCAGATGATTTGCCTACTATTGAAGCATCACCATACACTCAAAACTCTTCCATTATATCTTTCTTGGGTGGTAACGGTGCTCTGATCGATGGTTCAAAAGTTAAACAACCCAACTGTCCTTTTCCTGGTCTAGAACCAGACGGAAGCGCATCGTTCCCCAATCAGGGTAAGTCGATGGTTGCCTCGGCATTCACAATTGTCTCCTTTGGTGGTATTGGATATAAAGTTATAGAAGATGGATATACACAACTTGTTTCTGTCTTTGTTATTTTTTGCGAAGACGGTGTTCTTTGTGAGACTGGTGGTTATGCATCTGTTACCAACTCAGCAACTAATTTTGGTACATATGCTTTAAGAGCAACTGGATTTAGTGCAAACCCCTATGTATTTGACACTGGTACTATTAGTGGTGTAAGTTCTACTACAGGAACTAACAGAACTCAATTTACTGTTAGTGGTCTTGGAAGGGAACCACTAGAACACTATGTTGTAAAATTAGAAGGTTATAGAAATAACGATCCAGATATTGAATATTTTATCGAAACTGTTTCTGGTGTAACAGTCGGTCCTCCTTTTGAAGCAACTATAACAATTGAAAGTGGAGCTGGTGATGCTGCAGAATTTGTAGATATTACCAACCCAGGAGTAATTGTTCCAAATAACATTGGAGAATTTAGTGGAGTTAAGATTAGTTTACACAGACCTTCTATTGTTAACTCTTCTTCTCATACATGGGAATTTGCTGGATCTGGTACTAACTACAACGCTCTACCTGAGAACGGCGGTACTAAAATTGAAGCAAACGAGCAAGTACCAGAAAACTATGGTCGTGTTTATTGTTCTGGTACTGACGAACTTGGAGACTTTAAAGTTGGTACATTTGCTAAGATTGAAAACAGAACTGGTGCTATTACCTTTACAGGTACTGTTACTATCTCAGAAGTTGAATTCTTAAAACTAAAAGGTGGTGACGTTGTTGTTACTGGATTTGATGCATCCAATACACTTGGTGGAGCTAACTCTACTGATTCCAAACTACCCACACAAAAGGCAGTTAAGGATTATATCACTAACAACCTAGGTCCATATCTAAACAAACCATATTCTACGAATGCTGTTCCTAGAAATCTTGTTGAACTTACCGACTCTGGTAAAATTTCAATCGACCAAATTCCTGCTCTAAGACCATTTAGTGTATTCACTGTTGCTGATCAGGCAGAAAGATTAAAACTAGAAGGAGCACTTGCTGGTGATATTGCCATTCAGCAAGACACCAATATTTCCTTTATTCTTAATAACGATCTGTCAAGTTTGTTCTTAGGATTCGCAGTTGATCCAAACCTTGTATTTACTATAGGAAATCTTTATACTGGTAGTGGTAGTACTGGTAGAATTCAGGCAACTGAATATAGGGAAGGTGTTGTATCACAATTAAATATTTCAAACTCTGGTTCTGGATATACTACTGCACCAACAGTACAAATTTCATATAATGGAGTAGTACCGTCAGTAGAAGCAAAAGCAGTTGCTACTATTGCAAATGGTCAAGTTGTAACTCTAGAGTTAATTGAATTTGGTACATACTTTGGTGGTGTTGGATATGATGTCCAACCAACAGTAGTTATTTCTGCTCCTGGTGGAGGTGGTACTACTGCAGCAGGAACAGCACTAATTGAAAATAGATTATATGGTGATATCGTTAATAGTATTAAAATTGAAGACACTGATACTATTACAGATGATGATTCTCCAGTTAATACCGTCACTCTAAACAGAGTTGTTAACACTTCTGGTACTCTTGCAAACAATTGGGTATCTTTAAGTTCTAATACTATTTCGGTTAATCAATTAACTGGTCCCGGAGTTATCTCTTCTAGTTTACTAGCAAATAATTCTTCTTCAGCAAACTCATTTACTTTCTTGAGGGGAGATTCTGCATATGCTCCAGCAGTCCAATCATTCAAATCAGCAGAAACGAGATACTTTGCTATCATATCAACACAAGCAAATAATGGTTCGTCTCAATTAGTCTTCCCAACTAATTCGGATGTTCTTAAAGGTCATGAAATAAAATCTAGTGTATCTGGTATACAACCAAATACAACAATCCAAAATATTCTTACTGCTGGTGGAAGTACAACTATTACTCTCAATAATCCAGTCAACGCAGATATTCCTGTTGGTACTGTTATTGAATTTGAGAGAAGTTCTTCTCCATTAACACTTGAGTCAAGTTTCACACAAGGAAACTTTATTGATAATTTAGTTATTGTTGATAGTGGATCTGGTTATACGGACGGTCAATATTTTGACGTATCTGTTGATGGTGGTACTGGAACTGGATGTAAAGTAAACTTTATTGTTTCTGGTAGTGAAATAACAGAGTTAACAGTTGTTGATGGTGGTTCTGGATACAATGCAGACTTCACAATTACTCCAAATCCAGGTATTCTTGGAAGTGGTTCTGGACTATTACTTGCTGCTAAATTAAGTACACAAAATAAACAGTATGCTAACGTTTCAATCGATATTAATAGAGTAACTGATGCTACTATTTCTGCAGATTTATATGGAACTGTTGGTGTTGCAAGATTCTTTAAGAATCAATTTAATCTTGGAGATGCTGGTAATGGATCCGTTTCACTGAAAACAGGATCTGATAGTGGACTAGATGCAGACCTTCTTGACGGCGCACAAGGTGCTTACTATACAAATGCAAGCAATTTAAGTTCTGGATCTATTCCTATTGATAGAATGTCTGGTACTTATAATATCAGTATTTCCGGTCAGTCTGGTAATACTTTACGTTTAATTTCATCTACCAACAACCCAACTTCTAGTCCAAATCCTGATACATTCTCCACTGGTATTGTTTCCAACACCCTAAACAATGCTGCTACATCACTATCTGATGGTGGTTCCAGAGCACTTATCATGACTCTGAGAAACTTTGGTTCTAGTACAGACGCTACTGGCGGTGGTGCTAGACAATTAGGTTTCACAGATAATGACAACATGTGGATTCGTGGTTCTGGATCTACATTAACGGCATGGAATACTTGGTATAAAATTTGGAGTTCGGGTAATGATGGTCCTGGATCAGAACTTGATGCCGATAAATTAGATACACACCAAGGATCGTGGTATCAAAATGCTTTAAACATCAATACAGGATCACTTTCTGATAATAGACTTCCTATTTACCAGACACATAAGTATTTTGAAAATCAACTAAGCATCAGAGCAGCTGCTGGTAATAGAAGGTTTAGAATTTACGTTCAAGGTCAACTATTAACTACTTCCCCATTCTTGGCAGGAACACCGGTTAATTTATATGATTCGGATTCTCAAGGAACTGGTACTATTCTAATCAGTTCTGTTCCCACATTTGAAGATGTAAATGATGCAACTAATAACTACTCTATTATTGAAGGTGTACTACAGACTGGTACTTTTACAGGAGCAGTTGCAATTGGTACTACAGCAATTTCAGTTCCATTCCAGGACTTTAGTTTAGATGATGCGGGAACATTTGAAGTTAATAAACTTTATAGTGATTCTGGAACTGGTAAACTTGCTCTTGGTAGAATTGATGGAATTGCAGCATCAGATCCAGCAATTTATTTTAGAAGCAGTTTAGTTCCTGCTACAGGTGGATATAACGTTGCATTAGTTGCTACTGGTGGTGGTGCAACAACCTCTTCTGGATCTTTAAATGTTCTTGCTGCAGATTCAAATGCTCTAACACTTAATAGTAATGTTGTTTGGAATGCTGGAAATATTCAGTTCGCTTCTAATAATGTTGCTAATGCTGGAGTAAAACGTGATGCTTCTGGTAATTTCTCTGCCGGTACAATTACTGCAGATATAACTGGTGCTTCTTCAGATAACGTTTTAAAAGCAGGTGATGTAATGACAGGAGACCTTCAGTGGTCTCAAACTAATCGTGGTCTTGTCTGGGGAATGAATACTGATGGAGCTTCAATTAAGTTCTATAATACAGGAAATACTGATACTAACTCTAGATTAGAGTTTAATATTAACGATGAAGCTAATGAGTTCTTCCGTTGGACTGGCACTCATGCCAATACTACCAGAGAATTCATGAAGTTGGTTCCAGCAACTTCTGATAATAATGGAAGATTGGAAGTAAAAGGTTATACTAATCTTGGCACTAATTCAAGAACTGATAACTACTCACCACTTAATGTTCGTATTGCTAATGGAAACGCCCCTACCTCAGGTGATCAAGGATACTTTGCTACTGCTGTTCTCGAAAAACAATCTGATACTTGGAATAGATTAAGATTTGATAGATCAGGAAAAGCAGAATGGGGTGTTGCTTCTAACCCAGATAGTAATTTTGTTATCAGTCGTCTTACAAATGCTAAGGGGACAAATGGAAGTTCTGCTGATGATGACAACTTCACCATCAAACTTACTAATGGATATGTTGGCATTCAAACTATCGATCCACAATATAATTTGCAAGTTAATGGATCATTTGCTGCTACTAGCAAGTCTTTCTGTATAGAGCACCCAACTAAAGAGAACCATAACCTCGTCTACGGATCCCTGGAAGGTCCAGAGCACGGTGTATACGTTCGTGGCAGTGCAAGTAAGGTAATTGAACTTCCAGACTACTGGACCTCTCTTGTAGATGAAAACAGCATCACAGTTCAACTAACGCCAATTGGCAATCATGAAGCGTGGGTTGAGAAGATTGAAGATAATAAAGTCTTCATCGATGGTGGTGAGTCGTTCTACTTCATTCAGGCGACACGTAAGGATATTCTACCACTAGAGGTAGAAGTTGAATTACCTACAGAAGAATGATAATTGAATATATAAAAACAAACAACAATTTCTTTGGATACGAGGACGAATAAATGGCAACATTTTTTGGAATAAAACCACTACCAGCAGGATTAGTTCTTGGTATAGATTTTGCAAATCCAGCATCTTATTCTGGTTCTGGATCTACGATTTATGACTTAAGTGGAAAAGGCAATAATGCTTCTATTGTAGGAACGTTATCGTATTCAACAGATTTTGGTGGTATTTTAATTACTCCTGGAACCAGCGGTAATTATGTTGGATCATTTGGACCAAATCTTTCATCCACAAGTAATACAGTTATTGTTGGATCTAGGTATGCTCCAGGAGCAACTCAGGGTGGTAGAGTTCTTTCATCTGGTGTTAACAACTGGTTGCTAGGACATCATGGTAGTAATACAACTAATTGTGGAGATTATTATGCCGAGGGTTGGGTAAACGACCCCGCTTCTGGAGGTGGAGGTAATGATTGGCATATCTACACAGCAACTGGAAATATAGACACTGATAGTTGGGGTGTATATAAAGACAATTCTTTGATTGCAGAAAATGGTAGTGGAAGCGCAGGTCCCAATAAATTTGAATTAGGTAGATNNANAACCAATTCNGAATATAGCAATGCACAAATTTCATTTGTTTTAGCATGGGACCGTGTTCTTTCTGCTGATGAAAGAACACAAGTGTTTAATATGTACAGTGATCGTTTCACGGTATAAATAATCAATAAAGGCATAGTATCAAGATGGCGAATTCTGATAAGGATATCCTTATAACGCCTAATAAAGGCTCAACGAATATACCAGAAATTAGTTTTGTCGGTCAAGATAATGCACCGATTAAACTTCGCGTACTTGATGATAACACGCTGTCTTTTGAAGGAAACTCAGGGCAACTATTTTCTGTTGATGATAATTTACTTTCTGGAACTATATTTGCTGTTTCAAATATTAGTGGNNTACCATCGATTAATGTTGATGCTTCTGGAAGAGTTGATATTGCTAGGTATGGAGGTCAGTTACAAGTAGGTTGGAACAATAATGTTACAGATAGAGCACTATGTGTTACTGGTGAGATAGCACTAACAACTACAAATTCAACACCAGCTGGTTTATGTTTCTGGGAAAGTGGAACTAATACTGGTACAGCACCAGCACAGATTTATTGGGATGGACCTGGATATGCTGATAACAATAACTATCTTTCTCTTAGAACAAATAGTGCGGACAGATTAACAGTAACATTTGCTGGTGCTGTTGGACTCAGCACCAACGCGCCAAAGAAAAAATTCCATCTTTTTGGTGGTCATGGTGATACTTCCATGAGATTGACACTACCATCAGGAAGCAATGGTGGTGGAACTGGTGAAATTAACATGCAGTTATGGGTATCGGAACCAGGAAGAACCTGGGATGGTGGTGGTATTGGTATGAATGTTACCAACTACTATACCACTTCTTATCCAACATCCGCTAATGATGCTAGTAATAGTTATTTTCCACGACTGAATAGTGGCATTGGACAAGCATATCTCAGATTCTTCCCCAATGGAGGAAGAATCGAATTCTCTACGATGGACAATGATGGTACATCATATAGAGAACAAATCCATATGCTTAAAGGTGGTATTGGTATCAATACCACCACAGGTGTCGGAAGCACTTACAAGTTAGTTGTTGGTGGTGATATTAATTTTACCGGTGAATTATATCAAAATGGAACAATTTTTGAAACTCTACCTCCACAAAGCGCAACTACAATTGGTGCAGCACTAAGATCTGATGGCACTAATGCTTTCTGGGATACTGGAGATCCATGGAGTAGCACTGGAACTGATGATCTTCCATATTCAACAGAAGACAGATATAGAGTTGGATTCCAAATTAGCAGAGGATATGCTATGGCGGGATATAAAAACAGCACATCATATAAGAATGTGTGTTCTATCAACATATCAAATAATACACTCACAAACCAAGGTGATCTGTTAACAAATGGTCAAGGTTATTGTGCGGGAGCACAAAACAAAGACATGTATGCTTATGTTATGATTGCGGTCAATGGTGTTGGTGGTACTGGATCCACTGTATCGAAGATCAATATGAATACTAATACAAATGCAAATACCACATCTATCAATAATAATAGATCTGCTACTAGTTTGATGAGAAGAGACTTTAAGTATGCGTATGTTTACGGTGGAGGAGATGGTAGACCAGATAGATTTAATTTAACTAACGATACTTCTGCTCTATCACCAAATGGAAACCCATCAGGTGCTGAAAATAATCCAGCTGGTGGTTTTGGTGGTACTTATGGATGGACTAGAAGATCTGGAGCATACTTATTCAGTTGGGCTGCTGAAACTTATAGTGCTTGGCCGAGTTCACCTGGAACCGATGGATCGAATAAAACCTTAAATGCCAGACATGGATTTAATTATTGGAATACCGCTGGTGGATATAGAACTTCATCAAACCTTTCTAAGAGAAGCGCCCTCACAGGATCTGAGGCAACTCAGGTTGGTAAATTTGAATGTGGAGAAGAAACTTTCTTTACTGGTATGAACCGTGGATACATGTGTGGTATGTATGACGGTGCTCAGAAGAACACAGGAGCAGTCTTAAATTATGCTTCCGAAACATTTACCGCTGATAGTAATATAGATAGAGTGGGACCGCCTGGATCTGCTTCTGGAGCTGGTGCTGAGTTCGGTACAGTTCTAACAGGTTACGACGGAGTATAAAAATGAGAAACTATTATCTTACAAATTCCAGAGCAGTATCTAAACTGTATTCTTTTAAAACACACGGAGAAATTTTTAATTGGAGATTTTTCTCTATTGATAAAATTGATAAAGAAAATTTAAAAGAACTAGCTCCACGATGTATTGAAGTGGAGAAAGATGTTGCTATATTTGGCATCAAATCTTGGGGAGAAACCAGAGATGAAATTTCTGTATATAACAAAGAATGTGAAGTAGATAATGAATTTGAAGAGTTTGATGTTGTAGCAGAAAATCCTGAAGATACTCAAGGAAAAATTAAAATTCCTATGAGTGATAAAAGAAAAAATATTGTCAAAAAAGCAATGAAACTGGTTGCTAAATTTGTTATTGAAGACGAATACGATACCAAATATCGTGGGTACTTGGCAAAAACTTCTGCTTTAGAAAGAGACACATGGAATTATCAGGTAGAAGATTCTGACTTTAGAGATTCTCTTGCTGATATCAAAGGACAAGAAAGAGAAGAATTTGGTAGTATTGTTTTTAGTAGTGGAAACTCTCATGAGGACTATGTAAAAACATTATACATAGAGTGTCAGTCATTAAAACAAAAATTTTATGATGCTAAGACTATTGAAGATCTAAGTGTTTTATATGAAGATCATTTCAATCTTCCTATGCAATCCCATCTTGCTATTAAGTTGGGTAGAGAAATTGTTAATGTTGATAAACCAAACGAAAGACAAAATGTTGGAGTTGGTTTAAATTTTTAAATTAATTTTGAATCGCCATGGCAGTTGATGCAAACGAATTAGATATTGACACTATTGTTGATATCGCTAAAAAATGGGCAAGCGGCATGTCACCCCAGCAGTGTGACATGTATGTTATCCATTCTCAAGTTACAAAAGACAGACAGGTCAAACAGTGTCTGATGGAAATTGAGAATAGAAATCACAACTTACAAAAACTTGATATTGAAAAAAGGAAGCATGAAGTAAATCTTAGAAAAATTAATGCTTTATATGAAGCAGAAGAAGATCCAGATGAAAAGGAACTTCTTCAAATTGAAATTGATAGTATGGATTTAGATTTTGATGTGTTTGAACGCAGAAAAATTACACAAGAAAAAGAAATTCAAAGTTTCTTTCAGTGGTTGCTTGATGAAGGATATACTGCAGAAGAATTAGAAAAAAGATTGGAGTATGATCCCGAAGAGGAAAGAAAGTATTGGATTTCTCGAATGGGTAAGCAAGCAGCTCTTGATGTTGTATTCCAAGGAAGAATTGGAACAGGCAATTTAGATTCGATTGCTATGATGAAAGAGACAGATCAGCAAGCAATTTTAGAAATTGCTATGCAATACTCTGCATTGTATAATGTAAGTATGAAAAAAATTCAAGAGAGACTCCTTCCATATATTCAACAAATGGAAGAAAGTTCTACTGGAGCATTACCCACATTCCATGGCATTGACGACAATCTTGAAATTGGTTTATTGAGTGAATTAAAAACTATTA
>JGI26260J51721_1000919_pt1 | contig 13008 bp, 9 predicted proteins | sample SaaInlV_120m_DNA_4_FD_51721 | JGI IMG/M metagenome (IMG submission 51721)
ATGCAGGCGTGCCGCTACTACCTATCGCCCACAGCGCTCACAACTGCTGGAGTCCAGGAGGCAAATTCAGCAAAGGGAAAATTCAGGTCTGGATTGGCGAATCCATAGACACCAAAGACAAAGACCCCAAAGAACTGACCGACGAAGTTGAAAGCTGGATACGCCAGAGAGCAGACCTACCGACAGAGAAGCCTCAACCGCAAGAATCGTAAGTTAGCGATCACTTCCTTGTTTCTGTTTATCAAGGGAGGGGTTGGATACTTTACCCGGCTGAATTGAGAGTGAGAAAGGGGTTCGGAGTTTTGCTTTCTAGCAAGGCAAAAGCCCGCACAAAGGAGGAAAGTTTATATATCAATAAACGACCGACTTGAGCAGGCTTTTAACGTAGCTAGGGAGCAAAAGACCAACCCCCGACTAGACGTCGAGGTTGGCTACGGACAAGGCATTCTCTTCAATAAACTCCCGCCTAGGCTCAACCTGATCACCCATCAAACAAGTAAATATCTGATCAGCGGCAATCGCATCATCAATGGTCACCTGGAGCAGACGGCGATTTGCCGGATCCATGTGGTTTCCCAAAGCTGCTCAGGGTTCATCTCACCAAGACCTTTATAGCGCTGGAAGGAGTAGCCGCGCCGTGATTCGTTCATCATCCATTCGAGTGCTTTACCGAAATTGGAAACCGGCTGATTTTTCTCGCCACGGCGAATATGGGCGCCCTCTTCCATCATGCCACTGAGTTTTGCACCCAGTTCCGAAATGGCGCGATATTCCCCAGAAGAGAAAAAGTCTTTAGAGAAAACAATTTCCCGATCAATACCATGAGCTTTGATGACGGCCACCGGAAGGTAAACACTGTATTCCTCGTCAAACTTGGTTTCAGCTACATACTGCTGTCGCCCATCGGAAAGTTCATCCAAGGCAATCTGCCAGTCGGCAACCCATTTTGCTGCCTTCTTCTCATCTCCCATTTCCGCTGAGGAATACTTGGGCTCCATCATGAGCGTTTCGCAAAGTGGGCGAGGGTGAACTCTGTCCATACGATCCAGCATGGACATTACCGAGCGGTATTCACGAACCAGTGATTCCAAAGAAGAGCCCTGCAGTGGCGGTGCATCCGCATTGACGTGCAGGCTGGATTCTTCCAGTGCACTAGAGGTAAGAAATTCCGTGAGGGCTTCGTCATCCTTAAGGTATTGCTCATTTTTACCCTTGGCCAACTTGTACAAAGGCGGTTGGGCAATATACACATGACCCGCTTCGACCAGTTCGCGCAAATAGCGAAATAGGAATGTGAGGAGCAGGGTGCGGATATGCGCACCATCCACGTCCGCATCCGTCATGATAATAATGCGGTGATATCGAAGCTTCTCGATATCAAATTCATCTTTCCCGATTCCACAGCCCAGTGCAGTAATTAGTGTGCCAACTTCAGCAGAACCGAGCATGCGGTCAAAGCGGGCTTTTTCAACATTCAGGATCTTACCCTTGAGAGGCAGGATGGCCTGCGTTCTTCGATCACGGCCCTGCTTAGCAGAACCACCAGCAGAGTCACCCTCCACCAAGTAGAGCTCTGATAAAGCGGGATCTTTTTCCTGACAGTCCGCCAACTTGCCGGGCAAACCGGCAATATCCAGCGCACCTTTTCGGCGGGTCATGTCTCTGGCTTTGCGGGCCGCTTCTCGAGCGCGCGCTGCTTCAAGCATCTTGCCGATAATGGCTTTAGCTTCGCCGGGGTTTTCCAGCAAATACTCTTGCAACGCTGAGCTTACTTCCTGCTCAACCGCTGTTTTCACCTCTGAAGAAACCAGCTTGTCTTTTGTCTGCGAAGAGAACTTAGGGTCGGGAACCTTAACGGAGATGATGGCCGTCAGCCCTTCTCTCGCGTCATCACCCGTAGTTGATACCTTGTTTTTGGAAGCGGCGTTTTCCTTCTCGATATATTGGTTCAGGCTTCTGGTTAATGCACCTCGAAAACCTGCCAAGTGCGTACCGCCATCACTTTGCGGAATGTTGTTGGTATAGCAGTAGATATTTTCCTGATAGGCATCAGACCACTGCAATGCGACTTCGACACCAACACCGTCCTCTTCGCGAAACTTATTAAAATGTACAACCTTGTTGATGGGCACTTTATTTAGGTGAAGGTGCTCAACAAAAGCTCGCAAGCCGCCTTCGTATTCGTAGACTTCTTCACGACCATCGCGCTCATCCTGGAGGACGATGCGCACACCGCTATTTAAGAAAGACAGCTCTCGAAGTCTCTTCGCCAGCTGTTCGAAATGATATTCGACGTTTGTGAAAGTTTCTCTGGAAGGCGAGAAGTGTACTTCGGTTCCGGAGCTGTCAGTTTTGCCCACTTCTTTGAGTGGTGCATCGGGAACACCGTGGGAGTAGGACTGCTCATAAACGATGCCCTCACGACGAACCGTCAGCTGCAAGGTTTCGGAAAGCGCGTTTACTACAGAGACGCCCACACCATGCAAACCACCAGAGACCTTATAGGTATTATCGTCAAACTTACCGCCGGCATGCAGTACTGTCATGATCACTTCCGCTGCAGATACACCTTCTTCATGCATATCTACCGGAATACCACGGCCATTATCAGAAACGGTTATGGACTCGTCAGCATGGATTACCGCGCGTATTTCAGAACAATGCCCCGCCAAAGCCTCATCGATGGAGTTGTCCACCAACTCAAACACCATGTGGTGCAAGCCAGTGCCGTCATCGGTATCACCGATATACATTCCGGGACGTTTGCGAACCGCATCCAGGCCCTTTAGGACCTTAATACTGGAGGAATCGTATTCGGTAGTATTTTCTTCTGTAGTCTCTTCGCTCAAAGCGCTCTCCGACGGGTGATTTATTTAGCTAAAACTCTGGGTTATTTGTTTATCTGTCCACCGGAGAAATTTCTCCCTGTTTCACGTGGAACATCTTTAGCTCTCTGTTCTCTTGCCCTTCAAATCGGGAATGCTCTAGTTCCGTATAGGTTTGCAGAGTCTGACAGCCGCTCTCATCCAGGATTGTTAGAACCTTTTGCCACTTGTCAGAATCTAACTCAGAAGCCAAATCATCCAACAACAAAACACAGCTATTCCCAGTAGCCGAATTATACAGGCTAGCTTGGGCACACTTGAACGCTATTACCAATATCTTTTTCTGCCCACGGGAAAGTCTGTCTCTGGCAGAGCTCTTTTCAACGGAAAACTCCAGATCGGCGGAGTGGCAGCCCCTCGTCGTCCTCTTTTCAAAACGGTCNCGCGCAAATCTTTCCTTTAGCACCTCTTCCAAACCTTTTGCCTCATTCCAGCCAGGTTGATACTGAAGGGTGATCTCGCCCAGCTCTGGACCTAGCTGCGCCATCAACTTCTGAAAAACCGGCAAGAAAGCCTCAAAATAACTCTTCCTAAGCCCGTGGATTTGAAGCGAAAGACTTGCAAGTTGTTGATTCCAAACAGAATAATCAGATATGTCATCGCTGACTTTTAGCTGGGCATTGCGCTGCGCCAACACGCGTCGATAATCCCGCCAGAGATTGGAAAAAGAATGTTCCACGTGGAACACTCCCCAATCCAAAGCTTGCCGACGCTCTTTTGGGCCGCCATCCAGCAGATCAAATGAACTGCTCTCAATGGTNACCACAGGGAACTTAGCTGCCAACTCGGCAGAAGAATTTAGACCAGCGCCATTCAATCGAACCGCAGAAGCTGCTGAGGTGTTTTTACTAATGCCCGCCCTACTCTCCTGCCCCTCTGCGTCGAGGAAGCCACAGCTCACAATCAGCTCTGATTGATCATTCTGAATAAGGTCTTTTGGTTGACGTGATCGAAAGCTTCGGCCATAGCCGAGCAAATGAATCGCTTCCAGCACCGAAGTCTTTCCTGCCCCATTGTCCCCCACGAGCAGGTTGTGCCCGGAACAGAGATCCAAATTGGCAGATTTGAGATTCCGCAGATTTTGAATCTCTACGGAGAGAATTTTCATTCAGACAGTATTTTTTCAGACGCTCGAATTAGAGNCGCATCGGCATAACAACATACTTGGTTGTTTCGTCCTGGGGATTTTCCACCAAAGCCGAACTGTTAGAGTCGCTAAGTGTCACCCGGACATCATCGCCCTCCAAGGCGTTCATGGCGTCAATCAGGTAGCTCACATTGAATCCAATCTCCAGATCGCCACCGGAATAGTCCAAGCCCACCTCTTCTTCTGCCTGTTCTTGTTCCGGGTTATTGGCAGTAATGCGCAACAAGTCCTGATTCAGCTGCAAACGCACGCCTCGATATTTTTCGTTAGACAAAATAGATGCGCGCGAAAAAGCTGCTTTCAGGTTCTGGCGGTTAGAGAGAATCAACTTATCGCCGCCCTGGGGCACAACCTTTTGATAATCGGGGAACTTGCCGTCTACCAACTTCGAAGTGAACTCCATTTCTGGAGAAATAAGGCGGAAATGGTTGGAACCAATGCTTATTTCTACTTCGTCTTCAGAATCATCTAACAAACGTGCCAGCTCCATCACCCCTTTGCGCGGCAGGATAGACTGGGACGCCTCGTCAGANTCGCCACCGGTATTGGCTGAAGTCACCATAGCTAGACGGTGCCCATCGGTGGCCACCATNCGCAGATGGTCTGCAGTATGCTCAATTAACATTCCGTTCAAATAGTACCGAACATCCTGATGCGCCATAGAAAAAGCCACTTTTTCAATCATGCTCTTCAAATTGCCGCGGCCAACTTTAAAACCAACCAGGTTCTGTCCACTTTCAACATTAGGGAATTCGCTTGCGGGCAAAGTGCTCAACTTAAAGCGGCTGCGCCCACTGACCACCTCTACTTGCTCGGCCTCCTGATGAACACTGATATCACTGCCTTCTGGCAATGAGCGAACTATGTCGAGCCATTTGCGGGCCGGAATAGTCGAAGACCCTGCATTGTCTACATGAACCCCTTGAACACGGGCAACAATTTCAACTTCCAGATCGGTTCCAGTAAGTTCTAACTTTCCCGAATCAACGACCACCAAAACATTGGACAAAACAGGCAATGTTTGACGGCGCTCAACAACACCGGCAACTAGCTGCAGTGCATTTAATAATGACTCTCTATCGGTAGAAAATTTCATCTGTGGTTAATTCCCGGCTCACTCTCTAAATGGCTAAAGTTATCTGCTAATAGCTACTANTCCCTAGGGCTAATGGCTTAGCGTTCGGTTNAGGTTTTTCAGGTCTTCTCGCATATCCGCACTACTCTCTTCAAGCTCTTTAATCTTGCGGCATGCATGCAGTACGGTAGTGTGATCTCGGCCGCCAAAAGCGGTACCGATTTCAGGCAAGCTATTATTAGTCAGAGACTTCGACAATGCCATAGCTACCTGTCGTGGTCGCGCTAAAGAACGTGTCCGTTTCTTCGACATAAGGTCACTAAGTTTAATTTGNTANTACTCNGCAACGGTTCGCTGAATGTTCTCAACTGTGACCAATCTGTCTTGCATCGCGAGGAGGTCTTTAAGTGACTCCTTAATCAAATCCAGAGTCACTGGCTCACCTGTGAAGTGAGCGCTTGCCATCACGCGTTTTAGCGCGCCCTCTAGCTCGCGAACGTTTGACCGGATTCTTTGCGCAATAAAAAAGGCAGCNTCTGATGGCAGATCCATGTTCGCCTGTTGCGCCTTATTCATCAAAATAGCCACTCGAGTTTCCAACTCTGGAGGCTCAACCGAGACCGTTAAGCCCCAGCCAAACCGGGATTTAAGACGCTCTTCCAAACCGTCAATCTCTTTTGGGTAACGATCGCAACTCATAATCATCTGCTGTCGGGACTCCAACAGTGAATTGAAGGTGTGGAAAAACTCTTCCTGGCTGCGGTCCTTATTGGCAAAAAACTGAATATCATCGATAAGCAACGCATCGGCGGAACGATAAAACCGCTTGAAGTCATTGATGGCATTGAGCTGAAGNGCTTTNACCATATCGGCAACAAAGCGTTCAGAGTGCAAATAAAGCACGCGCGCATTGGGGTTCTTTCTCTTTAACTCGTTCCCCACAGCTTGCATCAAATGGGTTTTACCCAGTCCAACGCCGCCATATATAAAAAGCGGGTTGTAACCCTCCCCTGGGTTTTCGGCGACCTGCTTTGCTGCAGCCAATGCGAGTTGGTTTGATTTCCCCTCTACAAAGGACTGAAAAGTAAACTGGTTATCCAGGTTGGATCGGCTAGTTCCCATTAAAGAATGGACCTTGCTCGCATCGGAATGATTTTGATTGGTCTTGGATTCTGAACTTTGGGTGTTTTCTTTCTGGCTGCCCAGGTCGAGCGCTCTACCAAAACTTAGCGCAGGAACCTCGGCATTAGAGTCCTGCAAATCAATAATGACTCGAGGCGGTTCATTCGACGCCTCTCCCAATATCGTTCTTATGCGTGACAGAAACTTTTCTGTCACCCAGTCGGACACAAATTTATTTGGTGCCAACAGCCGCAGCTCTCCATTGCCCTCCTGAGATCTCAGGGGTCGAATCCATGTATTAAACTGTTGTTCCGGTAATTCATCTTGAAGGGCATTGCTGCACCTCTCCCAAAGAAGGGTAGACACCGATAAAACCTCTTTTGCTCTACATTGCCCACTGCTGGCAACTTAGTTTGTCCCCCAACAATCCTTGTTTAGGAATAGCTATCCGCCAAAATGGCGAATCCCCTTAATTATTCGAGCGGCGATTTTATCCACAACGAAATGCCTTGGTAAAGCCCTAGCTAATTATGTGTATTATTCTTATTTTTCAATGCGTTAGGTAGAGTCAATGAAATCGCCGCTTTTTGCTTTCTATCCCCAAGCACGACACAAATTGCGCCACATCTGTGGATAACCTGTGAGTTAACAGTGAATTGGCAGTGAAGTGTAAGACATCGCATTAATTTCAACCGTTACCAAATTCATCAACGACATATAAATTCCCGCTATTAGCTTTTTAACTTAGATAACAAATTTCTAGCGATCTCTCGCATCACATATTTTTTAGCAGTTTCATTGATTTATTCAGGTTGGTTGCTTAGAATCGCGCGCCCGCTCGATAGTGATTTTATTACTGGTTGAGCACTCGAATAAAAGCGAGCCGATTCGGCTAGCTAAATTTAGGAAACCGGAAGCAATCCGATGAAAAGAACATTTCAACCAAGCAACATTCGTCGCAAAAGAACTCACGGCTTTCGTGCACGCATGGCCAGCGCAAACGGTCGTAAAGTTTTGGCTCGCCGCCGAGCAAAAGGAAGGAAAGTACTGAGCGCCTAACTAGCCGCTCAGAAGTGTATTCTTAACTTCCTTCTAGTGGTGCTCCACTATCAAAAGTGCTCCGCTACAAATTCCGCCAACAAAACCGACTGAAAAGCCCGAAAGAATTTCAGTCGGTCTTTGACCACAACCAAATCCGCGTAGGCTCCCCGAGCATACTGATTCTAGCGAAACCAAACCAACTCGAGATTTCCCGGCTCGGACTTGTGATTCGTAAAAAGTTTGTTCGTTTTGCCCACGACCGTAATCGCGTCAAGCGCATAGTCAGAGAATCTTTTCGCCACTCCCAGTCAAGTTTCCCGGGATTGGATTGCGTTGTGCTGACACGTCCCGGAGCTGGAGATATGGCAAACAAAGAATTGCGTAACCTCCTGGACGAGATGTTTACCACCCTGGCCAACAAGAATGTAGCGAACAAGAAAGTGGCCACCAATGAAGTGGCGAATAAGAAAGTCGCAAACAACGGCGACTCTAGCGGACAATAGACAGATGACTGACAGCGGGAAAACCGATTCACCAAATAAAAAGAGTAGGGCAGCAGCTCCCTTTATTGGGCTTATTTGGTTGTATCAAAAGCTTATTAGCCCACTGCTAGGGCCACGCTGTCGCTTTTACCCAAGCTGTTCCCAATACGCAAAAGAAAGTTTAAGCCTGCACGGTGTAATAAAAGGGGGTTACCTCTCGGCCCGTCGATGCTTAAAATGCCATCCTTTTCATCCTGGTGGTATTGATCCAGTTCCAAAACCTCGGAACAACAAAATNGATACTTCCACGAATCAACCCAATTTAGGTGAAACCTCTTGAAGAAATTTGATTTTATTAGCGGCGCTTTGGTGTTCGGAATGCTCGCTGTTGCCCTGATGCTTCTTCGAGAGTGGGATGACTTTCAAGCTGAGCGTATCGCGATTGCTGAGGAAGTCCTCGCACAAAACATAATTGCTAGTGAAATCCCCAACGCTCCAGAGAATTTGGCATCAGAGATTCCAGCAGAATTTTCTGGTATCCCAACAAGTTCGGCCGTCGATGCTCCTCAGGTTCAGGCAACTCCTGCCAGCCAAAATCTCATTCGTTTTGCCAATGATGTTTTGGAGCTAAGTATCGACCCCCTAGGTGGCGACATAGTTGAAGCCGAATTACTTACACACCTCGACAGCTTGGATGGTGAGCCCACCACACTGCTTAGCAACAACGTGAATCACACCTACATCGCACAAAGCGGGCTAGTGGGCGCAAACGGCACGGACACCAATGCCGGAAGACCCACCTTTGTAAGCTACGTCTCTGATCTGGAAATTAGAGAAGGGCAGGATCAAGTGATTCTCGATCTGCGTTATCAGCAGGGCGGCGTAGAAATTATTAAACGTTTCACCATGAATCGCGGTGACTACTTTATTGGTGTCGACTACCTCATAGATAACCAAAGCAATGAAAACTGGTCCGCTGCTTTCTATGCGCAAATAAAGAGNGACGACTACGTACCAGCCTCAACCGGTGGNATGGGCATGAAACCCTTTGTCGGTGCGGCGATTACGACACCCGACGATCGTTATCAAAGGTTTGATTTCGGGGATTTGGACGACGACTCTTTCAGCCAATCTGTCGATACCGGCTGGGCCGCCATGCTGCAGGAGTATTTCCTCGGCGCTTGGATACCGGACTCTAGCCTCGCGCTCGAGTACAACCTGAGACGGTCCGCGGCAAACGGCTACTACTATGTTGGTTTCACACAGGCTCCGATGGTGATTCAACCCGGTGCGCAAGAAAGCCTGTCCGCTGGGTTTTACGTCGGGCCTAAAGATCAATATCGCCTGCGAGAAATTAGTGAGCACCTTGACCTAACTGTGGACTACGGCTGGATCTGGTGGGCAGCTCAACCCATCTATGCGGTTCTCTACTTCTTACACGAAGGCGAAATTAAATCCTTTGGTATTGATGCCCAAGTATTTAGTGGTTTTACCAACTGGGGTATTTGCATCATCTTGCTGACCCTTATCGTCAAACTTCTGTTTTTCAAACTGTCAGAAGCCAGCTACAAATCCATGGCTCGGATGCGCAAGATCCAACCCAAGATGGCGGCGCTAAAAGAACGCTATGGCGACGACAAGCAGCAGTTTTCGCAAGAAATGATGCGCATGTATCAGAAGGAAAAAATTAACCCATTAGGTGGTTGTTTGCCTATGCTGGTTCAGATGCCTGTTTTTATCGCCCTCTACTGGGTATTAAAAGAAAGCGTCGAACTCCGGCACGAACCCTTCTTTGGTTGGATCGTTGATCTATCAGCCAAGGATCCCTGGTTTATCTTGCCCATTATTATGGGTGTCAGCATGTGGTTCCAAATGCGGCTCAACCCTGCACCGCCTGATCCCACACAGGCTAAGGTGATGCAAATGATGCCCTTTATGTTCACCTTTATGTTTATGTGGTTCCCGGCTGGGCTGGTGCTGTACTGGGTGAGCAACAACATTCTGTCCATTGCTCAACAGTGGGTTATCACCCGCAGCATAGAAAGGGGCGAGCCCGAAGCCACCAGCTAGGCTATGGCAGAACAGCAGCCCTGAGCGATACGACAGCCCCTGAGCGATACGACAGCCCTAAGCGATATAGCAGCCTTGAGCCAATCAGAAGCCCTGAGCGACACAACAGCCCTGAGCGACACGATAGTCGCGCTGGCAACCGCACCGGGTAAATCCGGAATAGGTGTTATCCGCCTTTCTGGACCTCAAAGCACCATGATTGCGGAATTCCTTGGGGCCGGTGAGTTACAACCCCGCACCGCCAAGTTCTGTCACTTTGTTAGCCGCGCTAGCGACTCTTCAAGTGCCCACAGCCAATCAAGTGCCCACAGCCAATCAGGTGCCAACAGCCAATTAAAAGAAGAAACCATTGATACGGGCTTGGCACTTTTCTTTGCCAATCCTAATTCTTTCACTGGAGAAGATGTCGTTGAAATTCAAGCGCACGGCAGCCCAGTCACCTTAAAAAGGCTTATTCGTGAATCCTTGCAGCTCGGCGCTCGACTGGCCGAGCCTGGAGAGTTTTCTCAGCGCGCTTTCTTAAATGGCCGAATCGACCTGGCACAAGCAGAGGCCATCGCCGACCTTATCGCCAGTGGTAGCGAATCTGCCGCTAGGGCAGCAACCAAATCTCTGGAAGGCGCCTTCTCCAAAATCGTCAATGGAATTGCCAACAGAACAGTTGAATTACGNAAGTATGTTGAAGCCGCCATCGACTTTGCCGAAGAGGAAATCGACTTCCTTAGCGATGGCAAAATTGAATCCGCATTGAAAGAAATNCAGATTGATATCAGCAACTGCCTGGAAGAGGGCAGGCGAGGGCAAAAACTTTTAGACGGCCTTAGTTTGGTTATTCTNGGTGCGCCAAATGCCGGTAAATCCAGCTTGCTAAATCATTTTTCTGGATCGGACCGAGCCATTGTCACCGACATTGCCGGAACAACACGGGACACACTGTCCGAGACGATAGATCTAGATGGGCTTGCAGTAACCATTACCGATACCGCAGGTCTCAACGCAAACCCGGATGCAGTTGAAGAATTGGGGATCAAAAGAGCGTTAGATTCCGCCACCAAGGCAGACCACCTATTGGTGATGTTTGATGCAAATACGGACAGCGCAAAATCGGCTCTAGAGCTTATTGGCAAGTATCAATCAGGGCTGGAGCAGCAGCTGAGTATCACCTTAGTTGCCAACAAAATTGATCTTTCTGGCGACCTCGAAGGACACTGGGATAGCGGCAAATACGACAGCCTGACCATCTACGGCACCAGCCTCAAAGAAGGCAAAGGGTTAAACCAACTTACCCAACACTTGAAAGACATTGCCGGCCTCACCGACAGTGAACCTGCATTCTCCGCTCGAACTCGTCATATCCACGCTTTGGAGTCTGCACAGCAACATATTGATACCGGCCTTGAGCTTCTGCTATCCGATCAGGCTGGCGAGTTGATTGCCGAAGAACTCAAACTAGGTCATACCCAACTGCAAAGCATTACTGGCGTTTTTAGTACAGATGACCTCTTGGGGGAAATCTTCTCCAGCTTTTGCGTCGGGAAATAAGCTGCTAAATAAAAAAAGGCAGTAAAAGCTTTTCTTTTCCTACCCCACAAGATCAGCACAGCTTATTCACAGAAGCCGCTGATAAAAAATACTTATCATTTAATAAAGTCAGTTTGCTGTGGATCCTTTGTGGGTTGAGCAGGGATAAATTAGAGCGTTCTTTTCGGCTGCAAAACTAAGCACAGGTCCCACTCAAGAATTACGCAGTTTAGTTAATACTTATCTGCCTAGTTATGCTTCAGCTAAACCCATGAAAGCGTTTAACAAAACCCGGTTATCCACCGCAAACAGCTTCAGTAGTAATAACAACAATAATCCTTCTAACTCTTCCATATACATATATATATTCTTATATAAATATTAATAACTAACGTGAAATCAAAGATTTGGCCTTTGCAGCGACTAGCCTATAATGCGCGACCCAAATAAAACTTGATCGATTAAAACCGCAATCAATTTATGAACCATAGTTACGAAGTTATTGTTGTCGGAGGAGGGCATGCTGGTACAGAAGCAGCGCTCGCGGCTGCCCGTATGGGTGCCAAAACACTCCTGCTGACACATAACATCGAAACACTTGGGCAAATGTCCTGTAACCCTGCAATCGGCGGTATTGGCAAGAGCCACCTGGTTCGAGAGGTAGATGCCTTGGGTGGTGCTATGGCATTGGCCACAGATCAAGCTGGCATTCAGTTTAGATTGCTCAATTCGCGCAAGGGCCCTGCGGTAAGAGCAACAAGAGCTCAGGCCGATCGCCTGCTCTACCGTCAGGCGATTCGAGAAGTGCTGGAAAACCAGGAAAACCTAGAGATATTTCAGCAGGCCGTTGATGATCTGGCGATTGAATCGGGCAAAGTGGTTGGTGTCATTACCAATATGGGTTTGCAGTTCAATGCGCCTGCTGTTGTTCTGACAACGGGTACTTTCCTGGGTGGAAAAGTCCATATCGGACTGGAAAATCATTCAGCGGGTCGAGCCGGTGATCCACCCTCGATTAAATTGGCAGATCGTTTACGCGAGCTACCTCTGCGAGTGGATCGCCTTAAAACCGGGACTCCTCCTAGAATCGATGCTCGCAGTGTCGACTTTGCGGTGATGACAGAACAGTGGGGCGACAAGGACAGCAGAGGCAACGAGCCGGTGATGAGTTTCCTTGGGTCGGCAGAGCAACATCCAGAACAAACATGTTGTTGGATAACTCATACCTCTGAACTGACCCACGAAATTATCCGCGGCGGCTTGGATCGCTCTCCCATGTTCACTGGAGTGATCGAGGGTATTGGCCCACGCTATTGCCCATCCATCGAAGACAAAATTGTTCGCTTTGCCGACAAAAATTCCCACCAGATATTTGTAGAGCCAGAGGGTTTGCAGACCAACGAACTCTACCCCAACGGCATTTCCACCAGCTTGCCCTATGACGTGCAGCAGGCCTTGGTGCAAAGTATTCCGGGTTTTGAGAAAGCGAGAATTACTCGCCCTGGTTATGCCATCGAATACGATTTCTTTGATCCGCGAGATCTAAAAACCTCGCTGGAAAACAAACATATGCCAGGGCTGTTTTTTGCCGGGCAAATCAATGGAACCACAGGCTACGAAGAAGCGGCTTCGCAGGGTTTATTGGCAGGGGTTAATGCGGTTCTG
>JGI26260J51721_1000937_pt1 | contig 12835 bp, 10 predicted proteins | sample SaaInlV_120m_DNA_4_FD_51721 | JGI IMG/M metagenome (IMG submission 51721)
TACGAAGGTTACTTCAAAAACAACCTACCAGTAGGAACTTTTACCTACTACTTCGAGCGAGAAGGAGGCATCATGTCAGAAGTTACCTACCGAGGTGAAACCGGGGTGGGATTTGCAAAAGCCTATCATACTAACGGTGTTATTCAAGCTGAAGGATTGTACAAAAATCAATTGCGAGACAGTACTTGGAATTATTACGACAAGCAGGGCATACTCACGCAAAGCGAAGACTATGCTGCCGGTGTTTTACAAGGAGTGCAAGTGACCTATTACGAGAGTGGTAAATTGGCAGAAAAGAAGACATTTGAAAGCGGTGCACAGGAAGGCATTTGGCTTAGGAAATGGGAAGATGGAACCTTGCGCTCAAAAGGTCTGTATAAAAACGATAAGCTCAACGGTGAATGTACATATTACGATGAGGCCGGAAAACTATTGGCAAAAGGGTCTTACAAAAATGACAAGAAGCATGGATCGTGGTTTTATTTTGAAGAGAATAAAGTAATACGCAAAGAGGAGTACAGATTCGGACAATTGGAAAGTGAAACCACTTATGACACAGAAGGAAAAGAGTAAAACTACGGTTGTAGTAGGTCTTAGTGGTGGTGTTGACAGTTCTGTAACAGCGCATCTACTCAAAGAAGATGGGTATAATGTCATAGGATTATTCATGCGCAATTGGGTGGATGAATCGGTCACTATTCATGATGAATGTCCGTGGGTGGAGGATAGTAATGATGCTATGCTGGTCGCTGATAAATTAGGTATTCCGTTTCAGGTAATTGACATGAGTGCCGCCTATCAAGAACGTATTGTAGATTACATGTTCAGTGAATATGAGCGCGGGCGCACTCCCAATCCAGATGTGCTCTGCAACCGCGAGATTAAGTTCGATCTCTTTCTAAAAACTGCCGTGTCTATTGGTGCGGATTATGTCGCTACAGGACATTACGTTCGAAAATCTACCACGAATGGCAATGGTAAGGATGTACATCACCTCTTAAGCGGTTTGGATTCCAACAAAGATCAAAGTTACTTTTTATGCCAATTATCTCAGGACCAATTGGCAAAAGCACTCTTTCCCATAGGCCATCTTCAAAAATCGGAGGTACGGGAAATAGCGAAAGCTGCCGGATTAGTGACTGCGGAAAAAAAGGATTCACAAGGGTTGTGCTTCATAGGAAAAGTCCGCTTGCCTGACTTTCTNCAACAAAAACTAGAGCCTAAATCGGGAACCGTTTGGGAAATTCCACGAGATGCGGACGTATTGTCGCTACCGAGAACTACATTGGATGAAAAAGCAGCGCCGTTCAACTTTCACCCAAAGGATGGATTTAAACGTGGCAAGCACAATGGTGCTCATTATTACACGACGGGTCAGCGAAAAGGATTGAGTATAGGTGGAAGTCCATTGCCTTTATTTGTTTTGGAAGTGAATACCACCTACAACGCCATCTTCGTGGGTCAAGGAGANGATCATCCAGGGCTCTATCGTGAAGCATTATTTATAAAAGCATCAGAACTGCACTGGGTTCGAGAAGATCTGAGTTTATCCATCGGAGAATCTTGTGCCTATGATGTGCGCATTCGGTACCGTCAGCCTCTTGTGAAGGCCACAGTATACCGCACAGAAGAAGGTGCGTATATCTTATTTGAATCCCCTGAAAAGGCGATCACTCCTGGCCAATTTGCAGCTTGGTATAGCGGAGAAGAATTGATCGGTTCTGGAACCATTTCTGAATGAAATCAATAGTACGCATAGCAATCGTTCTATTTCTTTTCAATGCAAAAGGAATGCTCGCACAGGAGTTGCCTTCTCCTTATGCGGTGTATTTTTCAGAAAAAAACGTAACGCTAGATACGCTAGACTTCGGTTTGTATTTATCGCCCAGAGCTCTAGAAAGACGTGTGCGTCAAGACATTGCATTCTCGAAGTCCGACATACCCGTGTCTCAAAGAAACATCTCAGCGGTTAAGTCTATTGCAACTTACACCGGAGTCTCAAGCAAGTGGTTAAATGTGGTTTATGTAGAGGCTACACCTACTGAAGTGCTTCAACTAAGAACCCTGGAATGTGTAGATCGTGTAGTCGAACTAACGGGAGGTATGCACAAGCAAGAAAGTGTCGCTTTTCCCTACGGGTACGCAGATAGCCAAACAAGACAGATTTCATTACACAGTCTTCACGTACATACTGATAACGGATATGATGAAATAGTCGCTTTAGGAGAAGGCATGCTGATTGCCGTATTAGATGCAGGTTTTGTAGGAGGAAAAACAGTCGGGATAAATGATGGTCTAGATACGATCATTACTCGCAATTTTGTCGAAGGTGGGTCGAATGTTTATCAGGGTTCCTCTCATGGTTTTAGTGTTCTTAGTACAATGGCTGCGTATCAGCCGGAAGTGTTTATAGGGACTGCACCGCAAGCAAGCTATGCACTCATTAAAACAGAGAAAGAGCTGAGCGAAACNCCGGAGGAAATGATGAATTGGATTGCTGGTGCAGAATTTGCCGATTCTATAGGAGCTGATATCATTAATTCGTCTCTAGGNTACAGCACATTTGACGATCCCAATGACGACTACAGCGTTAGTGATCTCGATGGAAGAACCAGTATCATTTCGCTTGGGGCATTGGCTGCGGCTCGCACCGGAATGCTCGTGGTTACCAGCGCAGGCAATGCCGGAGGCAGCAGTTGGGACAAGCTTACCTTTCCAGCTGATGCAGATAGTATACTTACTGTAGGAAGTGTTACGCAGTACGGTGTCGCCAGCAGTTTTAGTTCACGTGGGTATACCGTAGATGGACGAGTAAAACCCAATGTTTGCGCAAGGGGTGAAGGTGCGGTGGTTTATCGTTCCGACGGTACACTGGCTTATGCAAACGGCACGAGCTTTAGTTCCCCCATAATGGCTGGCGCTGCCGCATGTTTATGGAGTACAGTGCCTGATGCAACGGCACAAGAAGTTATAGAGGCGCTAGAGGTCAGTGCTTCACACTATTACCAGCATAATCCTCGTATAGGTTATGGAATCCCGAATCTAGGTTTTGCCCACCGCTATCTTTCAACCATTGTAGATGGAAAGCTCCCAGAAATAGTCGTCTATCCAAATCCTTTTCCAGATTACATTTCTTTGTTTCTACCAGATGGTGAAGCGCTGGACATTCATTTAGAATTGAGAGATCTTAATCAGCGTACAGTGGCAATTACCACATTAGAATCAAAGCGTTACAAAGCGCTTTGGTCGCCTGGCGACAACATTGCAGCGGGCACCTATATCCTCTATATTGAAAGGGGAGGTCGCACGCAAATGCAACGTGTGATTAAACTGTTGTAATTAGTCGCCAAAGAATCCACGAAGGATTTGACGCAATCCCAATACTACTAGAGTAATACCGCTCAGCATCAAGAGTATAGAAAATACCGTCCAGTACCATGCCCCTGACGTTCCTTTTCCTATAAATAAAGCTGGACCAGCGAAAATAAAAGGAAAGGACCAGGCCAATTTAAATAAGCCCGCAACTATATGATCTTGATTACTCTTGCTCATGAGTAGATTGTATTTCATGTACTGCTGCACGCACACTTCCATGTTTTAACAGCATCATTTCAGCGTATTCTAGTGTAACCTTGGTAGATTCTACAATCATTCGGGTACCACGCGCTATTAGTTTATCATTAGAAAGCTGCATATCTACCATTTTATTTCCTTGCACCTTGCCTAGTAATATCATTGCACTCGTAGAAATCATGTTTAATACCATTTTCTGCGCGGTGCCGCTCTTCATACGGGTAGAACCTGTGACAAACTCAGGTCCCACGACGACCTCTATAGGATGCTCTACAGCTTGCGCTAGAACAGATTCTGTATTGCATGTGATACAAGCAGTGAGCAACCCTTCTTGACACGCTCGTTTCACTCCGCCAATCACGTAGGGTGTAGTTCCGCTGGCGGCTATGCCAACAAGCGTATCTTTTTCCGTTAGTCCATAGGGCGCTAAATCTTTCCATGCGCCGTCCCAATCATCTTCGGCCCGCTCAACGGCTTTGCGAATGGCTGAATCACCTCCAGCGATAAGACCGATCACAGTTTCGTGGTCAACTCCAAAGGTCGGAGGACATTCGCTGGCATCTAATATCCCCAATCTGCCTGAAGTACCTGCGCCTATGTAAAATAATCGACCTCCATCTTTCATGCGGTCAACGAGGGCCTCTACAAACGAACTGATTTCTGATAGTTTAGAAGCGACAGCTGCTGCAACTTTTGCATCTTCGGCATTTATTCCTTGAACCAATTCTAAGGCACTCATTTGCTCAAGGCCGTCGTACAATGAGTTGGATTCAGTGGTCTTCATGCAAGTTTTCTTAATCTGGCCATGTAAAAGCCGTCATTATGATGGGAAGGATCTACGGTACGGTCTTCAAGTAACTCAAATTGAGCGCCAGCAGGATGTGCTAGAAAAGCATCTACTTGAAGTCGGTTTTCTTTAGGGAGTATACTACAAGTGGCATAAACCATAATACCGCCTGTCTTTAGCAAACTAGAATAATCACGAATGATACTGAATTGGACCGATTCTAATCGATCTAAATGTTCAGGCTGCAGCTTCCATTTCGTATCCGGCTCGCGCTTAATCACGCCCGATCCGGAACATGGCACGTCCAATAGTAGATAATCCGCGCTGTTCGATAAATCCTCTAAAACACCAGGTTCCTCCCATGCTCTAGTTTGCACTATAGAAAGACCGCTACGTTGGGTGCGTTTTAATAACTCACCTAATTTCCTTCCTTCGACATCCATTGCAATAAGAGCCCCCTTATTTTGCATGAGCGCGCCTAAGTGCAACGTTTTACCACCAGCACCAGCACAAGCGTCAATTACTGTGCTACCAGGCTTTGGATTTAAGTACGGTGCTATGGACTGAGAACCGGCATCTTGAACCTCAAACTTACCTGTTTTGAAACCTTCAAGATTATTCAATCGAGGGCGACCCGCCAACACCAATGCATCAGGAAAGGTAGGGTGGTTGTGTACTTCTAATCCAGCCAGCTGCAATTCACTGCGTACTTCTTCTAGATTAGATTTGAGGGTGTTTACGCGGAGATTAACAGCATTGGGTATGTTCATCGCTTCAGCAATCGTATCCCATTTTTCTCCCAATTGGTTGCGNGCTTCTTCGTCAAACCATTGGGCATAGCTTTCTAATGTCGCAGTNCCACTCAACGTNTGTAATCGTTCTTTAATGTTAACGTCTCTTACAGCATCGAATTTTGGCCAATCCGGAAGTTCAAAACCTCTCCAGAGCCAGTATATGCCAAAAAGCTTTTGTAAATCTTTGCGTTTCGTCGTAGGCTCTTGCCCTAAGATTCCCCACAACAATGCCCACCAACGCACCATTTCATAGGTGTGCTCAGCCACGAAACTGCGGTCTCGAGATCCCCATTTTTTATTTTGGCGTAATAAACGTTCTATTACTTTGTCCGCATACAGCCCTTTGCCAAAAGACATTTCTAGCGCCTCTAAAACTCCAGCAACTGTATTGGGAAAAAGCTTAGATGTTCCCATTAAAAAGCAGGGTAGGTCTTAGGATCTTTTTCATGCATGACAGCATACAACTGTTCCACAATATCATCGTGAGAAGGTTTAGAGAAGTAATCACCGTCAGAAGCGAAAGCAGGGCGATGATTTTTAGCGGTAATGGTTACTGGAGCTCCGTCCAGATACTGGTACCCTTTCTGATCCTCTAAGATGTGCTGCAATAAGAAGGCAGAGGCGCCACCACGAACATCTTCATCAAGGATCACTAAAGTATTTGTTTTTACTAAACTTTCAACTACATCATGCTTGAGGTCAAATGGAATAAGAGACTGAATATCAATTAATTCAACACTAATTCCCATGGCAGATAGTTCCTGTACCGCGGCGGCGGCTATCGTACAGTTTGAACCGTAAGTAACCAACGTAATGTCGGTTCCTTCTTGCATAATTTCAACTTCACCAATAGGTACCGTGTATTCGCCTAAGTTAGAAGGCAATGCCTCTTTTCTTCGGTATCCATTTAAACATTCAATGACAATGGCCGGATTATCGAGCTGCATTAACTTATTGTAGAAGCCGGCTGCTTTGGTCATGTTTCTCGGGACAAGCACATACATTCCCTTGATAGTATTGATGATCGTACCCATAGGTGATCCAGAATGCCAAATACCTTCTAATCTGTGTCCACGTGTACGCACAATGGTTGGAGCTTTCTGACCCCCAACAGTGCGGTAGTGAACAGTTGCTAAATCATCAGACATGATTTGAAGGGCGTATAGTAAGTAGTCGAGGTACTGGATTTCAGCAATAGGTCGCAAACCACGCATGGCTAAACCTATACCTTGCCCCATAATAGTTGCTTCGCGAATCCCAGCATCCTGCACTCTAGTCTCGCCATATTTAGCTTGCATTCCTTCTAAACCTTGATTGACATCGCCAATTTTACCGGAATCTTCACCGAATACCATGGCTTCAGGGTACTTAGCGAAAAGTGCATCGAAATTATCTCTAAGCACAATTCGTGCATCAACTATTTCTTGGGTAGCATAGGTTGCGGGGGTATGATTTAGCAATGCCGATTCAGATTGAACGCTGTAAAGATGAGAAGAGTAGCGCTCTCGTTGAACGGCATCTTCTTTCTGTAACCAGCTTTTAAGAGGCGCTACATTTACCTTTTGATCCCCGGCAACCGTACGAAGCGCTTTGCGNACTGCTTTAAATGAATGTGCGACTTCAAGATCTTCATGAGANTCAAGCTCTTTGATAATATTGGTTATAAATATACCTTTCTCGCCCTGAGTTTGAATAGCCTTCAAGAGGGGTAAAACTTCATTTCGTAAACGAATAGGATGGCTTTGGTAGATGGTCCAAGCTTCTTTCTTACCCTCACGAGCAAGCTTTTTCGCTTCTTTCGTTATTTCGTCCAATTCTTCTTGGCTGGCTACTTCATGGGCCAATATCCATTCCCCGAATTTTAAGATACAATCGTAATCTTTCTCCCATTGCAAACGCTCTGCGCTTTTGTAACGTTCGTGCGATCCGGAGGTACTGTGTCCTTGCGGCTGTGTCATCCCTTTTACGTGAATCATCACTGGAACGTGCTCTTCTCNTGCTACGCGTCCAGCNTGTAAAAAGGTGTTGATTAATGCCGGGTAATCCCAAGCTTCGACTACAAAAATATCGTACCCGTTGCCTTTTTCATCGCGCTGGAATCCCTTAAGAATCTCGCTAATGTCTTGCTTCGTAGTTTGATATTCCGCACCCACTGAAATTCCATATTCGTCGTCCCAAACGGAGATTACCATGGGTACCTGCAAAACCCCTGCTGCATTTATAGTTTCAAAAAATAGACCTTCTGAAGTAGAGGCATTTCCGATCGTACCCCAAGCAACTTCTTTGCCTTTATTCGAGAATTTTTCACTCCCATTGAAAGAAACCTCCTTGTAGACTTTAGAGGCTTGCGCCAAACCCAATAGTCGTGGCATTTGCCCAGCAGTAGGGCTGATATCAGAGGAGCTGTTATATTGTTCGGTAAGGTTTACCCAATCGCCATTTTCATCAAGTGATCTGGTTGCAAAGTGACCGTTCATTTGACGGCCACCTGCCATAGGTTCCTCTTTAATATCGGTGACGGCGTAAAGTGACGTAAAGAAGCGTTTCGCATCCATTTCCCCGAGAGCCATCATGAAAGTTTGGTCTCTGTAATAGCCACTTCTGAAATCACCCTTTTCGAACGCTTTCGCCCATGCTATTTGAGCCAATTCCTTTCCAGCACCAAAAATTCCAAACTTAGCCTTACCTGTAAGAACTTCTCGACGCCCCATTAATGAGCATTCGCGGGAAAGAACGGCGATTTTATAATCTTGGAGTACTTCGGTCTTGTACTCCTGGTAACTGATTTCTTTTTTCTGCTTTTCTGTCATGTGATAGGGTTGAGTTAAACTCTACACAAATATACGACAGAATCGGCGCTACATTAGACGCTTGAATACAAACAGAACGAACAAGGTAATTACAATAAGTAGAAGGACTTGAATTCCGCCGCTTTTGTAATGAATCTTGTGTAACTGCAGGTCCTTGCGGTAACTAATGAAGAGGTAGATGAGAAATGAAATCGCAAATATTCCCGCGAAAATCCAGTGTCCGGTTGTAATGTTTTCCATGTTGTAAATTTACGATGCAATCGATCAAATAAAACGAGGTCATGAACAAACAGATCAAACACGTAGAAAAATTTCACGATACCTTCGGAATACCCAATAATTATGTCCCAACAGCGGACCTATCCAAAGCGACCATCGCCTTGCGTCACCGCCTCATGGCAGAAGAGAACGAGGAGTACCTAGAAGCNGCNTTAGAAGGAGATGCCGTAGAGGTTGCCGATGCCCTNGGAGATATGATGTATATCTTATGTGGGACTATTTTGAGTCACGGGATGCAGCACATCATCGAAGAAGTGTTTGAAGAAATTCAGGCCAGTAATATGAGTAAACTAGGGGAGGACGGTAAGCCTATTTACAGAGCGGATGGAAAAGTCATGAAAGGCCCTGGATATTTTAAACCAAACATTAAAGCGATACTGGAACGCACTTAATTCGGGGAAACAAGTGCGGATTTTTCAGGTCGTTGCTCAAAGGATGGTTGGCAACCCGGTAACCATTCGGGAACTGTAGAACGCTCAGGATTATATACGGCTTCTACATCTCGTGCCATNTTAATTCGCTCCAAAGTATCTCCGTTGAATGAAATTTGCATCCAAGAGCAACTGCTTTTGTTCGAACCTTCAATACGGCCATTGTCACTCACATTGTGAAGCATTGCCTGCGCATTTCCATCGATGCGAACGTTTCTCAATGCATTGTCTTTGAAGTTCCCTTCTAATACGCTTCCTGTGGTTTGATCGAAAAATAACGAGTCCTCTGTCTTCGTAGTGATGGTTACTTTGCTAATCATGAATAAACTGTCCAATTTATTCGCTCTAAGTTTCAACGCTGTTGAGTCGGCACCAAATTCACTGTTTCCACTCCACAANGTAGGGGCAGGGAACAACGCTAATTCTTCCGCTGCTTCGTGGAAGAGAAAATTCGGGCTTATGCCCTGAAAATCGGTACTAAAAAAAGACGTTTGACCGAACAAATGAACAATTTTGGTGGAATCCATCTCCGACCGTATCCTTAAACTATCTCCTTTCGCGTAGATNGTATCTCCGTCCATGCTTTGCTTGTAGAACACTGGGGAAAAGGCATCTACATAAACGGGACTCTTTTTATAATCGATAAAGTTACTACTGAGCACAAACCCTTCAAGAGAATCCGCCACCGTGGCCTTACCGTGTAGGGTACCATCTTCGGAGTTTAGAAAGTAATACAAGCTATCGGCTTCTATATAGCGGTTCGGCGACTTCATTTTAGCTCCTCCAAACAATTCTAACAGGGTCATATCTGCTGCATACGTTCCTTTTGAACAGAAGAGTTCTGTGCTGTCCCTCACGAGCGCTGTCGGGCCTGCAAACGAATATTTGTTTCGGTTAGGATAATACAGCAAAGTATCTGTTTTCATTTCAAAAGCAGAATCCACAGCTACGACATTTCCGCGCAACCGAACTACCTCGTACGCCGTATTGTAATTACCTACATCAGAAGTAATGCGGAGGTTTTTACGCTCGAGAGTAGATCTCGTCAGATAATACGCTGTAGATGTATTTCTATCGTACTTTAATACACGCGTTGCCAATCTCGAGGACGGCGTTTTAAGTACGACATGATCAGAAATAGTAAACGTTCTTTGATCTCCTAAATANGTGAGTTGTTCCCCAGNTATAAGAACGGTGTCGGCTTGTTTGACACGGACATTACCATATGCTTCAAAAGTGTTTTGCGGACGATACAATACCGCAGAATCGCAATACATTAAGGCCACGTCCTGTTTTAGGGTCACATTACCTTTCAAATAATACGTTTGTGCACCGTTATCTCCTTTGATAAAATCGGTCGTATCGCTTCGTATAATTTGAATTTTCGTTTGACCCCACCCCGATGGAGGGGTAGAGAAAAAAAGGGCCACACAAATTAGTATGGCCTTTTTCATTAATCTCTTAATATCGTTTGAGCGCGATCGGGACCTACACTAACAAGCGTGATTGGAACACCCACTTCTGACTCAATAAATGCGATGTAGTCCTTAAAGCTCTGCGGGAAAAGCGCTTCGGAAGTTATTTGCATTAAGTCTTCATCCCAACCAGGAAGCTCAGTGAAAATAGGTTCAATAAGATCCTCCTGAAGTTTGTAAGGCAAGTGCTTAACCACTTCACCCTTGTATTTGTATGCAGTACAAATCTTAATGGGACCAATTCCACTTAAAACATCACCTTTCATCATCATTAACTCTGTAACGCCATTAACATTGATAGCGTATTTTAATGCAGGTAAGTCTAACCAACCACATCTTCTAGGACGTCCTGTAGTTGCACCGAACTCATGACCGTTTGTTTGAATCGTCGCGCCAACTTCATCAAATAATTCTGTAGGGAAGGGGCCAGACCCAACTCGCGTACAGTAGGCTTTGAAAATACCGTAAACGTTTTTTATTTTATTAGGTGCAATACCCATACCTGTACAAGCTCCTGCACAAGTGGTGTTTGAAGAGGTCACAAATGGATAGGTACCAAAATCGATATCAAGTAAGGTTCCCTGGGCACCCTCGGCCAAAATAGTTTGTCCTGCTGCTATAGCATCGTGGAAGTACGGCTCACTATCGATGATGTCGAGGGAGCGGAGGTATTCAACTGCTGCAAACCAGTTCGGCTCAAGCGCACCAAGATCATATTCAAATCCTTCGTAGCCGGCAAGTAGTTGCTTGTGTTTGTCTACCAATGCATTGTAGAGTTCACTAAAATTATCCAATTGTATATCTCCAACACGCAATCCGTTTCGACCCGTTTTGTCCATATAAGTCGGACCAATTCCTTTTAACGTAGAACCAATTTTCTTCTTTCCCTTCGCTGCCTCACTAGCGGCATCGAGCAATCGATGTGTGGGTAAAATCAAATGCGCCTTCCGGCTGATTTTCAACCGACTTAATACGTGCGGTTCTTGATCGATCAGTTTGTCCAATTCGACTTTAAAAATCACGGGGTCGATCACGACACCGTTACCCACCACGTTCATTACATTTTCATGAAAAACACCAGAGGGAATGGTATGAAGTACGTGCTTCTTGCCTTCAAATTCTAGAGTATGGCCTGCATTAGGACCACCTTGAAAGCGGGCGATAATATTGTACTTACGCGTCAATACATCGACTATTTTTCCTTTTCCTTCATCTCCCCATTGGAGACCTAAAAGCACATCTACTGCCATAATTAATTGTTGCTCGACTCTTTTCTTTTTGCGTAGAAATAAAGACTGTGGCTTTCTACTTCTACACCGAAAATTTCTTCGATTGTTTGTTTAATGTTTTGAATGCGTGGATCACAAAATTCGAATACTTCACCCGTATCCGTTAATATGACATGATCGTGTTGTTTGTTGAAATACGACTTCTCATAAAAACTTTGATTTTGACCAAACTGATGTTTGCGAACTAAACCGCACGTCAAAAGCAACTCTATCGTATTGTAAAGGGTCGCCCGAGAAACGCGGTAGTTCTTGTCTTTCATACTGAGGTACAAGGTTTCCACATCAAAGTGGTCTTCGTTTTCGTAGACCTCCTTTAAAATAGCGAACCGCTCTGGAGTTTTGCGTTGATTATGCTCTTCCAAATAGCGGCCAAAAACATCTTTTACCTTGTTGTATGCTTCTTGTGTACTCATGAGAAGTAAAACGCTAAAATACGTTGTATCAATTGAATTTACCTACACGAGACACACTACTAATGCCCTCTAAATTCTTGATATTGTTAATAGTGTCCGTTAAGCCCAATTTATCCGCCACTTCGATGGTTAACTTCCCTGTGAATAACCCGTCATCTACGCTGAAAGCAATGGCCTTTATGTTGATACTAAGCTCGTTTGAAACCACTTTAGTTACATCGTTTACAATACCAATTCGATCCATTCCTTTAATCAATAAATTAATGGTCGAAAAGGCACCCTTGCGGTCCACCCATTTGGCTTTTAACGTTCTATTTGCGAATCTACTTTGCAGTAAAACCGCATTAGGACAGTCGTCACGGTGTACTTTTAATCCATCCGCTGTAGTCACAAAACCAAAAACTCTGTCGCCCGGTAAAGGATTGCAGCACTTTGCAAGCGTGTAATCCATCTCGTGTTCATCGGTATCAAAAACCAGCATTAGATGGTCCGAAGCGGGTTTGCTTGTTTTTTCGTCCAGTTTCGTCTTCGCGTAGTTGCTCTTTACAATGCGCTGCTTGAAATAGTTGACAAGACCCGATGTTTCTCGCGCATATTCGCGGAGTTTACCGTTATCTATTACCCCTAGGCCAACTTTGTAATACAATTCTTCCGGGTTTTTTAACCCAAAGAAATTCACCAGTTTGTGAATATTACTATGGGTAGCCTTTAGTTTAAGNACCTTTAGTTTACGTTCGAGAACGAATTGGCCCTGACCTGTGATCAGCTGCTTTTCTTTCTTTAAACTTTGCTTGATCCGCTGTTTCGCCTTCCCAGTTTTCACAAAGCTGAGCCAATCTTCTTTGGGCTCTTGCTTTACAGAGGTCAACACTTCTATTTGATCTCCAGATTTGAGCGGTGTACTCAACGGAATGAGTTTCCCATTTACCTTCGTACCTAAACAGTGGGCGCCTACCTCCGTGTGAATGTCAAAAGCGAAGTCCA
>JGI26260J51721_1000939_pt1 | contig 12825 bp, 6 predicted proteins | sample SaaInlV_120m_DNA_4_FD_51721 | JGI IMG/M metagenome (IMG submission 51721)
GGCTATCCGCATGAAGGAAGCCGGAACTGCGGATGAGGTTATCGCGGTATCGATTGGTGCGACACAGTGTCAAGAGCAGATACGCACTGCGCTCGCGCTCGGCGCCGACCGGGGCATTCTTATTGAGAACGATGAAGCGCTTGAACCCCTCGCCATTGCCAAACTCCTGAAAGCGGTTATAGAGAAAGAGGGTATAGACCTCGTTATTCTCGGTAAGCAATCGATCGATACCGATAATAATCAGACGGGCCAAATGCTTGCCGCGCTCTGCGATTGGCCACAAGGTACTTTTGCCTGCAACGCCGAAGTCCGCGAGGGTAAAATTGAAGTAACGAGAGAAATCGACGGTGGTGAGCAAACAGTGCTCCTGGATCTACCGGCAGTGTTAACCACAGACCTGCGACTGAACGAGCCCCGTTATGCCTCATTACCTAACATTATGAAGGCGAAGAAAAAGCCAATCGATACAACAACTCCTGCCGAACTTGGCGTGGATGTCAGCTCTAATCTTAAGACGCTCAGCGTCGAGGCGCCTGCCGAACGGTCTGCAGGAATCATGGTTGAGTCGGTCGACGAATTGGTCGCAAAGCTTAAAACCGAAGCCAAAGTAATATAGGTGGAAACGATGACAACATTAGTAATAGCCGAACACGATAACGCGAGTATTAAGTCTGCGACGCGCAATACAATTACTGCGGCAGCAGAGCTAGGCGCAGAGATAACCCTTTTAGTCGTCGGTACCGACTGTCAAGCGGCAGCTAACGAAGCCGCATCGATCGCTGGCGTTGCCAAGGTTTTGGTGGCGGACTCTGCAGTCTACGCGCATCAATTGCCAGAAGCTGTCGCTCCGCTTATTGCCCAAGTGGCGAGCAATTTTACCCATATTCTGGCGCCCGCTACGACAACGGGTAAAAACTTAATGCCAAGAGTGGCTGCGCTTCTCGATGTCGCACAGATATCTGACATAGTGACTATTAAATCAACCGATACGTTCGTTCGTCCCATTTACGCTGGTAGCGCGTTGGCGACAGTGCAAAGCGGCGATGCGATTAAGGTGATCACTGTGCGGACGACCGCATACGCTGAGGCTGCGGCGGAAGGCGGTTCTGCGTCAGTCGACGCTGTTGACACGGTGATTGAGCAGAGCGTTGCAAGTTTCGTTTCGGAGGAACTTTCGGTATCAGAGCGCCCAAGCCTTTCGGCAGCAAGCATCATTATTTCGGGTGGTCGTGGCATGCAGAGCGGTGACAATTTCGTTCTACTCGAAAAAGTCGCAGACAAGTTGGGTGCCGGCATCGGCGCATCACGCGCAGCCGTTGACGCGGGATTTGTGCCTAACGATTACCAAGTTGGACAAACCGGTAAAATCGTCGCTCCTGACCTCTACATTGCCGTGGGTATCTCGGGCGCGATTCAACATCTTGCCGGTATGAAAGACAGCAAGGTGATTGTTGCCATCAATAAGGATGAAGAAGCACCTATTTTCCAGGTCGCCGACTACGGCCTCGTAGCCGACTTATTCGTTGCATTGCCCGAACTAGAAGCAGCGCTTTAAGTGTAAAGTTCATCTCTTAAGGTGAGCTTTGCGAATTAGATGACCGCAAAAAAATACCCCGCTGGCGCTCGCCAGCGGGGTATTTTTTTACACGATTTTCTTAAAATTCCTGACTAAGTTGTTAGCCGCGTTTGTGGCGCGGATCGTTAGGCGCTCGTCTTCGCGGTGAAGGCTGTGCAGCAACGTCCGTGGGTGCTTCGGCGGCGGCTTCAGGCGTCTGCGTATTCTCCACAACAACTTCCGCAGGCTGTGTTGTATTCTCCGCAGATTGAATTGCAACTACTGCTTCAACTGCTTCTACGGTTTCTGCGGCTTCTACGATTTCTGCGGCTTCTGAGACTTCTGCGGCTTCTACTGGCGCGCTTTGCTCCTGAGTGTCTGCAGACGGGGTCGCATCGGCTTGATCGACTTCCTCATCAGACGATGCAGTCACTGCGGCTTCTTGATCACGCGGCGCACGTTTACGCGGTCGGCGAGGACGTCTCTCACGCGTTTTACGCTCACTTGGCTCGCTCGCTGCGTCGGTTTCGACAGCGTTAGTCTCTTCATTTGCTTCGTTGTTCACCTCTGCGCTGACCTCCGCTGGCACAACAGGCTCTTCGTTCTGCGCGGGCAATTCCTCCCTCACAGCGTTTGCGCTGATCGTTTCTAGTGCTTCGGCGAGCGATGGTCTGCGAGTAACTTCTGACTCCTGTGCAGTTGACGGCGCTGCTGCCGCGATTTCAGGCTTCGTCTCGTCTTCAGTTGCAGCCGTTGCTTCAGTGGGTTTCTCTAGGTCGGGACGCGGGCCACGCTTGCGCGGAGTCGTGTTTTTGGGTCGCTGGCTTGCTGGGCGTCGTGAAAACTCAGAGTTTGTGTTTTCATCATCTGCAGCTAAGTCATTTTCTGCTGCCTTTTGATCGCCGCGAGTTTCCTCTTTGCGATCGCCGCTACGTGAGCGAGACCGTCGTCGCCGCGTCTCATCGTTGCCACTGCGCTCAGAAATGCTGTTCTCTCCGCGATTTTCCGCGATTGAGTCGTCGTTACTTGACGCGGCAGAGTTGTCCTGTGTGTTGTCTCTGTTGCGCCCACCGCGACGTCCGCCTCGCGAACGGCGTTCTCCGCGTTCGGTTTTTTCACCCGAATTATCACGCTCATCAGTCGCTGATTTATCATCACCGTCGCTCTTTGCTGCGCGATCATTGCGGTCACCTCGATTTCGGCTCTGCTGACCACGTTGGCCACGCGAACTCGATCGATTGCGGCCGCCACGGTTGTTGTTACCGCTTCGTTTGGGCTTCTCTTCTTCTTTCTCCGCACTACCGAATAAGCTGGCTATTGCTGCGAACAAGCCAGCTAATAGGCCAGATTTTTTCTCGGCGTTCCCGCCCGACTTGGCGGCCGAAGGTGCTGGCGCCTGAGGAATAGGAACACCTTCGACAGAGGGGCGTTGAACCGCGGCAACTGGTGCCGAGTTCTTAGCGCTATTAATAGGCTCTGGTGTCGCAGTGATATCGACATCATAAACCTCGGCGGCTTGATTGAGGCCGGTAATTTTGTAATGAGGTGTTTCCATCTCTGGGTTAGCGGAGATAACTACTTTGGTTTCGCTTTGATTTTCGATTTCGGCCAAAGCAGCTCGCTTTTCATTGAGAAGATAGGACGAAACGATAAGAGGTACATCGGCACGCACTTCGGCACATTTCTGCTTGTTCGCCTCCTCTTGGATGATGCGCAATATTGACAGCGCGAGAGACTCGACATCACGAATGCTGCCCTGGCCGCTGCAGCGAGGACAGGTAATTGCGCTCGTCTCACCGAGTGAAGGACGGAGGCGCTGGCGAGACATTTCAAGTAAGCCGAAGCGTGAAATGCGTCCTACTTGGACTCGCGCTCGATCTGCTTCGAGTGCGTCACGCATCCGATTCTCGACCTCGCGTTGATTTCTGTTAGACCCCATATCAATGAAATCGATAACGACGAGTCCACCCATATCGCGAAGACGCAGCTGCCGTGCTATTTCATCGGCGGCCTCCAAGTTCGTGTTGAGTGCTGTCTCTTCGATGTCGGCGCCACGCGTTGCACGCGAGGAGTTGATGTCTATTGAAATTAGCGCTTCGGTGGGATCGATAACGACCGACCCGCCCGAAGGGAGTTTAACCTCGCGCTCGAAGGCGCTCTCAATCTGGCTTTCGATCTGATAGCGGTTAAACAACGGAAGCGAATCGGAATAGAGTTTGATGCGACTTTCGTATTGCGGCATAACCTGTTTCACAAAGGTCATAGCCTCGTCATACGCTTCCTGTGTATCGAACAATACCTCGCCAATATCTTTGCGCAGGTAGTCGCGGATCATGCGGATGATCACGTTGCTCTCTTGATAAATCAGGAAGGGTGCACGCTTCACTTCTGAGGCGTCACCGATCGCTTGCCAGAGAGCGAGGAGATAATCGAGATCCCACTGCAGTTCTTCTTGGCCTTTGCCAATGCCTGCCGTGCGCACAATCATGCCCATGCCGTCTGGGATGTTTAGGCCGCGCAGTGCTTCGCGTAATTCGTTACGTTCTTCGCCTTCGATGCGGCGAGAGATACCGCCTGCTTTCGGGTTATTGGGCATTAGTACCAAATAGCGACCCGCGAGGCTGATAAAAGTGGTAAGCGCTGCGCCTTTATTGCCGCGCTCTTCTTTTTCGACTTGGACGATAACCTGCGTGCCTTCTGGGATTAGCTCCTTCAGGTTGGTCCGCTCACCGTTGCTCTTTACATCCTTTGCGTAATACTCGCTTGAGATCTCTTTGAGTGGCAGGAAGCCGTGTCGTTCGGCGCCAAAATCAACGAATGCGGCCTCAAGACTAGGCTCTACGCGNGTGACTTTACCCTTGTAGATNTTTGCTTTTTTCTGGATTCGAGTTCTGTTTTCGATGTCGAGGTCGTAGAGACGNTGTCCATCAACGAGGGCGACGCGAAGTTCTTCTTCTTGCGTTGCATTGATTAGCATTCTTTTCATTAGTTCACTTTCCTTAAGTTGCCAGGGAGTGAACTAGGAAGGGATTCTTTGGTAGCGGATACCGTTCAGGGCGTCATGCTACCCACAGCGTGCACGCAAGCGTGAGCCGTAGCCAATACAGTGGACGAGGACATTCGCGTAAAGCGAGGGGGCATGCCGGTTAAAAGGCGTGCTTACCCGATGTCTCTAATGCTTCTAAGGTGTCGTAGATGCCGCTAAGACGGCCGGTCCCAGTGGGGANGCCTATCGAACTTGCTTTGTGTGCGTAGTTAGACATTGTCTGAATTGCGATCTCGTTAACAAATAAAATAAAAAGCTAATCTTGTCTTGTATCGTTGTCCCACCAAACTAGCCGCCGTTTATCGCATCGCCTTGCGGCGGTTGTTTTCGGCATTTACTTTTTTGGTGCGATGAATCTTGTTTCCTAGATCTCTCTGGATTTCCGGCAGCGGGGGGCTTTTTGCTCCCTAATCTCGCTGCGGGGACATTGTTGAGGTGGCCAGTCGAGTTGTCGCTCGCGGTTACAGGGTCTTGCCGCTGCAATCGGGAGTCTTATCCTACTCTTGGTGCCACCTTCGCTTGGTTTACTACAAAGGCTGTTCTTCTTGAACGTCACCTTTTTACTTGTCGTGGAAAACCTTATCGTTTCCCTTTCTAGCAGTAGGTCAATTTGGCGACGATGTTAATCATCATTGCGCTCCAGCCCGTGCTGGTATTACTGCTTATTTACTTCATGAATTCGGTCTTGCGTTTGGCTCTCTTCGCAGAGCGTCTATCGTCTGCGAAGGGGTGAAGCTCAGCCTGTCGCNTAATGTTCTTGGAATATAACAGTAAAGTTGCTTATACTCAATTACTTACGCNGCCTTTCTTGAGTGCTCTCGTGCTTGATCGCAGAGGCAANTGGGCTGTGGTTAAAAGCTGCTCACGTNGGGCATTGGCTTGCGTCAGATAAGTGCCTGTGCGTANAATGCCGATCGGCCATCTAGCTCCTGTCGAAAATTAGCAATAATTGCCNTTATTATCAGTAATTTGCCAGTATTTAGCGGACCCTATAACAGATGACAGTGTATGCCTACTCGAGAACAACACAGCTAGAAGAGGTGGAAGACGCCACGCTGAGTGCCGTGCTGGAATCCGAAGCGCTGACAGTGCAAACCTATTGCCTCGCGCGTGGCTGGTTTGTTACCCAGAACCTGTTAGATCGCGCTTGCCGCTGGGATCTCGGGCTGTCGGATAGACCTCAAGGAGCCGCGTTGCTTGCTACGCTCAAAGAGGGCGATGTGTTGGTTTGCGCGCAAGTTCAGCGCTTATGCAGTTCGACTTCAGAAATAGACAAACTCATTAATTGCTTGCGCGAGCGGGGCGTGGCGCTGCATTGCTGTGATTTGGAGGCGGAATTAACCAACGACGCCTATACGTTGGCGTTTAGCGAGGCCGCAGCACTGTTTGCTGGGCTCGAGGCGCGTCGCAGCGCCGAACGGATAAAGGGCGTTAAGCACAAGCAGAGAGAAAAGGGTCGTTTTCTAGGCGGGAGCCGGCCTTTCGGATTTAGCGTTCATGAGAACGGCAAGCTTATCGAGAATCCGACAGAGCAGCGGACGCTGGAAAAAATCTTCGAACTCAAGCGCCAAGGCAAATCGTTGAGAGCGATTTCTGCCGCTGTATCGACGCCGATGACACCCATTAGTTTCAAAACGGTGCAACGAGTATTGCAACGCACCGCGGGTTAGGCGGTTTCCTCACTCGGGTATAGAGCCTCAAATGCACAAAATGCTTTCGATTTTCATCGGTGTGCGATTCAGTCGCGCACGCAAACGCACGGGCTTGCTCTCCTTCGTTTCTACTATCTCCATGCTGGGCGTTCTCTTGGGAGTCATGATACTCATCATTGCCCTGTCAGTGATGAATGGCTCGATTTCTTTCCTCCGTAACGAAGCCCTCAAGTCTGTGCCTCATCTGACTGCGACGAGTCCGACGATGTCGGCTGAATGGCCGCGCTATGCTGAGGCATTCTTAGGCAATGCCTCTGTTTTAGCGATAGCACCTTATGTGCAATTTGAAGCGCTGCTGAGTATCGAAGGGTCGACTGAATTTATTCAAGTGAGGGGTATCGAACCTGCTCTAGAACAGGGGGTAGCAGGGCATACGGGTGATCAGGCACGCGAGGCACTCAGCGCGCTCGACGAAACCCCTAATGGTGTACTTCTCGATTCGCGGCTAGCCAGCAGGATGGGTATTCGACCGGGCGACGAACTCACCATTGCAGCGCTCGATAGACTATTAAGGCGCTCCAAGAGCGCGCCGCAGGCGTTTAAAGTACTGGGCTATGCGGACTTTGGCGCCTATGGCGGTGGCAATATTGTTCTGCTTAATCGTGGAGAGGCATTGATGCTGGATGGCAACGCGCAGACTTTGTTGCGGGCAAGTCTGGACGATGTTTTTTCGGCTGAAAGAGTAAAGCGAGAGCTTGACGCAAGTAATCAAGTGCTAGGAATTGCAGGAATTGAATTCGAAACATGGAGAGAGGCGCAGGCGAGTTTGTTCGGCGCGCTCGCTATGGAGAAATTTCTGACAGGGCTTATGCTCCTAACCATCGTTGCCGTCGGCGCCGTTAATATAGTCTCAACGCTAGTCATGGCGGTGGCCGAAAAGGGGCCCGATATTGCCATATTACGGACAATGGGCGCCTCGCGAGGCACCGTTATGCGACTGTTTATGGTGCAGGGCGGGGTAAGCGGACTTATCGGTACGACCCTCGGCGCTCTTTTGGGCGTATTGCTTGCCTTTAATCTTGCCAAATTGAGCCTGCTTCTGGAGCAGGCGTTTGGTTGGCTGACGGGTAATAGCAATGTTGTTTTTGTCTCTCACCTGCAAACACAGGTGGTTTGGAGTGAGGTTGCTTTAGTGTGTTTCGCAGGACTGCTGATCAGTCTTTTGGCTACCCTCTATCCTGCTTATCGCGCGAGTAAGATCGAGCCGGCAGAGGTATTACGTTATGAGTGAACCTGTTATGCGAGCCGAGGGTCTGGTGAAGCGATACCGGCAAGGGCCTCGCGAAATTGTCGTGTTGGATGAATTAGAGCTGACCGTGCAGGCAGGAGAGAGAATTGCGATTGTCGGCAGTTCGGGCTCGGGTAAAACCACGCTGCTCAATTTGCTCGGCGGGCTTGATTCTCCAACCGCGGGTACGGTGACTGTTGCAGGATACGATCTTGCCACTGTGTCTGAGGTGCAGCGTGGTTTTCTTCGCAATCGATTCATAGGTTTTGTCTATCAATTTCATCATCTGTTAGCCGAATTTTCAGCACTCGAAAACGTCTGTATGCCGCTTTACATCGCTGGCGTCTCCGACAGAGAGGCTGCGTCGCGTGCGGCTATCCTGCTTGAGCGTGTGGGTTTGGGCGAAAGGCTCACCCATAAACCTGCTGAGCTGTCTGGTGGTGAACGACAACGGGTCGCCATTGCCCGGGCATTGGTCGGCGACCCACGGTGTGTATTAATGGACGAACCAACCGGCAACCTCGACCGCCAAACAGCGCTAGAGATTCATGCATTGATGAAAGATTTGAGTGCAACACTGGCAACGAGTTTTATCGTTGTGACACACGACGAATCGCTCGCCGCCGCGATGGATAGGCGGTTGTCGCTCGACGCTGGGAAATTGCATGCAGAAGCGTGATGATTTGGCAGTCGGAGGCGCTATGCCGCTGCTACGGTCGCTGCGCCTTGCTCGCCGGATTGGCTCACGGTATGTGCGAGCAGGGTCATCGAGCTCGTTGGTGTCGTTTATGTCGTTGATCTCGGTCGCAGGACTTGCGTTTGGCGTGTCACTACTCATTGTCGTTTTGTCGGTTATGAATGGATTCGAGCGCGAAGTGCGCGAGAATGTGCTCGGCATTATTCCGCATCTGGTTGTTAGTAGTGAGCGAGAACTCAGTCGTGAGCAATGGGATGCGCTCGGCGCCAGCCTGACCGCGACAAGCGAGGTAGTCTCTCTTTCGCGTGTTGTCTCAAGCCTTGGCGTGGTCGCTACACCTACCACGAGCCGCGCCATAGCCATGAATGGGGTTGATACCGAAAGCGAGTCCTTCGCACGATTGGGACGCTACACGATAGCAGGAAGCCTTGACCAATTGACCAAGTCACGTTGGCACGTTGTTATAGGCGCAACGCTGGCGCGGGATCTTGGGGTTGAAGTAGGGGACTCTATCGATGTCTTCTCACCCAAATTCACACCGAATCCGTTAGCCACGCTGCCGACCTTTAAGTCGTTTAAGGTTGCCGCCATTACCCGCGTGGGCAGCGAGCAGCTCGACGCCAATTTGATTACACTCACGCTCGACGATGCGCGGGCCCTGCTCCGGATTAGAGCGCCACAAACCGCTTTTCATGTGGTCACTGAAGACGTGCTTGTGGCAGATAGGGTAAGAAACAGATTGAGTAGCCAATACGATGGCTCGATCATTATCGAAAGTTGGACTGCGACACTCGGCGCAATCTACCGAAATATTCAATTCTCGCGCAGTATTATCAGCTTCATGCTGTGGCTTCTGATTGCCATCGCTGCGTTTAATCTCGTCGTCAGTCTGGTAATGATTGTGCGAGACAAGCGCGACGATGTCGCGATACTCATGACGCTCGGGGCTAATGCAAATACGGTTCAGGCCATTTTTCTTTGGCAGGGCGCCGCTATCGCTCTGCTCGGCATAGCCGCCGGTGTTGGCCTAGGATTGCTTGGGGCTCTTTGGGTGGGCGAGATCGCCGCTGCCTTCGAAGTGTTGACAGGTGTGGTGTTGCTGAACCCCGAAATTTATCCGATTGATTTTTTGCCTTCGCAAATACTCGCGTCTGATATAGCGGGCATTGCCGCGGGCGTCCTACTCCTCTCGGTTCTCGCGTCTCTCTATCCGGCGCGGCAGGCTGCCGCGTTGCGCCCTGCATCGGTGCTGCGTGGCGATTAGTTAGGTCTGTTTAGTTCGGCCGAAACTCGCCTACAAGGGATAGCTACACTAGAGTTAAGAGCCACTGCAAAGGTGGCGCATGCGACTTCTTCTCTCGGCATTTTGCCTTGGCATACTCTCTGTAACGTGGGCCTCGAGTTTAGCTCACATAGTTCTGTGGCTGTTATGGCTGCTCGGGTTACAAATTTTAACAGCGATCCTTGTGGTATTGAGCCGTTCAGCCTTCATTGGCGCGCACAAATCTAGTATCGCATATTTGCTTGCTGTCTCTGCGGCCTTCTGTGGCGGCGCGCTGTTTCATGCGCAGACGGCCGACAATCAGTTGAGTCGTCAGTTAGCGCCGTCTTTAGAGGGCATCCCTTTGCTCATAGAGGGACGGGTGTTGAATATGCCGACGGTCGCGGGCGCCGCATACCGCTTTCAGTTCGACGTCAGTGCTGCGTGTCTCTTAAGCGACGCGAGTAAAACTAAACGCCCATCCGAGGCAGTCGCTTCCGCAGACTGCAGCGCTCACATTCCTTTTGCTGGCAAAGTTCTCTTGAGTTATTACGTCCCTAGAGGTTTGGTCGAAAAGGGTTCGGTCAGCACGCATGAGGCAACGCCGCTCGAGTATCCGGCCAAACTAAAGCCAGGGACCTTTCTGCAACTTGTCGTCAAGCTGAACAGACCGCATGGCTTCTCGAATCCAGGCGGGTTCGACTACGAAGCGTTTTTGTTCCGCAACAAAATTCTTGCCAAGGGTTATGTGCGAGGTGAGTTAACGGCAGCTTTAGAAAGTGAAATGGATAAAACGTGGCCTTCTCTCTCAGTGCTAATCGAGCAGCGTCGCTTCGACATACGCAAAAGGTTGCTAGAAAGCAGCGCAAACGCGAAAAATACCGGTATCGTGTTGGCGCTGGGACTTGGCGATTCTAGTTTGGTGTCGCAATCATTATGGAATCAATTACGCGCGACTGGAACAACTCATCTTCTCGTAGTGTCAGGTCTTCATGTCGGGATGATCGCTGTGTTCTTGGTTATGGTGTCGCGGGCGTTATGGCGAATCTGCCTCGTTTGTTTGCCCACCGCCGCTTCCCGTGCGCCTCACTGCATAAAATTTTGCCTCTGGTTTAGCTTGCTTGGCACAGCCGGGTTTGCCCTGTTTACGGGCTGGAGTCTACCTACGCAGCGCGCCGTTGCGATGCTTACGGTATTCGCAGTTTCGAGGCTTTCCTCGCGACGCTTCGGTGTTATCACAGGGCTGCTGTTTGCGCTGACTTTTGTTCTTGTTCTTTCTCCGCTTGCCGCAACAGGCTCAGGCTTTTGGCTTAGTTTCGTTGCGGTTTCTGTGTTGGTTCTCTTTGCTGCGCCACCTCAGCGTCCGCCGATTGAGGAAAGCGTTAATGACACGCCGCTCCTCTCTAGGTTTTCTGCGCGCACGAGGCAATTCGCTTTTCCTCAAATTGTTGTCACGCTGGGACTCATTCTCCCTCTGCTCGTCTTTGGCGTGAGGGTTTCTCTGCTTGCGCCAATAATTAATTTGCTCGCGATTCCTTTTCTCACCCTTGCATTGCTTCCGGCCTCATTACTAGCCGTGTTAGATGTGGCTCTACTGGGACAAAGCGCTTTGGGTGCGATTGTGATTGCTGATTTTCTCTGCGATCAGTTAGTGCGCCTATTGGCAGTAGGCGCCGAGTTAAATCTACTTTGGGAACCCCGAGTTACGCCATCTATTGCCTCTTACCTTGTGGCGTTTGTCTGTCTCTGCGCGTGTCTTGTTCCGATTGGCTGGCGTGCTCGCTGTGTNTGTGGAATGTGGACAGTCATGCTTGGTCTTAATAATCTCGACTGGCGCTCTGAGGCTCAGGCAGGCGAATGTAATCAGGCTCAGCCGTCTCTTCGGCTAGATCAGTTGGACGTGGGTCAAGGATTAGCACTGATAATAAGAACAAATTGTCACGCACTTTTGTATGACGCCGGCGCGAGCCTCAGTGCAGAGTTTGAGATGGGAAGCGCAGTGATTCGACCTGCGCTGAGAGTATTAGGGATAAATCGGCTAGACAGGCTCGTTATAAGCCACGCCGACAACGATCATGCGGGCGGCGCAGTGGGCGTTCTTCGCTCGGTTGCCGTAGCGGACATTCATGTAGGCGGGTACGCTGAGAACTTCTCCACCTTTCAAGGCTATCTCGGTGCTAGAGCAATGGATGCACGCCCGTGTCGTCGTGGCGATTCATGGCGCTGGGATGGTGTAGTCTTTTCTTACCTTAGCCCGGTGTCACAGGCTGTAGGTGAGTCTGTGGGGGGCAGGCGAGGCTCCCAGAATTCGCGGAATTCGCACTCTTGTGTACTTAAAGTCACTTTGGGCGAGGCAGCGGTGCTGCTAACCGGCGATATCGAACGGGCCGAGGAGGCAAGTTTGGCTCTGCGCTACCAAGAGCAGCTGCGAGCAACGGTTATGGTCGCACCGCATCACGGCAGCAAAACTTCGTCATCCTATGCGCTGCTAAAGCGGGTGGACCCTGAGATAGTGATCGTTGCAGCCGGTTACAAAAATTCGTTCGGACACCCACACCCTGAAGTGCTCCGACGGTATGAAATCTTAGAGACACCCGTTTTCAACACCGCTGTAACGGGGATGCTAAGCCTCAGACTAGATGAGAGGGGAGTGGTGTCGCCACCGCGCGCCTATCGGCTGACAAACCGGCGCTATTGGAGACCCATACCCTGATGCCTATGCTAAGATTAGAACCCTAAATGCCTTGCCAAGCGACGCAGCTGATAGGGCCGCCGCGAGGCTGTCACCTCTAAGCTTAGGAGCCCACACAGTGTTCGACATACTTAACTCAGGCGGACTTTTGATGCTGCCGATCTTGCTCTGTTCTGTTATTGCCATTGCGATTGTTATAGAGAGAGCATGGACACTCAGCACGGCGAGGGTGATGCCTAAGTACGCGCTCGCGCAGGTTTGGACCTGGATTAAGAACGGGCAGCTCGATTCCTCGCGCTTGAGAGAAGTCAGGCGAGCTTCTCCACTAGGGCGGCTTTTGGTTGTTGGTTTGTCTAATAGCAAGTTTGGTCGTGCTGCGATGATCGAATCCATCGAGTTAACTGCCGCACAGATTGTGCATGAACTAGAACGGTATCTCGAAACTCTCGGCACAATAGCTGCGGTGACGCCGTTGTTGGGATTGCTAGGTACAGTGGTCGGTATGATTCGTGTATTTGGCCAGATAATGGTTGTTGGCACAGGTGATGCGAATGCACTGGCGGGTGGTATTTCAGAAGCGTTGGTTTCAACCGCAGCAGGGCTCTGTGTCGCTATTCCTGCCTATGCGGCGCAT
>JGI26260J51721_1000944_pt1 | contig 12797 bp, 12 predicted proteins | sample SaaInlV_120m_DNA_4_FD_51721 | JGI IMG/M metagenome (IMG submission 51721)
CTGGTTTTGCCGCGTCACAGGATTTGGTGGCGTGACGAACGTCGCATCGACAGGGTCCGACACAATTCTGGATCAAACCATGACGGTGCGGTTCGAATCCTCTCTTGCGCGCGACATGCCTTGGACGTTCAAGCCCGTGCAGCGCGAAATGGAAGCCCGCATCGGGGAAACTGTTATAGCGTTTTATGAGGCCACGAACCCGACCGATGAACCCATCGCCGGGTCCGCGTCCTACAACGTCGCCCCCTACGAGGCAGGGAAATTCTTCGACAAGATCGATTGCTTTTGTTTTGAAGAACAAGTCCTGCAACCGGGTGAGACGATCAACATGCCCGTCACCTTTTATGTCGACCCCGCGATTGTCGACGACTATGAGGGCAAATATATCCACACGATTACTTTAGGCTATACATTCCACCGCAATGATTTGCCCGAAGACATCGACCAAGCGGCACTGTCCACGCCGACCGTTACAGACCTGAACTAAGACCAATACCTTAAGGGAACCGAAGCCATGGCCCACGAAAAGAACCACGATTACCACATTCTGCCACCATCAATCTGGCCTCTCATGACAGGCGTTGCCGTCTTCGTCATGTTGTTTGGCGGCGTGCTCTGGATGGACAGCAACGACAACCCTTACCTGTTCTTGATGGGTTTGATCGGCGTCTTGTACTGCATGTACGCATGGTGGGCTGAGGTAATCGTCGAAAGCCATCAGGGCGATCACACGCCCGTTGTCCGCATCGGCCTGCGTTATGGTTTCATCATGTTCATCATGTCCGAAGTCATGTTCTTTGCCGCATGGTTCTGGTCATTTTTCAAGCACGCGATGTACCCGATGGGTCCGCAATCACCTGCTATTGACGGTGTTTTCCCGCCTGCTGGCATCGAAACGTTTGACCCATGGCACCTACCGCTGATCAACACATTGATTTTGCTGTGTTCCGGTGCTGCCGCGACGTGGGCGCACCACGCACTTGTCCATGAAGACAACCGCCAAGACGTTAAAACCGGTCTGCTTCTTGCAGTGATCCTCGGTGTGATCTTTACGGGTTTCCAAGCTTATGAATATAGCCACGCGGCCTTCGGGTTCGCTGGCAACATCTATGGCGCGAACTTCTTTATGGCGACGGGTTTCCACGGCTTCCACGTTGTGATCGGCACGATCTTCTTGTTCGTGTGTTATCTGCGTGTGCGCCGCAATCACTTCAGCGCGGAAAAGCACATCGGTTTTGAAGCCGCGGCTTGGTACTGGCACTTCGTTGATGTGGTCTGGCTGTTTCTGTTCGCCGCCGTCTACGTCTGGGGTCAGTAAGTCACCTTGACCTAGGCCACGCGACACGACAAACCGCGCGGAGGGGTAACCCTTCGCGCGTTTTCTATTTTGGGGCTTATGATGCGGAAATCACTCTTTCCATTGGTGATTGGCCTTGGTGGCCTCGCCATACTTTTCTATCTCGCATTCTGGCAGCTGGATCGCCTGGAATGGAAACAAGGCGTTTTGGCTGACATCGACGCGCGCCTTGCGGCTGAACCTGTGCCGCTTCCGGCGCAGGTGGACCCTGAGACGGACAATTACCTAACGGTGATCATGCAAGGTGCGGCCACAAGCGAAGAAATCCGGTTCCTCGATTCAGGGACGGCGGCTGGTACTGGCCACCATATTATCTCAGCCTTTGTGGTTGAGGGGGGGCGTCGTGTGATGCTCGACCAAGGATTGTTGCCACTTTACGCGGAGGAGGTCGCGCCCTTTACCGGCGAGGTCACCGTTCAGGGCAACCTGATCTGGCCCGACGATATCTCAGATCAAGCGCCCGAGGGTGATGAGTGGTATGCCCGCGACGTCGCCGCCATGGCGCAAGTGTTGAACACGGAACCTGTGCTGGTCGTGCTGGCGGCTGCTTCGCAATATGATGATCGTTTGACGCCATTGGCCGTGGACACCCGCAACATTAAGAACGACCATCTTGAATATGCGATCACATGGTTCTTGTTGGCTGTGGTTTGGATGTCGATGACCATTTTCTATGTGACGCGATCTATGTGTGCGAAGGAAGACTGATATGAAATATGTATCAACCCGTGGGACTGCCCCTGAACTGACGTTTGAACAGGCGATGATGACGGGCCTTGCGCGCGACGGTGGGCTGTATGTGCCTGATCTGATCCCAACGCTGACCCACGAACAGATCGCGGACATGGCAGGCCAGTCGTATGAGGAAATTGCGTTTACCGTGATGCGCCCGTTCATTGGTAACACATTCACGGATGATGAATTTCGCGGGCTGATCGAGACGGCCTATTCGGGATTCCGCCACGCAGCGCGTGCGCCGATCAAACAGCTTGATAGCAACCATTTCCTGATGGAACTGTTCCACGGTCCGACGCTGGCGTTCAAAGACTTCGCGATGCAGTTGATCGGCCAGATGTTCCAAGCGTCGCTGACCCGTTCCGGCAAGCGCATCACGATTGTCGGTGCCACATCCGGTGACACAGGATCCGCCGCGATTGAGGCGTTTCGTGGTTTGAAAAACGTCGATGTGTTTATTCTATACCCTCACGGACGCGTATCCGAAGTGCAGCGCCGCCAGATGACGACGCCCACGGAATCCAATGTTCACGCGCTGGCGATGGACGGTGATTTCGATGATTGCCAAGCGGCGCTGAAGGATATGTTCAACGATTTTGATTTCCGTGACGGGGTGAATCTGGCGGGTGTAAATTCTATCAACTGGGGCCGTGTTTTGGCGCAGGTGGTGTATTTCTTCAGCTCTGCTGTGTCCGTCGGTGCGCCAGCGCGGCGTGTGAATTTCACAGTGCCTACGGGTAACTTTGGCGACATCTTTGCAGGCTACATCGCCAAGCGGATGGGGCTGCCGATTGATCAATTGGTGATCGCGACGAACCAGAACGATATTTTGCACCGCACGCTTCAAACGGGTGCGCAGACCAAAGAAGGCGTGACGCCGTCCATCAGCCCGTCCATGGACATCCAAGTGTCGTCCAACTTTGAACGTGCGTTGTTTGAAGCCTATGGGCGCGATGGCGCAACAGTGGCCGCGCAGATGGATGAACTGAAATCCAAAGGCGCGTTCACCATCAGCCAAGGCGCCATCGACATGCTGCGCGGCACCTTCGCCTCCGGCCGCGCGAGCGAGGATGAAACCTACGCTGCCATCACTGACGAACTTACGCGGTCGGGCGAATTGCTGTGTCCGCATTCAGCCGTCGGTGTCAAAGTCGCCGATGATTTCCAATCCGCCACCCCGATGATCACGCTGGCCACCGCCCATCCTGCGAAATTCCCCGTAGCGGTGGAACAGGTGACAGGCCAGCACCCCCCATTGCCGCCACACATGGCCGACTTGTATGACCGCGATGAACGCGTCACGCGGGTCACCAACGACATGGTCGCCCTTCAAACTCTTATCAAGGAGCGGATCGCCAAGTGACCGTCCAACTTCATACACTCTCAAACGGCTTTCGCATTGTCACCGAACAAATGCCCGGCCTGAAATCCGCATCTATCGGGATCTGGGTCAACGCCGGTGGCCGCCACGAAAGGCCCGATCAAAATGGCATCGCGCATTTCCTTGAACATATGGCGTTCAAAGGCACGGCGCGGCGCAGCGCGTTGCAGATCGCCGAAGCGATTGAAGATGTGGGCGGCTATATCAACGCCTACACATCGCGCGAGATGACAGCCTACTACGCCCGCGTTCTGGAAAACGATGTGCCGCTGGCATTAGACGTGATNGCGGATATCTTGTTGAATCCGACCTTCGATCCAAGCGAGATTGAGGTTGAGCGCGGCGTTATTTTACAAGAAATCGGCCAAGCGCTTGATACGCCTGACGACATCATTTTCGACTGGTTGCAGGAAGAAGCGTTCCCCGATCAGGCGATTGGGCGCACGATCCTTGGTCCGACCGAACGGATTAGCAATTTCTTACGCGCGGATTTGTCAGATTTTGTGGGCGAACATTACGGTCCTGACCAGATGATCCTGTCGGCTGCGGGGGCTGTGAACCCTGACGAATTGCTGGCGCTTGCGGAAAAACTGTTCGGGCATTTGCCAGCGCGTGGCAAACCGAAAGCGGCGCAACCGGCGTCGTTTTCGGGTGGGGAAAAGCGGGTGGTAAAGGGTCTTGAACAGGCACATTTCGCGCTTGCGTTTGAAGGGCCGAATTACCGTGATCCCGGCATCTATGCGGCGCAAATCCATGCCATTGCCATGGGTGGCGGGATGTCGTCACGNTTGTTCCAAGAACTGCGCGAAAACCGCGGGCTNTGCTACACGATTTTTGCCCAAGCGGGGGCCTATGCGGACACGGGCATGTTGACGGTTTATGCGGGCACATCTTCCGAACAGCTCGGTGAGCTTGCGACGTTGACGATTGATGAGCTTAAGCGTGCCGCCGAAGACATGAGCGCCGAGGAAGTCGCACGGGCACGCGCCCAGATGAAGGCTGGCATGCTGATGGGCTGGAAAGCCCGTCAAACCGCGCCGAACGTTTGGCGCGTATGGTTGCGATCTGGGGCGAAGTGCCTGGCATTGAAGACACCATCGAACGCATTGATGCAGTACGACAGGCGATGTGCGCAGCTTTGGTGAGGGCCTGATTACGACTGCGGGATCGGCCATGGCGCTTTATGGGCCGATTGAAGATGCGCCTGCGTTGGAGGCTTTGCGGCGCAGGCTTGCCGCGTAATGTTGCGGGCGCGCAAAAAGGTCAGGCTTGAAACAGAGCGGCTGACATTGCGCCCCCCCGCGCATGCCGATTTTCGCCAATGGGCGGCCTTGCGGCAGGACTCGCGCGAGTTTCTGACAAAGTGGGAACCAACATGGGCGCCCGACCATCTGAGCCGTAAAAGTTTCACCAATCGGGTCTATTGGGCGCAGCGTTCTATATCTGGTGGGACGGCGGTGCCGCTGTTCATTGTACGGCGCAGTGATGACACGGTGTTGGGGGCTATCACGCTGGATCACATCCGACGTGGCCCTGCACAAGCTGGCACGACAGGGTACTGGATCGGTGCTGCGCATGCGCGCCAAGGCTACATGCGTGAAGCGATTGAGGCAGTGGTGCATTACGCGTTCAACACGTTGGACCTCAGCCGGATCGAGGCAGGGTGTTTGCCTGAAAATACGCCATCGCGCGCGTTGCTTGAAACCTGCGGGTATAAATATGAAGGCGTCGCGCAGGCCTATTTGCAGATCAACGGGCGGTGGCGCAATCATGTGCTTTATGCGAATTTGCGCCATGACCGGCGCGGGAAAACGGATGTAGGATGACATTGCAAGCGGCAGACGGCGCGTTTCTGGAACGCTTGAAGGCTGTGTTGCCGATTGCGGCTTTCGCAGCTGATCCCGCAGGATTTTTGACAGAACCGCGCGGACGCTGGACAGGGCAGGGCATCGTTGTATCCCCCGCCGATGTCACCGAAGTATCGGTGCTGTTGGCGACGTGTCACGCAGCGGGCGTTCCCGTCGTGCCCTATTCTGGCGGAACGGGTTTGGTGGGCGGGCAGATCGTCTATGATTTGGTGCCCGTTGTTGTGTCCTTGGCACGGATGAATGCGGTGCGCGCTATTCACGCCGATGAGAATGTGATCGAGGTCGATGCAGGCGTCATTCTGGCGGATGTGCAATCGGTGGCCTTTGATGTGGGGCGGTTGTTCCCGCTGTCGCTGGCGTCTGAGGGGTCAGCACGGATTGGCGGGCTTTTGGCGACGAACGCGGGTGGATTGAACGTCATCCGTTATGGCAATGCGCGCGCACAGGTTCTTGGCATCGAAGCGGTCTTGGCCGATGGCACGATCTGGAACGGCATGAGCCGTCTGCGCAAAGACAATACTGGCTATGATTTGCGCGACTTGTTGATCGGGTCTGAGGGGACATTGGGCATCATCACGGGCGCGTCTTTGCGCATGATGCCGCGCCCCGCCGATGAAGCGACAGCGATGTTCGTGGTGCCGTCGCCGCGCGCTGCGGTTTCCCTATTGGCGCTGGCTGGGGAACGACTGGGCGAGACGATCACAGCGTTTGAGCTGATCCACAAACAGGGCTTCGATTTTCTGGATGAGGCGGGGCTTTCATATAAATCGCCGTTCAAAGGTGCCCCCGAATGGTCGGTGTTGATGAAGGTCGGCCTTGCGCAGGGGCAATCCGCGCAAGCTGCGCTTGAGGCGTTGTTCGAGGCCGCGGGTGATCTGGTCTTGGACGGTGTCATCGCGCAATCGACGCAGCAATCCCGCGATCTGTGGGACATCCGAGNAATGATCCCCGAGGGTAATCGCCGCATCGGGTCTGTGTCCAGCCACGACATTTCGGTGCCGATTTCCTGCGTGCCGGATTTCATCGACCGCGCGCCCGCGATCATCGCGAAAATTGGTGCATTTCGGATCAACTGCTTCGGGCATCTGGGGGACGGAAATTTGCACTATAACGTGTTCCCGCAAAAGGGCCGCAGCCGCGCCGATCATGAAAACCAGCGCGATGCGATCAAAACGGCGATACATGACCTCGCCCATGGCTTTGGCGGGTCGGTCAGTGCGGAACACGGGATCGGACGGCTGAAGGTCGCGGATCTGGAAACCTACGCTGATCCTGCCAAACTTTCGATGATGCGCGCAATCAAGGATGCGCTTGATCCGAAGGGCATCATGAATCCGGGCGCGGTGTTGCGCCGCACGCGCTAGCGCACTAAGACAGCGCGGACTAAGAGTTTAGGACAAACTATGCCCGTTTTGGTGATGAAATTTGGCGGCACGAGTATCGCAACCGTGGACAAAATCAAACGCGCGGCCAAAAAGGTCGGCGTTGAAGTGGCCAAAGGTTACGATGTGATCGTGATCGTATCCGCCATGTCCGGTGAAACCAACAAGCTTGTGGGCTTCGTGAACGACACGTCGCCCCTTTATGATGCGCGCGAATACGACGCGATCGTGTCCAGCGGTGAAAACGTGACGGCGGGCCTTATGGCGCTGACGTTGCAGGAAATGGACGTTCCCGCGCGCAGCTGGCAAGGGTGGCAGGTTCCTGTGATGACCACGAGCGCGCACAGCTCTGCGCGGATCGAAGAAATCCCGACCGTCAACATCAACGCCAAGTTTGGCGAGGGGATGAAAGTGGCCGTGGTCGCAGGTTTCCAAGGCGTCAGCCCCGAGGGGCGCATCACGACGCTGGGGCGTGGCGGGTCTGATACGACAGCCGTTGCGTTTGCGGCCGCGTTTGATGCGGATCGCTGCGATATTTATACGGACGTTGACGGCGTTTACACGACGGACCCGCGGGTCACGGATAAGGCGCGCAAGCTTGATAAGATCGCGTTTGAAGAAATGCTGGAACTTGCGTCTCTCGGCGCCAAAGTCTTGCAAACACGCAGCGTGGAATTGGCGATGCGCTACAAGGTGCGCCTGCGCGTGCTGAGCTCATTTGAAGAACAATCTGACGATGCCGGAACGCTCGTCTGTGCAGAGGAAGAAATCATGGAATCCAATGTAGTAGCAGGCGTGGCATTTAGCCGTGACGAAGCAAAAATGACGCTGATATCGGTGGCTGACCGTCCCGGAATTGCCGCCGCGATCTTTGTTCCACTGGCCGAGGCTGGCGTGAACGTGGACATGATCGTGCAGAACATATCGGAGGAGGGNCGCACGGATATGACGTTTAGCTGCCCCATCGATCAGGTGAAGCGCGCGCAGATCGCGATGGATGATGCCAAGACGGCNGGCGACATCAATTTCCATGATCTCGTGGCCGACACAGACGTCGCCAAAGTGTCTATCGTTGGTATCGGGATGCGATCCCACGCGGGTGTTGCCGCGAAAATGTTTGCCACGCTGCGCGATGAAGGCATTAACATCAAGGTTATCACGACGTCTGAAATCAAGACGTCCGTGTTGATCGATCGCAAGTACATGGAGCTGGCGGTGCAGTCGCTTCATGATGCGTTCGAGCTTGAAAAAGAAGCATGATTGTTCGCGCTCTCACGGATGCGGATCGTTCCGCTTGGGACGCGCTTTATCAGGCCTATGCGCAGTTTTACGACGTGCCCCAAACNCCGCAGATGCGCGCAANGGTCTGGGATTGGATCAATGATCCCACCAATGAGGTGAACGCCTTTGTGGCGGATGACGACGGCACTTTGGTTGGCATTGCACACTACCGTGCGTTCATGCGCCCCTTGGCGGCGGCCACGGGACTGTTTTTGGATGATTTATTCGTGTCACCCACGGCGCGCGGCACAGGGGCTGCGGCCGCATTGATTGAGGCCGTGCGCGGTCAAGCAGAGGCGCAGGGCCATTCTGTCGTGCGCTGGATCACAGCGGCTGACAATGCACGTGCGCGGGGCCTTTATGACAAGGTCGCGCAAGCAGGTGATTGGGTCACCTACGATATCCCCGTTTAACTGGCTGTTCAGCCACAACCTTGTGGTGTGACACCCATTGCGACCCTGTCCGCTGGGGGGTAGTCTCATTTTTGCGCAGTGGGGGGCACATGCCAGATCGTTTTGAGACACAAAGCCGCAAGTTGTTGGGCCGTTTGCGTGACATCATGGCAAGTGGTGACGCTGGACAAGCGCGCCTTGACGAAATTGTACGCCTGATTGCGTCTTCCATGTGCGCCGAAGTGTGTTCGATTTATCTGTTCCGTGATGTGGAAACGCTTGAACTTTGCGCGACCGAGGGTCTTGAACAAGACGCGGTGCACCAAACGCGAATGCGCCTTGGCGAGGGTTTGGTGGGGCGCGTTGCGCGCACAAAACGGGTTGTGAACACGGGCGATGCACCAAGCTCTAAGGGCTTTCGGTACATGCCCGAAACGGGTGAAGAACGGTACTCAAGCTTTTGCGGTATTCCCGTGCAACGCCTTGGCGAAACCATGGGTGTGCTGGTCGTGCAGTCTCTCCAAAGCCGCGAATTCACCGCTGACGAAGTATACGCCCTAGAAGTCGTGGCCATGGTTTTGGCCGAAATGAATGAACTTGGCGCGTTCACGGGCGACGGTGCGGCATTGCGCGCGCGCCACGAAGACCCGTTGATGGTGCGCGGCACCATTGGCCAAGAGGGTGCCGCGGGCGGCAACGTCTATTTGCATGAACCGCGCGTCGTTGTGACCAATTTGGTTGCCGATGATCCTGATGCCGAAATGGCCCGCCTGCGCGAAGCCGTCGATACATTGCGCGTATCGGTCGATGAGATGCTGACGCAAACGGCGGCCGTGAACAAAGACCAGAAACAGGTGCTTGAAGCCTACCGCATGTTCGCCAATTCACGTGGTTGGATGAAACGGATGGAAGCCGACATCGCCCAAGGTTTGTCCGCCGAAGCCGCTGTTGAAAAAGAACAATCCTTGGCGCGCACACGCATGGGACAGGCCGACAGCTATTTGCGCGACCGCCTGCATGATCTTGATGATCTATCCAACCGTTTGCTGCGCATTTTGACAGGGCAGGGCGGTAATACCACGGGCGACGACATGCCGGAGAATCCGGTTCTGGTTGCCCGTAATATCGGCCCCGGTGAACTATTGGAATACGGCAAGCAGCTTAAAGGCATCATTCTTGAGGAAGGGTCCGTGGGCAGCCACGCGGCCATTGTTGCCCGCGCTTGGGCGATCCCGCTTGTGATCCGCGCGGAAGGGATTGTCGCCGCCGCACTGAACGGTGATCCGGTTTTGGTGGATGGTGAACAAGGAATCGTGCACCTGCGTCCCGACGATACGGTTCAAGCAGCGTTTCGCGATAAAATCGCCATGCAAGCCGAAGCGCAGGTGCGTTACGCCAGTATTCGTGACCTACCCGCGCAGGCAAAATGCGGGACGGTCATCGCGTTGAATATGAATGCGGGCCTGATGGCCGATTTGCCGTCGCTGGAAAGTTCCGGCGCGGAAGGTGTGGGCTTGTTTCGCACGGAATTGCAATTTTTGGTTCGCAGCCAGATGCCGAAACGTGCTGAATTATCAGCGCTTTACGCGCGGGTTATGGATGCGGCGCAAGGACGGCGGGTCGCGTTTCGTACGCTTGATATCGGGTCGGACAAGGTGCTGACCTATATGAAGCCCAACGACGAACCCAACCCTGCGATGGGCTGGCGGGCGATCCGTGTGGGCCTTGAAAAACCGGGCGTGTTACGGATGCAATTGCAGGCGTTGATCCGTGCCGCCAACGGACGCCCCCTATCGGTGATGTTTCCGTTTGTGGCGCAGTTAGAAGAATACCGCATGGCCCGCGCGGAATTAGACAAAGCGATGGCGCGGGAAAAAATACTTGGCCACCCACTGCCCGACACGTTTGAAATTGGTGCGATGCTTGAAACCCCCAGCCTCGCGTTTGCGCCGGATGTATTTTTTGAAGAAGTCGATTTCATCTCAATCGGGGGCAACGACCTCAAGCAATTTTTCTTTGCAGCGGATCGTGAAAACGAACGTGTGCGTCGCCGCTATGACACCCTGAATGTGAGCTTCATAACCTTCCTTGAACAACTGATCGCGCGCTGCAAACAGCACAATACGCCAATTAGTTTTTGTGGCGAAGACGCGGGCCGCCCTATTGAGGCCGTGGCCTTTGCCGCCCTTGGGTTGCGCAGCCTGTCCATGCGACCGGCGTCTATCGGCCCCGTCAAACACCTGCTGCGGCGTCTGAACCTCGATGAAGTCAAACAGGTGATGGATGACGCGCGTGCGCGCGGAGATCAATCTGCGCGCGGTGCGATCAGCGATTATTTACGCACGCAGGTCTAGGCCTTCAGCACAGGCCGCTTTAGTTTTGCGAAGTCGGCGTGGAACGCATCCGCAACGGCATCCGCACCGTGAATTTTCGCCAAAGCGCGCAAGCCGAAATGCACATGGGCCATGTCGGTGTAATAGCTGACGAACGCGTAATTCGTGCCAGCCCCCGCCGCCGCGCCAAGGATAGGCACCGTCTGCGACGCGAGCTTTTGGCCAAGCACAGTGGCAAACTTTGGCGCGACTTTACTGATCAGTTTGTTGATTGCGGCGCCTGACAATCCGATGCGCGCGCCAATAAAGCTGGTGTCGATCCCGTCATCACTGTCATCTGGCCCGCCTTTGCCAAAGACATGCAAACACTGCGCACGGGTTTCCAAGGACAACGGATCTTCGCCATGTTCGGCCGCAATGCGTTGGACGGCCCGAAAAATCACCGTCGTCGCCAGGGGCAGTTCAGCCAATACAGTTGGAAGCCCGCCCAACCCCCCAAGGGCACCTGACACGGACGCAAGTGCCTTGTGGGCGCGGTCGGTCGCGATGAAGCGTCCCATGCCGCCCATGCTGCGCCCCGCCGCGTCATAACTTGCGCGCAGGCCGCGTGTCGCGGCGGCGTCAAGTTTGGCGCGGGTTTTGTCGGGAAGCAGTTTCAACCCNTCCTCAACCTGCCCGCCGAGGAAGGACACGACCTGCATCAATACGCCACCAGCTTTGAATTGCCGCAGGGCAAGCGCTTGAATTTGCGCGCGTGCGGCATCTGTCAGGGGGGCGGGGGGATCGTCCGGATTGACCACCCGCATGAGGTCTGGATCTATTATCATCTTGTATATGTGGGGTGCGCATGCTGGCTTTTCAATCGAGGCTTTTGCGGGCGCGGCCACGAATGCCNGCCCATGCACCGTACCCCAGCACGCGATCAGGGTTGGTGGGCGGAGGCATGACAACGCCGTTAAGGCGCGCAAACCCGAAGCGTTCATAATAGGGCGCATCCCCCACGAGCAACACGCGTGTCCATCCAGCAGGTTCTGCACGTTGCAAAACATCNCGGATCATTAATGATCCAAGCCCTTCGCCCTGACGGGTCGGGTGGACTGCGACGGGGCCAAGCAAAAGGGCTGGGTGGTCTTCGATTTTAATCGGCCAGCAGCGGATCGCACCACCAATAGTTCCATCGTCGTAGCGCACAACGCGGCAGAAGTCAGGGACAGGTGGAACATCGTCGCGCAAACGATAGGACGACAGTGCCATACGGCCTGGCGCGAACGTCAGATCATAGAGCGTTTCAATCGCCCACAAGTCGTCCAAAGTTTCGTCAGCAAGTTCCATNAAGTTGGTTGAACCTGTGTTTTGGTTTCATTGCAAACAGGATATTGAANCGTCAAAGGGGATCTAAGATGTTTTATGAACCAAAAGACGGCCACGGATTGGCGCATAATCCGTTCAATGCGGTGGTGACACCGCGCCCGATTGGCTGGATTTCGACCCGCGGGGCCGACGGGTCTGACAACCTTGCGCCCTATTCGTTTTTCAATGCGGTCGCTTATGTGCCGCCACAGGTTTTGTTTTCATCGACCAGCGTAAAAGAAGACCGCGGCGACACCAAAGACAGTGTGGCCAATATCCGCGAAACAGGCGTGTTTGCTGTTAACATCGTGGAATATGCGATGAAGGACGCNATGAACCGCACATCGGGTATGTGGGGCCGCGACGTGGACGAATTCGTAGATGCCGGGATCGAAAAGGCCGCGTGCCGCATAATTGAGTGCGCAGCCGTCGCAGGTGCGCCCGCCGTTCTGGAATGTCGCATGACCCAAATCATCAAGATCGAAGGGGAGGCGAATTTTGCGGTGTTCGGAGAGGTGGTGGGCGTGCATCTGCGCGACGATTGTATGGTGGACGGCGCGTTTGATGTGACGACATTCCAGCCGCTCGCCCGTGGGGGGTATCGCGATTATTCGGTTGTGAGGGATGTGTTCCAGCTCGATCGGCCAGAGTAAATCGGCCCCATTGAATTAGCAGGCGGGACTGTTCGGCTTTGCCAAACGCGCCCGCCCGCCAACCC
>JGI26260J51721_1000964_pt1 | contig 12601 bp, 9 predicted proteins | sample SaaInlV_120m_DNA_4_FD_51721 | JGI IMG/M metagenome (IMG submission 51721)
GCCTCTGATTACAATTCTATCTCCTGCTTTTAATTGTTCTCTGAACCTAGTATTTGTACCTGTCACTTCATTGGATCCAGATGCGACAGAAAGAGTTCCTGTTAACTGGAATGTAGAAGATCTCAAACCAATTGAATAGTTTGTTCCGTCATATTGGAAAAAGATTCCATTCTGTTCATCGAAGCAACCAGATCTGACAGTAGCACCTTTCCAAGAATATAAACCTACTTGAGGTTGTGTTCCAAACTTTGCAATGGTTTCTTCTAAAACCTCTATTGCCTCGATTTTGAAAGTATTTTCATTTACAATTTCTGTAACAGAATAAGTATTATTGTATCCTGTTGACGTAATACCTTCTAAAACAACTTCTGCTCCTACTTGTAGTCCGTGATCGATATCGTCAGTAACTACTTCAATCACAGAACCAATGCTTGTTCCTTCTGCAATAACACTTCTAATATCATATGAAGGAGCGAAGTTAACACCAGTGGTATACATGATACCTTTACCAGACTGATATCTGATATACTTTTTAGACTGACGAATTGCCTGTGCGCCGTGTGCAGGAGATCCTGTACCGATCTGAACACCACCATCAAATGGTCTGTGGACATAGAATGTATCAGATCTAGCAGTGATAGAACCTTGCAAAGTGGAACTAGTACTAACATTACCAGTTGATCTAGAAGTATATACCAGAGACGTTAAAGATGGAACACTGTCGATAAAGAAAGGTCCTGAACATAGAGAATGGTTTGTTCCATTAGAAGTAATTGATACCAGTATTTGACTTCCTGGAAGTAAACCATGATTTGAAGCAAACGATGCTTGAATCTTTGCGATAGAACTATATGAAAATGATGTACTATTAGGAACTGATTGGAATAACGGTTCTGATAGAGTCATTGATGGTCTAAAAGTAATCGCATCTCCAGATGCTGGAAGACCAGTAGCAGATACTTCTAAAATAGATCCAGACGAATCAACACTTTGTACAGTGACAGTCATATCATTTGCAGGAGAAGCTGCTCCTAGGATACCACCATCAACTAATAGTTCATATCCAATTGCATAATCTGCTCCGGGGGAACCAATAATAGCAACATAATCTCCATCATCATTAATGGTTGCCTTTACAGTGGCACCAACAGCAGCTTGTTGTGGAGTTAACTCTTCGTATACCGCATCTCCACTTGAAGGAGCTCCTGCTTGATTAAAGGTTAAAATGCCACCATTGGCATCAATTGTTTGAATANTGATAGTTAAATCATGTTCTGGACTATTACCACCTAATTGATTTCCAAGAAGAAGGATGGTATCCGCAATAGTATAGTCACTACCAGGATTAGCAATANTAACCGTGTATGTAGGTGTGCCTGAAGTATTTGATGCTGCTCTATTCTCTTGAACCACTAACGATTGACCATCTGAAGATGCTCCACCTAAATCAGTTAATGTTTGAACTAGTTGAAAAGCAACACCGCCAGTCAAACCTTCGACATAAAGAACTTCTGACGTATCTCCAGGAGATGCCCATACATCTATATTGCCAGCAATTGATTCGGCATTAATTGCATCGATCAATCCATTTCTAACACCAGTGATTGTATCACCTGCTAATGCAGTATAGTTTGCTGATCCTACGACACCGCCACTGAATGTTAAGAGAAAATCATCACCGGTTTCAATGACACCACCAACAGTTAGTTCGTATAATTGAGTTTCTATTAAACCACCACCAATTCTTTCAACATTAAATGCTGAATTTTGTCCAGTCCCTCCAGATCCAANAATGCCAGAATAATCTTGATTCGGAGAAATACCAGTTCCAGTTACATTAAAAGTAAGAATTTCTCCACCGGTATCTACAGTTAAAATATTAATTTTTAAATCATTAGTTGGGGATAAACCATCAAGTTGTGTTCCATAGATTACCAGTGTTTCTCCAGCAGTATAAACCTGACCAACATTAGGATTAGATGATGTTGCGGTTGCCGATCCACTAGCGGTAAATGTAAGAACAGAACCAGAAGCATCTACGGTGTCGATAGTAATAATTAAATCATTAGCAGGAGAAGCACCTCCTAATGATGTACCTAGAATAGTTACTGTTTCGGTAGCAGAATAAGCAACTCCAGGAGCAACTTGAACTACCGTCGTGTATGTTCCACTAGAATGATCCGCTACGACATTAAAGGATACTCCGTTACCAAATGTGCCCGAATAACCTTCTGGTTGTAAACTAGGGAAGAAAGATGTTGTAGATACAGTAGCAGAATATGCTCCTCCAGTTCTATCAACATCAAATCTTGCTCCATAACCTTGTCCAAAATTTACGGGAGAAACACTTTGAAAATTTTGATTGAGGTTATTACCACTTTTATCTGCTAAAATATTTCCAGAAAAGGATACTTCATTATCAACAATATTAGTTACAAAAATGTTTCCTCCAGATTCATCAGATACAGCATGTCCAATTTCAATATTGGTAACATCATTCAAAACAATACTTGAGACTGGAGCAACAAATGATGTGGTTACTTCTTTATCAAATGTAGATGCAACTGCTGCTGTAACTTGAGAACCACTTGATACACCCACACCAATGATAGGAGCTCCTGTTGGGGGAACTACTGCTGATACATCTAAACCAATAGTAGATTGACCTGAAGGAGAAACCTGATNAGATAATACATTTCCTGTAGCACCTTGAGACNGAACAGTTAATGCTGGACTACCAATTTCTGCGCCAGTGTAAAATCCAGCTTTCTTAACATCAGTAAAGTTAGTGAGGAGTTGAGTTCCTTGTAAAGTACCTACCTTACCTTTAGCGAAAAAATCAAATTCAGTTGTACTTGCTACACCAGCAACAACAAAAGATCCTTCTGCCTTACTATATCCAAAAACCGAATCATCAACACCGCGAACATTAATCGGATCTCCTTCAGAAAGACCATGTTCCAATACAGATTGGATTGTAATTCTAGAAGGACCAATAAAATTTGTTCCGGATGATGCATCAGAAGTAATTGCGGCAACGCCAATACTAGTTCCAGGAATCTCAAACAAAGATGGATAGTTTCTAAAAATATCAAGAGATTGCCACTTTGTTGGTTGAATGCCATACTCAAAATCAGCATCAAGCATTGACTGTGGTTGAGCTACACGAGTACGCTCAATAGCATCAGTTCCAAAATCCCAAGGTCTAACTATCTGCTCTTCATTTTCTGTAAAGATTTGAATAGCATCATCAGAATTGTATTGTGTAGTGTCATACAAAAATGTAATAACAGTAAGATAATCTGCTTCGTTATGTGCAGAAGGAAAATCAGTATCAGTACTTAATGGATTTACAAGAATATAATCAAGAGAAATTGGTTTAGATGCATCAGCAAAAGAAGAAAGAATATCTCCAGCAGTAACATTAGTGATCAGCAGAAGTTGTTCTTCTGTATACCTACCAACAAATTTTAACGTACCTGCCCCTGAAACACCTGGGTTAAAGGCGTAATTTTTAATTTGTTTTTTAGCCATCTAAAACTCCAGATTCGTTCTTATGAGAGAGCAACCGCATAAATTATAGCGTAGTTATCTACGTACCTACGTGTCGCAGCATCACTTGCTGCTTGTGGTTCTGCCATATTTATCACTCTATTATTTAGAAGATCTAAATCACCGTCAATAGAGATTTCATAATTGAAAGTTCCTGCAGAAAGTGCGCCAGCNACAGNCACATCACCTGTTGCTGGATCTACAGTAAAAGCTCCGTTATTNACATTNATAGANCCACCAACTGTTAAGTCTGACGTAACATTTGTATTGGCAAATTGAGATGTTCCAGTATTACTATCAATATACCAAGTGTTATCAGCACTTACATTGTATCCACGAAGAACTGAAAGACTGTAATCAATCTCTGGNGAGTTGATTGATATGTCATCTGTGAANACAGACTCTCCTTGGAAAGTAGCAGTCCCGCCAACAGATAAGTTTCCGGGAAGTGCAAGACTTACTTGAGTAGTTGNTTCAAAATTTGAGGTTCCTAACGCAACCCAGTTTACATTGCTACTATCAGATCTAACAATTAAACTTTTATTACCACCTACTCTTACGGATAATCTAGAATATGTTTGACCAGGACTCAACTTAATGTTGAAGTCATAATATTCTGTCGCATCAATATATGGATATGGTCTTCCAGAATCCGCAACACCCATGCGGATTCTGGCTACGTCAGCACCTTTATTACAAGCAAAGATAGTTACTGTCTTCTGATCATCAGGACCATTTGAAAAGAGAATCTCTTGTCGCTCTTCTTTATCAACTACCTTGGAAGCAATAAGACCAGAACCAAGTTCTGGGAGAGTAACTACAGAACCCTGGAATACAAAGTTTGTATCTGGTCGGTCAGACCATACTAATAAAGATTGATTATCAGAAACGAATAATGATTGAGTCTCGAATGTGTCCCCTTCACCAATAAATGTGTTAAAATAGCAGAATGATTTAGTCGCAACTTGGGGAATTCCACTTGCTAAATCTGCTTGNTCTACAACAAGAATTCTAATCTTCGTNGGGTAAGGATTTTTGTGAGTTACAATNANTGTACCTTCAGCAAGCTCGGATGCTTGTGCAGTGTACAATAAAGTATTCCTTTTCGGCGTACTTGGAATTACCCCCGCCAAGTAACCAAACGTTGGGTGTGATGACATGCCTTTCCCCTAGTCGTGGATAAATACACTTTATGTTAAAACTATTTATAATGAGGTTTAGATAATGAAAATGATTACAGGATGTGCAGGTTTTATTGGATCGCATTTTGCTAAAAAATACGAACAAAACATTGGCGTTGAACAACATAATGCCATTCACATTTTAGAAAGATTTAATCGATGGCAAGATATTGATGAAATAATTCACATGGGTGCAATCTCATCAACAACAGAAAAAGATCTTAATAGACTTCATTTTTATAATGTGGAACTAACAATAAAGTTATTTGAGAAAGCAATAGAATATCAAATCCCTGTAAGATATGCTTCGTCTGCTTCTGTGTATGGAAACCTAACAGATGGAACTATTAATCCATTGAACTATTATGCAATGACTAAAGTTCAAGTAGATTATTGGGTTCAAGATAATATTGACAAGTTTAATAAAATTCAAGGATTTAGATTCTTCAATGTCTATGGCGACGGCGAAGAGCATAAAGGAGATCAACGCAGTCCTATTAGTAAGTTTACTGAACAAGCAAAACTTACTGGACAGATTAAAATTTTTGAAGGATCTGAAGATATATATCGCGACTTTATTTGTGTAGACGACATCGTTAATATTGTTCCGAACAATAGATGTGGATCTGGTATTTACGATATGGGATCTAATCATTCATATTCTTTCAAAGAGATTGCAGAAATTATTGCAAAAAAATACGGGGCGGAGATCATAGAGATCCCCTTCCCCGAAAATTTAAAAGGTAAGTATCAATATGATACAAGAACTTCTATGGATTGGTTTGGATATAAATTTAAAACAGTTCAAGAGTATGTTAATCTCCAGTCAGAACCCTATAGGAATCAGAGTCAAAGTGCGTAGTAGAGAACTCATACATTTCCGTCTCTTCTAAACCTAACATCTGATGACGCAATAACCTGGGGACTTCAAATTTGTCTCCAGGTTTTAATATTACTGTATCTGCATCAGCAAAATCATCTTCATATCCATATACTAATTGTATCTTTCCAGAGTGGATATAGAATGTTTCTTCTTTTAACTCATGATAGTGCCAAGAACATTTCTTTCCTGGTTCAAAGAATAAAAGTTTTCCACAGTATTTGTCATTATTGACAATCCACTTTTCATATCCCCAACCTTTAGGTACGTGTTTAAAAGAAGTCATTAGAGTTAATTCCTTTATCATCAATAAAATAATCAGCGTGTGGTTTTCCTAGTATCAAATCATGATACTTGCATCCCCAAGTATTTAATTGTTTTGTGGTTAAGTCGGTTAGGAGTTGAGATGCTTTCCATGCAGCATCAGGATCTCCGTCAAACCTACCCATTCCTCTGGCAGTGAAGTACACTATGATGTGACCTTCATCATACAACTTATTTATTTTGTCAATTCTATTGTGCCATGGTTTAGCATCTTCGTAGTTCCTGCCTACAGTAGGACTACAAATTGTATTATCAATGTCAACTACATATTTCATTTATATCACTTTCTGTTAGTACGTATGTTCCTGGATTAGATACAGCAATAGCAGCTGCCTTGTTTGCAAAAGGAATAGCAGTTTCCATAACTCCTGTGGAAAGATAAAAATAAACTAATGATGAAAGAAAAGTATCTCCAGCACCTGCTACATCAAACACAGGAACTTTTACACCAGGATACATTTTGTTTTTAAACGTAGCACCATCTGATCCTTTAGTAACAATTAAAAAAGGATAGTCTCCTTCTAACTTCTGTGCTTCGCCGTCATTTAGTTTCAAAAAACATTGACGAGGTAAAACAGATTTCTTACTGTCAATAAACACTGGTTTTTTGAACCACTCACATAGTTCAAATATTTTTTCTTTTGACAAAAATCCTTTATTATAATCAGAGATAACCATTGCATCAAAATCTCCACCAGGAAATTTACAAGTAAATGGTTCTACGATATCATCTTCGTCCAATCTCATAATTTGCTGATTAGATCGCTCATCAACAAATCTAGTTTTGATTGGTCTCTTGATATTAGTAAGAAGATGAACGTCNATTCCAAACGCCATCAGATTGTCTCTGACGTTCCATGCCATGCCCATAGTCTCTTGTGTCCTGGTTTGCTCTAGGACCGGCACAGGACCTTCTGGACTCAATCTAGAGCACGTACCATACACATATCTATCAATGCATGTATCACCGATAAGGAGTACCTTCAATTGTTTTGGTGGTGGAGTATTCTCCTTGTCGATCAAAAAACCGAACTGATTTTGCATAGTGTGAACCTACTACTTCTTTTCCTTTCCAGTCGGAACCGACCACCATTGTATCAGGTTTAATCGATTCCAGCAAGTCTTCTAACTCTTCCTTGGTATCAAACACATGAACCACATCAACATATCTTATTGACGATAACATGTTTGACCTATCTGCTTGCGAAAAAATAGGTCTATCAGGACCTTTCATTTCTCCAACTTTTCTATCAGAATCAATAGCAACAATGAGATAGTCTCCAAAGGACCTAGCGTATTTTAGAAGTTCGATGTGTCCAGGGTGAAGCACATCAAAACATCCATTAACAAAAGATATTTTCATTTGTTTGGAACATAAATTAGTTTCATAATATCAGGTAAATACAAGTATTCAATATCACTTTGTTCTAGAGTTCTTAATGCATCTTCCATAGTGTCCACAATAGTATCTCCAGCAAGATTGAAAGATGTGTTTAAAACAATTGGTGTTCCCGTCAAATTATTAAACTCTGAAATAAGGTTATAATAATGTTTGTTTTGTTCTTTGGTGACGGTCTGTATCCTACATGTTCCGTCTACATGAACAATTGATGAAATACAATTTTGTTTTTCTGGTAGAGTATCAATAGCATAAGTCATGAGAGGACTTTCTTCNAGTCTATTCATATCAAACCATTCTTTTGCGTATTCTAACATTACTGTTCCTGCAAATGGTCTCCAAGATTCTCTTTTCTTAACTTTGTTTACAAGTTCTTTGCCATTTTTTACTCTCGGATCAAACAAAATAGATCGGTTCCCCAAAGATCTGGGTCCAGTTTCTGATCTTCCTTGAGCAATAGCAATAATATTTCCTTCTGCCAAAAGTTTAGCAACTTTTTCCGGATCAGTATTTTCTTGGTGCTGATCATTTTTTAACTGGTAATCATATACAAGGGAACTGCCCATATATGTTGGGTTATATTTTTTTACTGAGAGATTATTTTCTTTTGATAATCCAACTAACTCTGTATTGCACACATATGATTGTCCAATACTTATTCCACCATCAGAACAAAGTGGATCAACATACAAATTTATATCTTCAGGTAACCTTTTAATAAGTTTGAAGTTAGAAACACAATTTAAAAAACAACCCCCGGATAAAACTATATTCTTACAGTCAGAAAGTTGCATAGCTTTCTTACAAAGATTATAGATATACTTTTCAAAATCGGTTTGTATTTTATAAGCAAACGTTGCTTTCTCTTCAAATGACAAATCATCTGCATGTAAATCATCCTTGTATAAAAGAGCAGTTATGCCATAATGCTCATGCATAAAAGGTTTAAAACAAAGAGGGTTTGCTCCGTTCCTATCAATTAACGGAACATATTTTTTATCTATTACTCCATATGGTGCTAACCCCATGGTTTTTCCATCTTCAAGATCCTTAAATCCTATATGTTTTGTAATGGCGTTGTAGGACATTCCGGCACCATAAACACTGGGATAACGAGGATCGTCTCCGATTACAGTTTTGTGTAAATTTTGATAAGCAAATACACCATCTTTTATTTCAACTTCTACTATAGTTTCATTTTCTTTTGATGTGTGAGAAAGATCAGAACCTGCCCCATCAACTATAATACATATTGCTTTCTCAAAAGGTGAACTCATAAGTCCAGAAATAGCATGGAAAGAATGATGCATTGATGAAGACATGACAGAATGCAATACTTTTACACCATTCTTTTTTAAAATAGAATCTATGTAAAACGGATGAGCATCTCTGTATGCCTCATTGATGTTGGTAACAACAAGATAATCAATAGTATCTGTATATGAAGAAATCATATCCAAACAGTATACTACTTCCTGACTATTTTTGAGATGGGTTAGTCGTTCTTCCAAACAATGTAGAACGACTTCGCCATCTTTACTCAAACAAATAGATGCATCATGGGACCTATTTACAGATAACAACCACATGATTAATCATTTGGAGCATAGACAAGTTTCTGAATCTCTGGTAGATAGAGGTATTCAATATCACAGTTATTGAGAGTCTTTACAGCATCTTCAATAGTTTCAACCAGAGGTTCTCCTCCCAGGTTGAATGAGGTGTTGAACAAGATAGGAACTTCGCTCAACTTCTCAAAAGCATCAATGAGATTATAGTAATGCTCATTCTGCTCTGGAGTTACAGTCTGAATGCGGCATGTATCATCAACATGAATAACTGAAGGAATCTTTTCTGCTACACCCTCATGACACTTGACAGCGTACATCATGTGAGGTGTCTCCTCGCGACCTGCTAGATCAAACCAATCATGAACTGCTTCTTTCTTGATCGAACATGCGAATGGGCGGAACCACTCTCGACGCTTGACGGTATTGACATAATCTTTACCATCTTTTGCGGTGGGATCGAACAGAATAGATCTGTTGCCAAGTGCTCGTGGACCGCCTTCAGAACGACCCTGATAGATAGTTACGATGTTACCTTCACGAATCAGTTTAGCGACACCATCGTAAGAAGTTTCAGTAACTTCCAGACCTTCTAGATCTGCTTCATAACCAGAAGGATCATATTGAGGACCATAGTAAACAGACTCTTGCTTGCTNGGAGTCTTGGTTTCTTCTAGTTTGTGGTGTACATATTTTGCTCCACCAATAGAAGTACCACCNTCATGTGAGATAGGCTCNCAGTAGATATTGAGATCAGGAAACTCCTTCCAATACTTGTAGTTCGCNACNCAGTTGAGACCNTAACCACCACAGACAACAATATTAGTTTTTCCTGTTAACTCATGTGCTCTACGAATTAATGTTACCATTCTATCTGATGTTTCTTGTTGAATCTTGTAAGCAAGATCTTTCTGCACATCAGTAAATTCATTTTCTCTATGACGATGTACATCTTCCTTCAAGATATCATAACGTTGATAGTTTAATGCAGCAGCATTTGGATAATTTGGAATAATTAATTCTCTATTACCCCACTCTCCATCAGGTGCAAAAAATGAAGGGAGATCTTCGTTAGGTTTGCCGTAAGGAGACAGACCCATAAGTTTACCGGCTTCGATAGATGGGAACCCACAGTATTGTGTTACGGCTTCATACATTTTTGTATGACCAGGATATTCTGTAACAAAAACATTATCCTGTTCAAACATACCACAAGGAGTCCGGGTTCCGATATGTTTCCATACAGTATCAAAACCATTTTCGTAATCAGCATCAAAGATAGTTTCAAACTCGTAACCAACATCTTTAATGGGTTCTCCTATATCAAGGAAACTTCCAGCGCCATCAGCGATTACAATAGCAGCATCTTGAAATCCTGAATTATAAAATCCACATGATGCATGCATTTCATGGTGAATATTATCGATAAAGTGAGTCTTAAACTCAAACTTTTTTCTAGCAATTTTTCTTACAAGAGATTCGTAAATATCTTCTCCAGTCCAGTCAGAAATAGGACCATGACGATGCGTGTGACACACCACCAAATGATCAATACTATCTACATAATCAAATGCTTTAATAATACCCATTAACGGAGTACCATCATATTTAAATCTAGAAAGTCTTTCTTCCTCTAGATAAAAAATAATTTCTCCGTCTTTCATCAAAGTTGTACTGCCATTATGTCCTCTGGCAATCGATAAAATAGTTGTCATTTCAGTTCCTTAATTATTTTGCAATATTGACAGAGTTGGAAAACCCTGGTGGTTTTGATGCAATTGCATCCTGGGTAACTTGTAAGTCCGAAAAAATATTTGGTTTGTCTTTCTTTTGATCTGGGGGCGATTGTTGTGTAGTATCGCAACCTTGATCTCCACATCCATATTCTTGTGGCAATATTACTTCTTGCTCTGGTTTACGATACCACTTGTTCATCAGTTTGTCCACTGATTTCATAATGACCTCTTCTACTTTGTCATTCATAGCCATGATGCCATCATTTGATCTATATGATTCATCATCCATAGCGATTCTGATAGGATCATAAACTCTTTGTCCCTCGCCCATATCAAGAAGATCAAATTTTTCATAATCAGGATATGAAATATTTTCAGCAAAAGTAGATCCAACTACAACAACTGCTGGAGTATCAAATGATTTTGCTAAATGCTGTCCAACAGAATCGCAACCAAGAAAAAGATCTGCTTCTTTTACAATACCTGCCCATGAACGAAGGTCTACACCTTGAGATGCTGGAATAGAAATAGTATCTCTTAAACCTGCTTCTTCAGGATTTAAAGGAACTTCACTGAACCAAATAACAGAATATTTTTTTTGTAGTCTTTTTACGATAGAGATAGCATTATAATATTCAAAACTTCTTCCAGAAGAATCAAAAATTAAGTTACCTTGTGATTGAATTCCTCTACCAAAAGGTTGGAAGACAACTGTTTTCTTTTTATTTGTTTTCTGTCTAACTTCCGAAACAATCATCATACCTTTGACCGATTCATCTCTGGTCAATTTAATAGTAGGATCTGGAAGTTCTCTAATTCCCTTGTTGTTGATAGCGATATCAAATGCTTGTGGAAGATTACACTTCTGATTATAATACTCCCAGACACGATATGGTTCTGGAGTGCAAATGTCCGTATCCTTTAGTTTATCCTGGAACAAATTCTTGTGCCAGTGATCATAAACCTTGCTGTATAACGTAGGATGTCCTCGGAAGAAATCGCTTCCTCCCTCACAAACAATTACGAAGTCTTCATCTGGATGATCTTCCTGATATTTTTCAAAAGCAGGAATCGAACAGATCACGCGACCAGCGCCGCCATTAACAAAAAATGATTTCGGTCTCATAAAATCAATCTACAATGATTTAAGTATAATTATTTAGGCACTAAAAAAAGGGGTGGTTTTGCCCACCCCTGTATATNTTATTTGATTATATCAACCCGGTCCTACATCAGCACCTGCTTCTTCTTGNTCATCATCGGGACCAGCATCATTAATAGGCCATGATGGGAAACCGATTCTCGCTTGATGAACGCCCGAAAATCTGGTGTAAAGATTTTGAAGTTCNGTAATGTATGCATTGATAGCAGTAGTCTGATCTGCAGTCACTTCATTCTCTTCAGCAGCAATAAATTCTTGCGCTTGTACAATTAAAGAATCTCTCATTTGCTTATGCTCTTCCATAGTCATAGGAGCAGATGCAAAAGGAATAGCATCAATATTCCAAGATTCTGCTTCTAAATCATAGGTAACATTCATAACATCATAGACATCATTGAAAGGAAGAGGATCTGGCTCTGTGTGATATGGTTCTGATTCACCATCTAAAGTATATGAAACAGTATTCCAATCATCAGAAGATGTATTTTGTCCGGCACAAATAGCAGCAATCACTGTATCATCATCACTCGTTGTGCAATCAANAACTACCACCCGACGAGACAGACCTGCTCTTGTGATCATACCGTCTTTATCTTCTTGATTTCCTGACCAAGGATGGAAACCTTCTTCTGGATGGAGAACACCATCTTCTNCACCAACAAAAACAAATCCTTTTGATGGTCCATTATAAACTGCAGTGGCAGTATTGCCATCTACAGAAGTTGAACCGTAATAAGAATCAGGTAATTTATATGAATATGCTTTAGAAATATCAGACATGACCTTTATACATTCCTTT
>JGI26260J51721_1000969_pt1 | contig 12577 bp, 10 predicted proteins | sample SaaInlV_120m_DNA_4_FD_51721 | JGI IMG/M metagenome (IMG submission 51721)
TGCCGTTGTCGCCACGCCGCCGCCAATCATGGCCAGCGCAACAAGTATGATTTCCACTGGATCCAAGGTCACAAGTCCCGAAGGCAGAAATTCGGAAGCCAGCCCCGTAGTGGTCAGGAATGACAGGCTGGTAAAAAACGCGCCCCAAATCAGCTCAAGACCCGCGCCAAGACCCTCAACATATCGCGCCCCTTGTCCGATGAGAACAAGCGCTGCCACAAGAACCAAACCAGCGGCCACGCGAAGTTCTGGATCTTCGGTCATGCGCCATTTACGGGCTCGGGCAAAGACCGTTGAAAACGTAGAACGTGACAGGGCAAACAGCATCACAAATGCCAAAATCACCTCCCCAGACACACCACCGACACCGGTATGTCCAGGAATTTCAATCCCAAAAGTCGCAATCGTTGCCATGGCGCGCAAGATTGCATAGGTCGGGTCGCCACTGACGATCAAAAGTGCAAGAGCCGCCACCAGCGTGATCCACAGATAGACCGGTCCGAGGCGATGGGCTTCGCGCCAGAATTTCTCTGCCGGCAGTCGACCTGCGGTTTGCCGCGCGCTTTGTGATCGGGTCATCGCCTCTCCACGGGCCCCCAGATGCTCAAATCCGCCCAGATTGAGCGGTGCGAAAATCGACCAGGCGAAAACCCAAATCAAAAACCCACTGGCCCAGCCCAGACTGACCCGCCAAATGACCAATGTTTCGCTCAAGCTGCCAGGGGCGAAGACCGGAAGACCAGTTGTTGTCACGGTGCTTACGATATCAAGATAAGCGTCAATAAACCCACCTGCTCCGCTGACTTCATAAAGTGGTATGGCCAAAAGGATCGGAAAACCGAGAAAGAAGGAGATCAGCGACCAGAGTTGCGCATGACGATGCATAGGAAAAACAGTGCCTTGTAGAGAGAACCCCAAAAAACTCAAACCAAAGAGCCCCATGAGCACGGCATAAAAGAAGCTACGCCCCTCGTGGGAGTCTCCGGATATGAATCCGTGCACCGACGGGATCATCATCATCACAATTAGAAGAGTTGGGATTGAGATTGCCAGCGGCAATTTCTGAAAACGCACCCACATGACTAGAAGAAATCTATCGTAACTTGTAGCAAACGTTCCACTTCGGCCACATCTGCTGAGAGGGAGAAAAGAACCACATGATCCCCCTCTTCAATACGCAGGGAGCCAGAAGGCTTTAGGATCTTATCCCCTTTGCGCACCGCGCCGACCAGCACGCCCTCGGGAAACTCAATATCGCGAATATTCTGACCCGCTATGGAGGAGGTCGACAAAACCTGTGCTTCAATCACCTCCGCTTCCGCGTCACCAATGGAATAGACGCCCCGCACACGCCCATGGCGGATATGGCGCAAAATCGAGGACACGGTCGTCGCCCGAGGGTTTACATGCGCATCAATTCCCATGGCGCGCAGCAGAGGCTCCATCGAGGGATCGTTGATCAAACATATCGCCAGTGGACAGCCCATGGATTTGGCTCGAATGGCCGCAAGAAGATTGGTTTTGTCGTCATCGGTCACCGCCAAGATCGCGTCGCTGCGTTCAATATTGGCCTCCGATAGCATGTCTGCATCCAATCCATCCCCATGAAGAACGATGGTTTTCTCCAACAATTCAGCCGCTTGCTCTGCGGTGAACCGGTCTTTCTCGATCACCTTAGCCCGAATGCGGCTGCTGCGGTTCTCGAGGTTCTTGGCCACAGCAAACCCGACATTGCCGCCGCCAACGATGACGATGCGATCTTGCACATGAGCGGTTTTACCAAAGACCTCCAGCGCCCGCTGCACATCATGTTTTTGCACAAATATGTAACAAGAATCTCCGGCAAAGAGTTGGTCACCNGAGCTCGGNACAAACAGCGTGCCATCGCGCCGAATGGCCACCACCACGGCTGAAAGTGTTGAGAAAAGGTCAGACAATTGGCGCAACGGTGTATTAAGAACCGGGCATTTATCGTCCAAAGTAATCCCAAGCAATTGCACATCACCGTTGAAGAAAAATTCCGTTTCGAAGGCGGCAGGTGTTTGCAGCCGGCGTAAAGCGGCCTCGGAGACTTCTTTCTCTGGGCTGATGACCACATCGATTGGCAGGTGATCGCGGCGATAGAGATCAGCATAAATTGCATCTAAATAGCTTTGCGACCGCAAGCGCGCGATTTTACGCGGGATGTTAAACACAGAATGCGCCACCTGACAGGTAACCATATTGACCTCATCGGAATGGGTGGCCGCGATGACCATATCGGCATCCTGCGCACCGGCGCGCGCCAAAATATCCGGATAGCTGGCAAAGCCAACGATGCCTTGAACATCCAAAGTGTCTGTCGCCCGGCGTACCAGATCAGAATTGCGATCAACGACTGTCACGTCGTTTTTTTCTTTGGCGAGATGGCGTGCAATTTGCCAGCCAACCTGACCTGCTCCGCATATGATCACTTTCATGGGTTTTGCCCCCTTGAAATCAGATGAACTCTGCGAGCGGGTGTGTCAGACCACATGCAGAAGGTCAATTCTTTCATTCACTCCGGTTCATGCTGTGCGTGCAGCCCACGGCTGCGATTTGAGGTCACCACCCCGAGCGATTTTAGTTTACGGTGCAGCGCTGAGCGCTCCATACCAACAAAACTGGCGGTGCGGCTGATGTTGCCGCCAAAGCGGTTGATTTGCGTTAAAAGATATTCCCGCTCAAAAAGCTCTCGGGCTTCGCGCAAAGAATAGGTGGCGACACTGCCTGAAATCACGATCTGCCCGTCCCGGCTGTCGCCCACACCTGTGTCATTGGGCAGCTCTTCGGGCTCGATATCCCCCGAGGTTGGACCCATGATCAACACCCGCTCCATGAGATTTTTAAGCTGGCGAATGTTTCCGGGCCAAATCATACTTTCCAAAGTCGTGGCCGCATCTTCGCTCAAGCGGCGATTGGGCAGGCCAAGCTTGTCATGAAACTCACCCAAAAAATGCTCCGCGAGAACTGAGATGTCCTCGCGACGTTCCTCAAGGCTGGGCACTGCAATCGGCACCACATTGAGGCGGTGGAACAATTCTTCACGGAACGCTCCGCGCTCAATCTCTTGCGTCAAATCTTTCGCCGTGGCTGAAATCACGCGGATATCTACCTTCTGTGCGGCGGTTCCATCCACCCGCGTGAAGCTTTGATCTACCAAAACCCGCAAAAGCCGAGCTTGTACGGCCAGCGGTAAATCTGCAATTTCGTCAAAAAATAAAATACCGTTATGCGCCGACTCTAATAGGCCCATTTGATGCAGCCTGCCGTTGAGCTCGACGCCAAATAATTTTGCATCTGCCGTCTCGGCATCCAGAGAGGCGCAGTTGACCACCACAAGCGGTGTATTGAACCTGTTTGAATTGATGTGAATGTAGCGCGCAGCCGTTTCCTTGCCAACGCCAGATGGGCCCGTTAACAAAACGCGCCCATTCGATTTCGTGACCTTATCGAGACTGCTCTTCAAGGCTTTGAAAACGGCACTTTGTCCAATGAGTTCCAAGGGTTGTTGGTACTGGCTGCGCAGAGCGATGTTTTCACTGCGCAGGTTGGCCACTTCCATAGCCCGGCGAATAACCACGAGCAATTGATCTATATTGAAAGGTTTCTCGATGAAATCGAACGCGCCTTGCTTGATCGCCGCAACAGCAATCTCGATGTTACCATGACCGGAAATAATCACCACCGGCACATCCGGGTAATTGGATTTCACGGACTTCAAAATATCAATGCCATCCATCGCACTGTCTTTGAGCCAGATGTCTAGGATCAGCATGGCCGGGCGCTCATCGGCAATCTGGCGCATGGCTGCATCAGAGGTGCCCGCGAGCCGTGTTTTGTAGCCTTCATCGATCAATATTTCAGAGATCAATTCACGGATATCGCGCTCGTCATCAATAATCAAAATATCTGTCATGCTGGTATTCCTAGATCAATTTTCTGTGCGATGCTATCGGCCAGACGTGGCAGCCTAATGACTGCCTTTGCCCCTGGCCTGTCGCCTTCTTGGAAGGCTTCCGCATCCGTCAGTGCAAAGGTGCCTCCATGTTCTTCGATGGTTTTCACTACAATTGACAGGCCAAGGCCCGTTCCCGATAGGCGATTGGTCACATAGGGCTCGAGCAGACGTGCGCGATCTTCGGGCAGCCCTGCGCCGTTGTCCGATATCTCCACAACCACCGACCGATCTGTTTGGGCCGCTGCAATGCGAATTTCGCCCATATGATCGGGCTGATGCGCTTTTCTATCGTCGATGGATTCGCCGGCGTTCTTTAACAAATTGGTCACAGCACGGCCAATCATCGCAGCATCTGCATCAATCCAAAGCGCTTCTTTCGGCAGATCCAATGTGAATTTCACATCTGGCTGTCCACTTTCTTGCAACAAGATCGTCTCCTTGAGAAAGTCAGCAAAATCCGTGGGGCGACAATCTGGCTCCGGCATACGCGCGAATTGCGAAAATTCGTCGACAATGCGGCTGAGCTCATTGGTTTGGCGCACAATGACATCCGTCATACGTTCCAGCTGCTCTGACTCCTCGCCAACCTGTGGTGAAAATTTGCGTTTGATACGTTCCGCAGACAGTCGAATAGGTGTCAATGGGTTCTTAATCTCATGAGCAATCCGCCGGGCGACATCGCCCCAAGCGGCCATGCGCTGTGCGCTGACGAGATCCGTGACATCTTCCAGTGCAATCACATAGCCCTCTGCATCAGACAGCTCACCGGAGCGGCGCGCAATGCGCACCAAAAGGCTCTCTAACTTCCCGCGGCGCACCACCCGCACTTCGCGTTGCGCCACATCAGACAGGCTTGAACAGAAATCAGTGAACATACTGGCCAACTCAGGCACCGCCTCCGAGATCGCGCGCGGCTCAGCGGACTCTGGTAAATCCAAAACCCGCTGGGCGGATTTGTTTAAAAACATAATATTGCCCGCTTGATCGAGTCCAATCACGCCAGAGGTCACAGAGGCCAGAACGGAATCAAACAATCTTCTTCGGCGTTCGGCTTGATCTGCACTTTTAAGTAAGGTGTCGCGTTGACCTTTCAATCTATGGGTCATTTGGTTGAAGTAACGCGCCAGCATCGCGATTTCATCATCGCCTTTGATATTTTCGATCTGCGCGTCTAAGTCCCCCGCCCCAACCTTTTGCGCCGCCGCCGCCATGCGCCCCACGGGACTGGCCAATCTTTCAGCAAACCAAAGCCCAAGCCAGGTCGCGGTCAAAATCAAAATCACCGCAAAGGCCAGATACAAAAGCCCAAAATCAAACAAGAGACGCCCGCGTTCCGATTCAAGCTGATTATAGTAGCGCGCGGTTTCGGTGGTTTCCTCGAGCAAGGCCAAAAGAGACCCCTCAACACTGCGCGTTAGGTAAAGATAGTGGTTGGTATAAGTTTGCAATCGGATCAGGGCCCGCATCTCATTGCTGGGCCAATCTGTCATAATCACCGGCTCCAGCCCATCTGCGGCCATAATTTGCTCGTCGGTCGGTTGTTCGTAATCAAACAAATAGGACGACGGTCCGCGCAGTCGCAATTCTCCTAGATTGTTGATGATGTAGATCTCTTTAAAGCCACGTTCAAACTGGGTCTGAAGACGGGTGAGCGCCGGGCTGAGTTGGCTGTCCATATCTATGCTGCGGGAGAAAAATTCATTTTGGTTCAGAGTTAAGGCGTTGCGCAAAAATTTTAGTATCCGATATGACTCCGTTGCGAGTCTGCGCCTCATAGGCCTGCGCGGCACTCAAAGAGGCCCCGACCGCATTGCGCACCCTTTCAGAAAACCACCCCTCCAGCGCCTGATTGACCGAAAGCACAGCAAATATGGCGACCAAAATAGTTGGGAACAGCGCAATCACCCCGAAGGCCGTCGTGAGGCGGAAATGCAACCGCGAGCCTGCCGATTGCGCCCGGCGGGCGGCCGCCAGCTGGACAATTCGGCGGATCAGCAATGTTGTGATAAACAAAATATAAACAAAATCTGCGGTCAAAATAAACCGTAGCGATGCCCGCCCGCCTTTGATTGGCTGCATGGCATAGAACGTCAGGAACACCAGCAAAGGCCCCGTAACCACCAAAACAAAGGTAAAGTTCGAGTTGACCTGCGGGTTCGCACGCAGATCGGCCATTTTGTCTAATAAAGAACTGACAAGCCCTTGGCGCATTTCTGCTGACCCTTTTGATGACCGCGATTCCTGCGCATTGTGGAAAAGTGCCAAAATGCCACGCTTGTTGCGCTTTTACATCATTTTGCGTCGGCGTGTCACGACAATTTCAAGGTCGTTGATTTTTTTGCGCAGGGTATTGCGATTAATGCCGAGCAAATCGGCACATTTTGCTTGGTTGCCGGAGGTGGCCGCAAGTGAAATCTCAATCAAAGGAACTTCAATTTCGCGCAAAATTCTTTGATACACCCCGTCTGGAGGCAGGTTCGCGCCGTGAAGATCAAAATACCGCTGCACATGCAGCCCAACGGATTCAGCCAGACTTTCAGAGGGTAACAACGCACTGATTGCGTTGCTCGGCCCAGCTTTTTTCAAAACCTCCTTCACAGCATTGCCATCAAGCAATGTGTTGGGCGACTCCATCATCAATTGGCCGATGACGTTCTGCAATTGGCGCACATTGCCCGGCCAATTGAAATCGCGCAGGGACGCAGCGCCGGCCTGGCTGAGCTCAAACTTTATATCCGCTTGCAACGTCGCAATGAAATGCTGGGCCAAGACTGAAATATCCTCAACCCGCTCACGCAAGGCCGGAACGGTCAGCTGTAGGCTAGACAGGCGAAAAAACAGATCATTCCTGAAATTTCCATTTTGAACATCTGCCAGAATATTTGGCGCAGCGGTTGAGACCAAACGCAGGTTTTGGTCGCCCGGCTCCCCCAAAATATGCAGCAATCGCAGTTGCGCCGCTGGGCTCAAGTCGCTCACCCCATCCAAGATCAATGTGCCAGACCCGCAGCGCATGAGCGCATCACGAATGGTAGATTGGCTTTCCATCATCTCTGGATGCAAAACCACCATCGGTTGATCGGCACGTTTCGAAAACTTGTGCAGACTGGAAGCGATCAAGGACTTTCCCGTGCCAGCCTCGCCCAACACCAGCACAGGCGCCGGCGCGTTCATAGCGCGTGCGATTAACCGATAAAGCGTTTGCATCGCCGTCGATTGCCCAACCAACGGGATTTCAGCATCCTGCACCTCGGCCACATCCCCGGACACCTGCGGCGGATGACGGCGCTCCAAGGCTTTGGCCGCGCGATGCATTAACTCGGGCAAGTCAAAGGGTTTGGGCAGGTAGTCAAAAGCTTTGGCCTCATTGGCGCGAATGGCCGTCACGATTGTGTTTTGAGCAGAGATAATAATGACCGGAAGATTGGGGCGCAGTTTGGTGATTTGTGGCAAATTCTCAAGGCCGTTGCCATCGGGCATAACCACATCCGACACCACCAAATCTCCTTTGCCATCCTCGACCCAGCGCATCAAAGTGACCAGCGATGACGTGGCGTGTACTTTACATCCAGCCCGGGTGAAGGCCTGAGTTAGGACCGTTCGAATCGTTCGGTCGTCATCTGCGATTAAAACCGTTCCATCCATAGCGTTAACTCCTACTCTCGTTATGTACCGACAATGATACTCTGAAAATCGTATGACCTGGCTGTGAGGCGACGCTGATCCACGCGCGATGCTGGGCAATTATTTTGGACACCAAGGCCAACCCGAGCCCCTTGCCATTGTTTTTTGTGGTCACAAAGGGCTCAAAAACATGATTGGCCAGCGCCTTCGGCAAGCCCGGGCCGTTGTCGATGATCTCCACATGCAAAGGCAGGCGGCGTCCTGTTCCATCCGGCAGAGGCAGGCGCAAGCTTGGGTCATAGAAGGTGCGAATAGTCACTTTTCCCTCTGGACCCAAAGCCTCACAGGCGTTTTTGACCAAATTCAGAAAGACCTGCACCATTTGATCCGCATCTGCCCAGACTTCCGGTAGGGAGGGGTCATAGGTCTTGTGAATCTGGATGTCGCCAGCAAATCCAAACACGGCCGAGCGTGCGGCCCGATCGAGCACATCATGAATATTGACAAAAGCACAATTTGGCGGCGTGACATCGCCGAATTGTTCCACCTGATCGAGAAGGCTTACAATGCGTTTGCTTTCTTCGACGATCAGATCCGTCATTTCAAGATCTTCAGCCGGCAGAGACAATGACAAAAACTGCGCCGCGCCCGTGATCCCGGCCAGGGGATTTTTGATCTCATGGGCCAGCATTTCGGCCATGCCAATGGCAGAATGCGCGGCCGAGAGCGGCGCGGTTTCTCCAAAACGACTGCCGAGCGTTTCATGTGCAATGAGCAAAATCATGATCTGCCCCTCTGCCCCTGTCATCGGACAAAGATGGACTGCACAGGTCTGGGGTGCCGTTGTACGACCGTGGGTTGTGATCTGCGAAATAACGATGGGCCGTGAGGTCGCGCGTGCCCGCTCTAGGCCTGCTGGCAAAAGCTCCTCCCCCCTCAGGTAGTTCCAAATGGGTTGACCTAGGATAACCTTGGCAGAAATTCCGAGGAATTGTTCGGCAGCCAGGTTCAGCTCTTGCACGGTATCATCGCCCGTCACCAGCAAGGCAGGGATTGGAAGCTGTGACCAAAGTTCTCGATACAGGCTCACGCGGCCACACCTGCGGAAGGCATCTCGACGGCGCGCCAGATCAGCTCGCGGATTTCAGCAAGATCAAAGGATCTCAATACCGACTGGCGCAGCTCAGGAGCCACATTCAAGCCATCTAAATACCAACCCAAATGTTTGCGGGCGTTTTTCAGCCCAAGCGTGCCCCCATAGAAGTCCACGATTGCCTGATGATGCTGTAAAATTACCTGTGCCAGGTCTGAACCGCGGGGGATCTTTGGCGCCGGGGTGCCATAGAGCGCTGACGCGATTTGCGCCAATCGCCAAGGCGCGCCCTGCGCCCCGCGTCCCACCATGACCCCATCGGCGCCCGATTGCTGCAAAGCTTGGCGCGCAGAGGTCACATCCACAATATCGCCATTGGCAATGACGGGAATGGACACAGCCCGCTTCACCCGGCCAATGGCCTGCCAATCAGCTGCGCCTTTGTAAAACTGGCAGCGCGTCCGCCCATGCACTGTGATCATTTTCACACCCGCAGCCTCAGCCCTTTTGGCGATCTCTGGGGCGTTGAGGCTGTTGTCATCCCACCCCAGGCGCATTTTCAAAGTGACGTCCAGCGATGTGGCTTGCACAACCGCCTCGACCAACTCCAAGGCAAAATCTGGTGTGCGCATGAGCGCCGAGCCTGACTGGCCGCTGGTGACCTTTTTGGCAGGACAGCCCATGTTAATGTCGATTATTTTTGCGCCATTGGCCTCAATCATCCGGGCCGCTTCGGCCATCAAATAGGCGTCACATCCGGCAATTTGCACCGAGGTGCTTTCGATCCCAAAACCAAGCTCCGCTCTTTCGCGCACACCTGGCTTTTTTTGCACCATCTCGTGGCTGGCCACCATTTCGGACACAACAAGACCAGCCCCAAAGGACTGAACCAAATTGCGAAAAGGCACATCTGTGATGCCGGCCAGAGGGGCCAACAGAACAGGAGGAAAAACAGATTGATTTCCTAATACGAAGGTCAAGATTTCATCTCCAAACGCTCAACAAACTCACACGATCTGACCCGCGGGCGACAAGCCCTTCGTTACGTTACATCCGCATTTTTATACATCTGCACAAAAATTGAGCAAAATTCTAGTCAAAACCAAGGATTGCATGCAGAAAATCAAAAGATATAAGCACAGCCTATGACAGATGCACCCAAAACTATCGCGATTGTACTGGCGGCCGGCCGTGGCACGCGCGCTGGCGGCACAGTGCCGAAACAATGGCGTATGCTCCTGGGCAGGCCACTTATAGCTTGGTCGATCGATGCGTTTATGTCTCACGCCGAAATTGATGCGGTCGTGGTGGTGCATCACCCGGAGGATCAAGATCGGATCGCGCAGCTGCCTGCAGCGGTGCGCGCCCTGCACGGCGGCGCAAACCGCGACGATTCTGTGCGTTGCGCCCTTGAGGCTCTCAAGGATCAGGCCCCAGACTATGTTTTGATCCACGATGCCGCGCGCCCATGTGTGACCCATTCTGTGATCTCTCATTGCGTTGAGGCCATGCGCGCCCAGGGCGCAGCGGCGCCCGCTGTCGCGGTGCAAGATACCTTGTGGCGCGGCGGTGATACAGTGACGGCGCAAGTAGATCGCAGTGATCTATGGCGGGCCCAAACGCCCCAGTGCTTTTCTTATCCGGTGATTTATGAGGCACATGCGGCCGCAACAGATCCGGCGACGGATGATGTGCAAGTTGTTCGCGCCGCGGGACACCCGGTTGCCATTGTCCCCGGAGAGGCCGATAATCTGAAAGTAACAGTGCCCGGTGACTTTGTCCGGGCGGAACGAATTTTGCGAGGCCGCATGAAACTACGTTTGGGCAACGGGTTTGACGTTCATAAATTTGGACCGGGTACAGAGATTACGCTTTGCGGTGTCACCCTGCCCCATAAGGCCGGTCTTCTGGGCCATTCTGATGCAGATGTTGGGATGCATGCGGTGACCGATGCCATTTATGGCGCATTGGCACGCGGCGATATTGGTCAACATTTTCCACCCTCCGATCCCCAATGGAAGGGCGCCCCCTCGGATATTTTCCTAAAACACGCGGTGCAGCTGGCCAAAGACCTTGGCTTTCACATTGAAAACGTGGATTGCACCTTGATTTGCGAATTTCCGAAAATCGGCCCCCATGCACAAGCGATGCAGGCGCGGATGGCACAGATCATGGGGCTGGAGTGCGATCAAGTCTCCATCAAAGCCACCACGTCGGAAACCCTTGGGTTTACGGGGCGCGAAGAGGGCATTGCAGCCATCGCCACCGCGGCCTTGGTGAGCCAATGAGCCATATAATTGCCACCTTCTTTTACATCGGACATTTGCGCCCGGCTCCGGGCAGCTGGGGCAGCTTGGCCGCGTTGATCAGTGGCGCGGCTGTGATAAATGGCGCGGGGCTCATTGGGCTTTGCATTGGAATTTTCCTGGCTTGCCTGCTGGGCTATTGGGCCACAGCGCGCGAAACAGCTGGAAAAAGCGACCATGATCCTTCGGAAATAGTCATTGACGAGGTGGCCGGGCAATGGATTGCCTTGCTGCCGCTGGCGATTTGGCCCCTACCCTTTGACAGCGCCGCTTTCTATTATTTGTTCGGTTTTGTCGCCTTTCGCCTGTTTGATATCACAAAACCAGGTTTGGTCGGATGGGCCGATCGTCTTGTGGGCCCTCTTGGCGTTATGCTTGATGATATCATTGCCGGGGTGATGGTAGCCTTGGCCATGGCGCTTGTGATGGTGGCCTTATGAGCCCTATCGCCGAAGAAATCTTGCGCAAGGCCAAGGCTTTAGGGTTGAAAATCACCTGTGCCGAAAGCTGCACTGGCGGGATGATTAGCGCCGCTTTGACAGATATTGCCGGCAGTTCAGCTATATTTGAACAGGGCTTTGTCACCTATTCCAATGGGGCAAAGCAGAAGATGCTTGGGGTGCGCCACAAGACCCTTGCCGATTACGGCGCGGTCTCGGAACCCGTGGCGCGCGACATGGCTGAAGGCGCATTGCGCCAGTCGCAGGCCGATATCGCAATCTCAGTCAGCGGCATTGCGGGGCCGGGTGGCTCTGAATTTAAGCCCGAGGGCCGCGTATGTTTTGCCATGGCCAGCGCTCACGGCACCCAAAGCGAAACCCAGGACTTTGGCGCGCTCGGCCGGGCCGCGGTGCGCCAGGCTGCTTTAAATCATGCCTTAAACTTAATCCATGTGCATCTCAACTTAGCCCATTGATTAAACCCGGCGCGTTATTTTCGCCCAAAATTTATGCAAACTTTGAATAAGCCCTGAAAAACATCAGCGCGCTCGGCATGACGCTTTCCATCACCTGCGCTTATGGTCGAGACGCCGGCACGTGATTTAGGAGGTTACTATGAACGCTGCTGATACAGCTTGGATTATTGTTGCCACGGCATTGGTGCTATTCATGACACTGCCTGGGCTGGCTCTGTTTTACGGGGGGCTGGTGCGCGCGCGGAATGTTCTGAGCGTATTTATGCAATGTTTCGGCATTGCTTGTCTCATGAGTGTGCTTTGGTTGGCCTTCGGCTATTCCATCGCCTTTGGGTCTGGCACCTCCGGCTATTGGGGCGGTCTGAGCCATGTGTTCCTGATCGGTGTTGACGCCAGTACGGTCCGAGATGGCACCACCTTGCCAGAAGTTCTGTTCTTTGCCTTTCAAATGACCTTCGCCATCATCACCCCCGCCTTGATCGTCGGCGCCTATGTCGAGCGGATTGGCTTTGGGTTTGTGATGACCTTTTCCGGCCTTTGGATGTTGCTTTGCTATGCGCCTGTTGTCCATTGGGTCTGGGGCGGCGGTTTCCTGGCCGATGGCGGCCTGTTTGGCGCCACGGGATTAAAGGATTTCGCGGGCGGTGTTGTGGTGCATG
>JGI26260J51721_1000970_pt1 | contig 12576 bp, 7 predicted proteins | sample SaaInlV_120m_DNA_4_FD_51721 | JGI IMG/M metagenome (IMG submission 51721)
TCCATTACCGGCAGCGTAGAAATCACGCATGTAGTAGTAGTGCACTGCTGCAATACCAGTAATAAGCCCACTAACGAGCATTGAAGTTTTCCACTCGTCTGCAACTCTACTTCTTTCGAAGAAGAAGAATACTGAAGCGGCCAACATCGCCATGTAACCGGCGAAGAATGTGAACGATACGTAATCGTTCGGATCGAATCCCATAGATCCGTCTAAAAATAATGACATGGTGTTAAAAATTAAAGGTTATAACTACCACTTAACTTACGAAGAATACTTTTGTTCACGACAGACTAAAAATAAGTTAAAACACTCATATTTATAGCCATATTTATCGATTTCAGCTATTTATACAGCTATTTAGCAACATGTATAGAACAAAATACATATGAAAATGTTGTGCTAAATATAAAGGGTCTAATCGACATTTAATCAATGGAGCGTTACGATATAGGTTTTTTGGGAATGGGTGCCGCAAATGGTTTGCTTTTNCTTGAATTGGAGCGTAGAAATATCTTGCACCAGTTCAAAATACTCATTCTTGAACCCGATGCGAAACTTAAAAACGATAAGACCTATTGTTTTTGGGCGGATTCCAAACATGAAATCCGCACGCGACTTAAAGATGTATTGTTCCACCAGTGGGATACGCTCGATACGGTGGATGGTCTGGAGGCGTTAGAAGATCAACATTATTATATGGTTGAAAGTAGCGCACTATATAATAAGGTTAAATCGGTTGCGCAATCGTACGAAAACATCGTTTGGATTAGAGGAGCTGTTGATGGTTTAAGGACAGAACAAGAAGGCGTTTTAGTTTCAAGCGGAGACTATTCGTGGGAAGTTCAGCAAGTGTTCGATAGCAGGCCCCCAAACATTAAAGAGCCCATGGGGCCGCTTGTCTTGCAAAGTTTTGTGGGTTGGCGCGTTGAGCTCAAGGAAGCGTACTGGACCCCGAATGAAATGACGTTGATGGATTTTAGTATTCCTCAAAACGGCTTTACGCAGTTCATGTACGTGCTTCCAACCGGAACTAAGGAAGCTTTAGTGGAAATGACGCGCTTCGGCAGTGAACAATTGCCGCATGAATTGGCCAGTAATCATCTTCGAAATTATCTTCTTTCTAGAGGCTTGTCTTTTGAAATTCAACACGAGGAACGTGGAGTTATTCCCATGACGCAATATGCCGAGGTCAAAGATCAGGATGCACGTATTGTTTCTACAGGTGCCCGTGCAGGAAGGGTTAAGGCCACTACAGGCTATGCTTTTAAGAGCATGTTTGAGCATGCGAGAGAATTGGCAGAAAGTATTGCGCAGGAGCGTAAAGAATCGTCGTGGTTGCGTTTGCCTAAGAGCACTATGGATCGATTCAATTTTTACGATCATCTGCTGCTGCACATCTTGAAGCATAAACCACACTGGGGTAAAGAAATATTTGAAACCTTATTCGAGACTCAGAAGGCCAACAAGGTCTTTCAATTCTTAGATGAAAAATCTTCCTTTAAGTGGGAGTTAAGCATGTTTGCTCGTTTGCCCATCATGAAATTTTTATGGGCATTAGCGGCTTCTTTTGTGGCTATAATTGTGGCTAAGCCCGCGCGCTGGGCTCCAGTAGTATTCACGGTTTTAGCGCTCGTAGCGGATGCTTTTTTGCCGCTATCCGTGACTTATGGCCTGCAAGCCGTGCTCGTTTTCCTGTTGTTTCTTTATGGCATACCCCATGGCGCATTAGACGGTTACAGCCACGCCAACCAGGACCGATTACCGAAATTCATTTTGCGCTACTGCTTCATCATGCTGATGGTCATTTTGTTTTGGGCTGCAAGTCCAGTCATAGGATTATCCGCCTTCTTAATTTACAGCGCGTGGCATTTCGGGGAAACGGACCTGCGCGAGTGGGGCTTTCCTAGTATTGGTCTTTCGTTTTTATGGGGGACTTTACTATTGACGCTGATACTTATACCTCATTCGATGGAAGTGAACACAGTGCTTGAAGTCATGGGTATTAGTAAAGTAACATGGTCTACGNANTTCATGGANATGGTTTACAGAATGGCGCTGACGCTGGGACTTTTTATGGGCCTTTGGTTTCGCTCGATCCCCTGGGTGGTTGCCGTGGTGACACTCGGTTTGACAGCGACAATACCGTTGGCTACTGCATTCGGTATTTACTTTGTCTTGCAACACAGTCTGTCGGGTTGGAACCACCTAAAGTTGTCGCACAAATGGACGAACACGGAAATGTGGATGAAAGCCTTGCCGTTTACCATTGGTGCAGTGGCGCTCTTCTTATTGGTGTTTAGATTCGATAAAAACTCCCTGTTGGCGTGGTCGAGTTACTTTTTAGTATTCCTTAGCGCCATAAGCTTACCACACATTTACTTCATGTCGAAGCTTTACAAGGACCGATTCTAAACCGCCGCCTTTTTCTTCAAGGTAATATGAGTGATTTCAGGCCACATGCCTACGCGTCCTGGAAAGGCTAGAAATCCAAATCCACGGTTTACGTGTAATATTCTACCGTCTTTTTCAGGGTAGAGCCCCGCCCACTTTGGGTATTTGAATTTAACCGGCGACCATTTGATCCATCCAGGAATTTCAATCCCAAACTGCATGCCGTGCGTATGCCCGCTCAGCGTCAAGTGAATCTTGTTGGGGTGTTGCTTGATCTCTGCATCAAAATGTGACGGGTCGTGGCTTAGTAGCACAGTGAACGCATCTTCTGGGATGTGTTCCATTGCAGTGTTTAAATCTCCGTATTGTGGAAACGGTGGCAATCCCCAATTCTCGACGCCTGCAAGGTATAATCGCTCGTCGTTTCTCTCGAAATAGCGGCTGTCGTTGAGTAGAAGATCCATGCCCATTTCTGCATGGATTTCTTTTAGTCTATCCATGTTGGCGACCTTAGCCTCGGGTGAGGGAAAGCGCCAATAATCCCCATAATCGTGGTTCCCCAGGATGGAAAAAATCCCTGATTTAGCCTTTAAGCGTTGGAAAACAGGGATCCATGGTTCTGCTTCACTGGCCGTGTTGTTGACCATGTCGCCGGTAAACACAATGCAATCGGCCCCCAGTTCTGTAACCATGTCGACGCCGTACTGCACCTTTTCTGTATTGTCGAATGAACCGCTGTGGATATCTGATATCTGAGCGATCGTAAAGCCGTCGAATGCATCGGGCAGGTCTTCGTATTCTAGGGTATGCGAAATGACGCGATAGCGGTAACGGCCTTTCCAAATCCCATCAATAATGCCTAAGAATGGGATGGCAGCCAGTCCAAGCGCCAATTTTGAAATGAAGGCTCTGCGCTCAGGCATGACCGTGGGCTGTGTGGTTACGCCGCGGAAAATATATTGGCCTAATCGGACTACATCTTCAATGAGCAACGGGCCGATCGCGATGAGCTTAGGTACGGCCAGCAGTATAGAAGCGCCCATGAGCAAGCTAAGATAGCGGTACTCCACTTTCCCGCTTGTCATCATTGCAGCCAAAGTGATCGAGAATACTACATAAGCAATGGTGATGCCCCAGTACACATAGGGTGTGGCGCTGCTGCGAAAGACGGTTTTAAATGCTTGGTAGGCGTAAAGGTCGATGGCGAGCATGAACCCAAGGGTAAAGAATATTCTGAAGATCATAATATCGGTGTGGATGCTTAATAACAACGCCATGCGGGGTAGGATTGTTTTGCCTGCAAAACTCGGTATTTGCCGCGAAGTAGCTATCTTACTTCCCTTATTTTTCCGTAGCCACAAGCAAAATCTATTCCATGGGTCAAGAAACACCAGATCAAGAAAAAAAACTGTTTTTATTAGATGCTTACGCTCTGATTTTCAGGGCATACTTTGCCTTTGCAAAAAACCCAAGGGTAACTTCTGGTGGACTAGATACCAGTGCGGTTTACGGATTCACCAGTGCGCTGCTCGATCTGTTATCGAAAGAGAACCCTACACACATTGCCGTTTGTTTCGACTTGCCTGAGCCAACGGAACGTCACGAGATTTTCCCTGAGTACAAAGCAAACCGCGATGCAACACCGGAGGCGATAAAATTGGCCGTACCCTANATTCACCGGTTGCTCGAGGCGTTTAAAATTCCTGCTTTGGGCGTTCCTGGTTACGAGGCAGATGATGTGATCGGGACTTTAGCGAAGCAAGCTGAGAAAGAAGGGTATACCACCTACATGATGACTCCCGATAAGGATTTTGGCCAATTGGTGTCGCCGAATATTTTCATGTACCGCCCCGCCCGTGGTGGCAATCCGCCGGAGATTTGGGGTGAAGCTGAAGTTTGTGAGAAGTTTGACTTGGATCGCGTTGAGCAGGTGATCGACTACCTCGGAATGATGGGAGATGCAGTGGATAATATCCCCGGCCTACCAGGTGTTGGAGCGAAGACAGCGTCGAAACTTTTAAAGCAGTACGGTTCTTTAGAAGAAACATTAGCACATGCCGATGAAATCAAAGGAAAGCTGGGTGAAAAAATACGTGATAATGCAGCATTGGGTCTGCTTTCTAAAAAACTAGCACGCATAATCGTTGAAGTGCCCATTGATTTGAATCCGGGTTCACTTACTCGCGACCCGTGGGATCAAGATGCGCTTTTGGATTTGTTCGAAGAATTGGAGTTTCGCACTTTAGGCAGACGACTGGGTTTGCAGCGTGATGCCTCTGATGAAGTGAGCGCAAAGCCCGCGCCAACGAAGAAAGTGGAATTGGCCAGTAATGACCAAATGAGCCTTTTTGGTGAGCCCCAAGCAACGGCAGCAGTAGCAGATGTCCCGAGCGGAAGAAAGTCGATTGCCACCGTGGACCATTTGTATCAATGCGTAGAGACCTTGCCTGAAGCGCGAGAATTGGGCCGATTATTACTAGAAAAACAGGAGGTTTGCTTCGATACAGAAACCACCTCCTTAGACACACACTCTGCAGAACTTATCGGTATGAGTTTCGCTTTCGAAACAGGGAAAGCGTATTATGTTCCGGTACCGCAGGAGCGCGATGGGGCGCAAGAGTGGATCGCTGCATTCCAACCGTTTTTCGAATCGGAATCTGTAGGTAAAATTGGTCAGAATTTAAAATACGATATCGGTGTCTTACTGAATTACGGCGTGGAAGTGCGCGGTCCTTTGTTTGACACCATGATTGCTCATTATTTGCTGCAGCCGGATATGCGCCACAAAATGGATATTCTTGCGGAGACCTATCTGGAGTACACGACCATTTCGTATGAAAGCGTCGTGGGCAAAAAAGGCAAAACGCAGAAAACCCTACGTGAAGTGCCTGTAGAGTTAGTGACAGATTATGCTGCCGAAGATGCAGACATCACTCTTCAGTTGAAAGAGGTCTTTGCACCAAAATTGAAAGAGACGGGTGTCGCGAAAGTGTTCGAAAATATTGAAATGCCATTGGTCCCTGTTTTAGCGCGAATGGAGCGTGAAGGGATTAAGGTGGACGTCGCTGCGTTGAACAGTTACAGTCATGAATTGGGCCAATTAATAGAGGAACTCGAGGAAAATATTGTAGCGTTAGCCGGCCGTCCCTTCAATGTGGGGTCCCCCCGTCAACTGGGCGAGGTCCTGTTCGAAGATTTGAAATTATCGGATAAGCCCAAGAAAACAAAAACTGGACAATACGCCACATCAGAGGACATCTTGCAGGGGTACAGAAGCAAACACGAGATTGTGGATGCCATCTTGAACTACCGCGAGTTAAAAAAATTGAAAAGCACCTATGTGGATGCGCTTCCGGAATTGGTTCATCCTGGAACTGGGCGTATTCATACGAGTTACAACCAGACCGTTGCTGCGACTGGCCGTTTAAGTTCTACCAATCCCAACTTACAGAACATACCTATACGTACTGAAAACGGGCGCCGCGTGCGTGCCATGTTCGTTCCTGCGGATGAGGAGCACCTCTTGCTTGCGGCAGATTACAGTCAGATAGAGTTGCGTGTGATTGCGGCATTGGCAAATGATACTGCGATGATCGAAGCCTTCCGAAACGGTGAGGATATTCATAAGGCTACTGCAGCGAAGGTTTTTGAGGTACCTCTGGAAGAAGTGTCTCGTGAACAACGTTCTAATGCCAAGACGGTCAATTTTGGTATTGTCTATGGTGTGAGCGCTTTCGGTTTAAGCCAACAAACAGATATGAGTCGTTCCGAGGCTAAAGCTGCAATAGATGGTTATTTCCGCACCTATCCTGGCATTAAAGCGTACATGGATGAGCAAGTTGCTTTTGCACGTAAGCACGGGTATGTAGAGACCATTACCGGTCGACGCAGGTACCTCAAAGATATTGAGAGTCGCAATGCGGTGGTTCGAGGCCACAGCGAACGCAACGCAGTGAATGCGCCTATTCAAGGTTCTGCAGCGGACATTATAAAGCTTGCCATGATTGAAATTGATCGAGCNATGCGGGCACAAGGATTAAAGTCGAAGATGCTGCTTCAGGTTCATGATGAATTGGTCTTTGATGCCGTGGCGCACGAGCTTGATGCCCTTAAAGCATTGGTGGTCGAAAAAATGGAAGCCGCAGTGGACTTAGCTGTACCAATGATTGCTGAAGTGGGCACGGGTAAAACTTGGCTCGAAGCACATTAATTCTGTGCGGTAATTTTCGTATCATTGTAAGTGAATACTCACAATGACTGAAAAACAACAAGCTTTACTTCAAAGCGCTCAAGCGCTTATTGCTGCACACGGGTTTTCTGCCGTTTCGACAGCAAAGATTGCTGCGCACGCAGGTGTGAGCGAAGCATTGATTTTTAGGCACTTCAAATCTAAAAAAGGATTGGCCTCAGCAGTTTTGTCGGCCGGAGAGCGCGCGCGTGCTTCGTTGATTTACGGCCGCTTAAATGACGCTGACCCCGTGGAAGTCCTACGGTCTTTCACTTCCATTGATCTCAATGTCTCGACGAATCACACTGAGGTTCTGGCCTGGGTNGCTATGATCCGAACGACACAAGAAAATCCGGAAAGTCGGATACTAGATGCTTTTGTGTTGGAACGCCTNCGCTGGGCCGTTTCTAGTGTAGGACACGGTGCAGACGAAGCAGTGGCGTGCGTCGCTATTGAAATTTTGGAACGGTCATTGCTATTAGCATTTCGCGAAGATGAAGTACGTGCTTCGGAACTTATGCGTGGGTTACGTGAACTACTCATTAATGAGTGAGTACTTACTTAAAATAAACAGAGAACAAGAATTAAATATAACCTAAATACACATGAATAGTAAACTCATAAGAAACAGTGTGGTCGCTGTGGCGATCCTCGCGGTAGGAATTTTCGTCAAAGGCAAGCTCAGTGCGATGGCGACGAAAGAGGAAATACGATGAGAAGATCAAGCCGCGTGTAAAGGTGATCGCAGTGGCAAACGATACTGTTGCGCTTCCAATAACGGTGTATGGAAAATTGAATGCAGCCGAGCGCGTAGATCTTTTGGCTGAAGTTAGTGGAACCTTCATGGGCGGTGATGCGCCGTTTTTAGAAGGTGTAGCGTTTAAAAAAGGTCAGGTTTTATTGCAACTGGATAATGCCGAGGCTACCGCGAATGTAATGAGTTTGAAGGGCAACTTCATNAACAGTGTTTTGGCCATTTTGCCAGATGTACGTGCCGACTATCCGGAAGCCTACCAAGCGTGGGAATCGTATTATGATGCATTGAGTTTATCTATTCCATTGCCGGAGCTGCCATCCGTGCAGTCGAAGCTCGAAAAATTCTTGATCGCACGTGGTATTCAAAGTGCATTCTATCAGGTAAAAAGTGCCGAAGAGCGTTTGGAAAAGTACAGTATTCGTGCGCCGTTTGACGGTAAGGTCGCGCAGGCGTCCGTAAGGAAAGGGAATCTGGTAAGTCCGGGAAGGGCGTTGGGAACCTTTGTGGGAACAGGGGGATACGAGCTGAAAGGTGCGGTAACGTTGGCCTATGCGGACCAATTAAAATTGGGCCAGTCCATCATTTTCAAGAGCCCTGATCGCAAAGGAAGCTGGAAAGGTAAGGTAGATCGCATCAGTCCAGTAGTGGACGGTGCAAGTCAAAGCATCAATCTGATCGCTACCGTAAAGGGAAATGATCTTAAGGAAGGGATGTACCTTACAGGAACCATTGCAAATGTTGAAGTGTACGATGCGCTTCGCGTGCCGGCATACATGGTCTTCGATAACGAATACGTATACACCGTAGAATCGGATTCCATACTGGCGAAGACAGCGATTCAAGTAGTAGAATGGTTCGATGAAAACATTGTCATTAAAGGATTGAATAACGGCCAGTGGTTGGTGGATGCACCCACCCTGAAGGCGGCCTCAGGAACGCTTGTTGAAGTGGTAAAGAACTAACCCAAAGCCAGCGATGAAACGACTCATAGAATTCTTCATAAAATACCCGGTTGGGGTAGATACCCTTCTGATAGGGACCTTCTTTTTCGGTTGGATCAGCTACAATGCACTGAACACAACGTTCTTTCCTTTAGTTGAATCAAGGAACATCACCGTTACCGCCGTATACCCTGGTGCTTCACCCGAAGAAATGGAAGAGGGTGTAGTTAATAAAATTGAGCAGAACCTCAAAGGGCTCACGGGCGTCGAGCAATATACTTCTACCTCCGCAGAGAATAGCGCTGTAATCAACGTTGAGGTCATTAAAGGCTACGATACCGACCTCGTTTTAGAGGATGTGAAAAATGCGGTAGAAGGTGTTCCATCATTTCCGACCGGCATGGAACCTATTCGTGTTGCGAAAAGAGAAAACCTCACCCTCGCAATGAGCATGGCCTTGAGTGGCGAAGGTGTAGATCTGATCAGTTTGAAACAGGAGGCGCGACGCATCGAACGAGAGCTGCGTTTAGTGGACGGTATTTCAAAGATCTCTCTAGGTGGATTTCCTGATGAAGAAATAGAAATTGCTTTAGATAAGAGCACCCTACGTAAGTATAATTTGTCCTTAACCCAGATTGCAACAGCATTGCGCACCACGAATCTGGATATCACAGGAGGGACCATTAAAGGTACCCAAGAGGAAATGCTCATTCGCTCGCGTAATAAGCAATACGACGCCGAAGCCCTTCAAAACGTTGTGGTCTACACACGTCCAAGCGGTGAGACGCTCCGTTTGAAAGATGTGGGTACCGTTAGAAATCGCTGGGCGGATGCGCCCACGCGCGCGCAGTTCAACGGCATTCCTTCCGTAGAGCTCATTGTGAACAATACGGATGAGGAAGATCTGCTGCAAACGTGTGCGTTTTTACGCAGCTATGTGGCCGATTACAATGCGACCAACAGCAACATGCAGATCGATGTGATTCGAGATTTTTCGGTGACGCTGGACCAACGTAAAGATCTGTTGTTTGAGAACGGTTTGTTGGGATTCTTCCTGGTGCTGTTGCTATTGACGTTATTCTTGAATTGGCGCTTGGCTTTTTGGGTTGCCATAGGTATTCCCGTATCCTTTGCAGGAATGTTCATTCTCGCCACCCAGTTTGGCATTACCATTAATGTGATCTCACTATTTGGAATGATCGTAGTGATCGGAATTTTGGTAGATGATGGGATCGTGATTGCGGAGAATATCTATGCACATTTTGAAAAAGGAAAGCCGCTCATGCGTGCAGCCTTAGAAGGTACTTTGGAGGTAATTCCTTCCGTTGTGAGTGCGGTGTTAACTACCATTATTGCCTTTTCATCCTTCTTTTTCTTAGCCGGCCGACCGGGGGATTTCTTCTCTGAGATGGCCTTTATCGTAGTCGCTACCCTGGCGGTATCACTGGTAGAAGGATTACTCTTCCTACCCACTCACTTGAGTCACGCTAAGCTGCAGCGCAATGAAAAAATGAATCCTGTGCAGCGCATAGCCACAGGAGCATTGTTCAAGGTTCGAGACCGCTATTATGCGCCGTTTTTGAAATGGTCGCTCAATAATAAATTGGTCACTATTGCCTTCTTTTTCGCAATCATGCTGGTGACTTTTGGCGCTATTGGCGGAGGAATCATAAGGACGCAGTTTTTCCCGTTCATTGAGCGCGATAATTTAGATATCAGCCTTGATATGCCGGCCGGGACGAACGACGAGGTGACCTTAAAATGGATCAACCACATCGAGGAAGCCGTTTGGCGCGTAAATGAGCAATACAAAGCGGAACGCGAGGACGGTTTAGATGTTGTGGTTGCGGTACAGAAAAACATAGGTCCACTGACCTCTAAGGCCCGATTAAACGTCAATCTGTTGGATTCAGAAACGCGTTTGACACCGTCCTTCCTTATACAAAATGATATTAGAAAGGCGACTGGTGAAATTCCCGGTGCGGATAATTTGAGCTTCGGTGGTGCCCAGGCTTTTGGTAAGCCGATCTCTATTTCTTTGGTGTCTTATGATCTGGAGGAGCTGAAAGCGGCAAAGGAGATTTTAAAATCAAAGCTAAAAAGTATGGACGCCTTGACGGACGTTATTGATAACGATCAGAAGGGAATTCGCGAGGTGACGCTGGAATTGACGGATAAAGCCCGTTACCTTGGGTTGACCCCCGGGAGTATAATGACCCAGGTACGGGAGTCTTTCTTCGGTGCGCAGGTGCAACGCTTGCAACGCGGCGANGACGAGGTGAAGGTATGGGTGCGTTTGGCTGAAGAGGACCGCAAGAAGTTGTGGGACTTAGAGGAACTGCTTATCACTACAGCTCAGGGAAGTGTGCCGTTAAGAGAATTGGCCACCTACACGATAGAACGTGGAACAGTGAACATCAATCACCTGGATGGGCAACGTGAATTCCGTGTGGAGAGCGATCTAGCCAGTCCGAACGGCTCAGCGCCGGCACTTTTAGCGCAAATTCAAAGTGATATTTTACCGCAAATTTTCGCGCAATATCCCTCCGTTGATGCGCGATACGAAGGCCAACAAAAAGAGAGTCAAAAGACGCAGGACAGTTCAAAAACGGTCATGCCCTTGATTCTTTTCCTCATCATTTTGACGATCACCTTTACATTCAGATCCTTGGTACAGACCATTGTTATTATGCTCTTAATACCGTTGAGTATGACCGGTGTGGCTTGGGGACACTGGCTGCACGGGATGCCGATGTCTATTTTAAGTTTCTTGGGAGTGGTGGCGCTGATTGGAATTATTGTAAACGATTCTCTGGTGCTGGTCAGCAAGTATAATTTAAATGTTAAAAATGGCGAACCGGTGTATGAGGCGATTTACAACGCCGGATTGAGCCGATTCCGTGCAATTTTCCTGACTACCGTAACCACTATTGCGGGGCTTGCACCGTTGATTTTTGAGACTTCTTTCCAAGCCCAATTTCTAATTCCAATGGCGGTTTCAATTGCCTATGGGATCGGATTTGCAACCCTCTTAACACTGGTGGTGCTGCCATCGCTTATGGCATTGGTCAATGATTCGCGTGTGAATTTGAAACATTTTTGGACGGGTGTGCGGCCAACGCGTGAGTCGGTGGAGCCTGCCATTAAAGAGATGGCTGGCGAGGCCTACTTTAACGAATTGAAAAAAACCGAAGACCATGAATAAAGCCCTAACCTTTTTGTTGTTCTGTGGAGGATTCTTCAGTGCCGTTGCTCAGGACTCTAAGCCAACCTTGTTGTCGCTGGATGCCGCTGTTGCTGCGGCGTTGGAATACAACCACGATTTGTATGTAGTGGCTTTGCAACGTGAACAGGCGGAGAATAGTGCCACGTTGGGCAATGCAGGAGCATTGCCCGCATTGCGCGCCACTGCCGGGGTAAATTACAGTAATCAGAACTCCGATCTTGAGTTTGCTACGGGCCAGAGCCAGGTGGTCGATGGAGCACAAAGTGCTGCCCAAAACGCTTCATTAGCCTTAAGCCAAATCCTTTTTTCTGGTGGTGCCTTACAGCGTACATACGGCGTTTTGAAAAAGGCGGCCGCTATGGCCGGTGTGCAAGAGCTGCAGCAAATGAATACTACCGTGGCACAGGCGCACAGTCAGTACTATGCCATTGCCCTACTTCAAGAGACGGTAGGGACGGCTGAGGTGAATATGACTATAAGTATAGACAGGTATGAGCGTGCGAAATTGACCCACTCTTTGGGCGGTTCTAACGCTACGGAACTATTGGCTGCGGAGGTAGCTTTGAATAGAGATAAAATCACCTTAATGGATGCCCGTACACAGCTCGCCAATGCTAAGAACACCTTTCGCTCGTTTGCTGGGCTTTCGGCAGATTTTGAAGTGACGGATAAGGTCAGTGACGACTTTGCCATGCCTATGGCATTAGAGGCCATGGTAGAAGCAGCACTAGAAAATAACCCCGGGTTGCAATTGGTTCGAATGGGTGAGGAGACTGCGCAATTGCAGTACCAGCTCTCGCAGAGCACACTTTTTCCTACCGTCAGTGCACAGATGAGTTACGGACTTAACCAAAGCCAGGCAGAGGCAGGATTTTTAAGTGCTTCGCAACAAACGGGATTGAATGCAGGGCTCACCCTTTCTTATGATCTTTTTGGCGGCGGTCGCAGCAGAACACAACGTCAAAATGCTGCTTTAGATATGGAGATTGCATCGCGACGCAGGTTGCAGGCGGAAGAGAATATTGCTACT